>Ga0206855_10008_pt1 | contig 71077 bp, 66 predicted proteins | sample Alteio_BWOrgCont_51_FD_152637 | JGI IMG/M metagenome (GOLD analysis project Ga0206855, IMG submission 152637) | Enriched cells from forest soil in Barre Woods Harvard Forest LTER site, Petersham, Massachusetts, United States -... | ecosystem: Environmental > Terrestrial > Soil > Temperate forest >...
ACCCGGGCAACTCCGGCGGGCCTCTTTGCAACATTGAAGGGGAGGTTATTGGGGTGAATAGCGCCATCTATAGCCAATCGGGTGGCTCGGTGGGTATTGGATTTGCTGTTCCTTCGAATATCGCGCGCAAGACCGCTGAAGATTTGGTAAACAACAACGGAAAAATTGTCCGGGCTGGCTTAGGCGCAGTGGTCCAATCCTTAAGCCCTGCCATGGCCAAGAGTTTCGGATTGAGCTCTAATCAGGGCGCCCTTCTCTCGGATATTAATCCCGGCAGCGCCGCCGAAAAAGCGGGGTTAAAACCAGGGGATGTGGTTTTGGCTCTTAATGGTTCCACGATCACCGATTCAGGCGACTTGGTATCACGCCTCTATACTTTCCATCCGGCGGATGTGATTACTTTGACTATTTTGCGCAACGGGGTTCAAAGCGATATGCCGGTAACTTTGCAACAACTCGATGAGGCGGCTTTGGAGAAAAAAGCGGGGGACGATGGACAAGGGGCCAATGGATTATCCGGCCAGGGTCAAAATGACACCCTGGGGTTGGTTTACCAGGATCAAACTCCGGATATCCGCAGCCAATTGCCCCAAGGCGCACCCAGAGGGCCGGTGATTACGGAGGTGGCTCAACAAAGCCCCGCCGCGGTTTCAGGTTTACAACAGGGAGATATTATTCTCAAACTGGGCAACTCTCCGATTGTCTCGGCGAATCAATTAACGGTTCTCTTGAAGAAAAATGATTTGAAAAACGGAGTACGGCTCTTTGTCTGGCGCGATGGCGAGACGCTTTACACTATTTTGCAAAGTGGCGACGAGTAAAAAAACGAATCTCAAAAAGCTCTGGGTTAAACCAGAGCTTTTTTTATGCGCGGGGCCTTTTTGACACGGGGATCCCAAGTAAAGATGGACTTGGTTATCGGCAATAAAAGATGGTTTAAAATCATCCGGCCAAAAAAATCCTCATGTTCCTGTTCGGTTTGGGCCATTTTGAGCAATTCCTTTTGATATTTTTTTAATCCCAATTGTCCGGCGTGATAAGCCGCGGTGTCATATTCCTTGACGTTGGTATGTTCCAGCCTTCCTGCGAAATACATCGGGAAAAACCAACCTGTCACATGACAAAGAAAGCCAATGGTTCTGCCGATACAACCCATCTTTATTTCCCGCAAAAAAATGGGGTGGCTGCCTAATTGTTTCAGCATTTGGCCCACCGCTTTACGGTGACGCCATTCTTCTTCCTCAATTTTTCGAATACCTTTTATTTGGTCGGATGCTTTTACTGATTTCCAATGACCCCGGTAAGCATAAGCCGCGGCCAGTTCGCCCGAATAGGCCATGAGCAAAATATGAATGAGCTGGTCGCGGTGAGAATCTTTGTTCATATGAAACCTTTTAGATGTATTCATATCACTGATTAAGTTTATTATGGCAAACATGGTTAAGAAAATCAGTCTTACTGCTATGACCGCGTTTTATTTTTGGGCGGGGCTCAATCATTTTTGGCATACCAGCGACTATCTTCGAATTATGCCGCCTTACCTGCCCTATCCGCTTTTACTGGTTCAGATTAGTGGAGTGGCCGAGTCTTTTTTTGGCGATTCTTTTGCCTTGGCCCCAAACCCGCCGCTTGGCTTGCTACGGAATCATCGCCCTTCTGATTGCTGTTTTCCCCGCGAATATTTATATGCTTACTTCAGGCGGGGCCGGCACGACCTTTCCTCATTGGGTGTTGGTCTTTCGGCTTCCTTTACAAGGCGTTCTCATTTGGTGGGCCTATTGGCATAGCAGGCCTGATAAGGTTAGAGAATGTATATAATAAACTCGTCTTAATTGCGGAATGATTAAGGCTTCGTGATTTTATTAGGATAAGGTTTGAATTGAACATTCTTCACGTTTTAAGCGGTGATTTTGTAGCGGGATCAGAAACCTCAACTGCGGCGCTCATTGAAGCCCAGATTGCGGATGGGCATCGGGTTTTCATCGCCTCAGGTCAGTTTACCCATCCAACCCAGGCTAAACACTTTTCCGTTCCCATTTTCGAACGGGGTTTATGGAGTCGATTTTCGAACATCCTTCAACTGAACCGCATTATTCGGGATGAAAAAATTGATCTTATTCATGCCCATTCTCGTGCCGCCAGCTGGGTTAGCTATTGGGCTAGCCGCTTTACCCAAACCGCTTATTTTTCAACTATTCACGGACGCCAGCATCTTCACTTTTCCAATCAAAATTTTAATATCTATGGGCCTTATTGCTCGGTTGTTTGCGAAAATATCCGTGAGCAAATGTTGAACGAAACGAAAGTCTTTCAACCTGAACAACTGGTGATTGTGCGTAATGGTCTCAAACTCTAAATTTACTATTTTGATTGTGGGCCGGCTTTCTGGGCCAAAGAATCAGGTGATTCTCAATATTCTTCGTCAAACTCCAGCCATTCTTCAGTCATTTCCGGGCGCGCGATTTCAAGTAGTGGGTGGTCCCGTAACTGACGAACACCGCCGCCTAGAAAAAAACCAACCTGCTATTCATTTCGAAGGCCATCAACCGAATTTAAAAGCCTTCTATCAAAAAGCAACCATGGTGATCGGCGCAGGCCGGGTAGCGCTGGAGGCGATGAAACTCAAAAAGCCGGTTATCGCTATCGGTGAGAGAACTTATGTAGGACCCTTGCGGGTTGCCAACATTGAAAAAGCCAAAGCAACCAATTTCGGAGATTGTTTTGAGACAGAATCTTTTGATTGGGGACAACTAACTAAAGATATTCTTAATTTGCTTCGGAACTCCAAAGCGCGGACCCAGGTGGCCCAGACGGGCTATGAATTATTGAAAGCCGAATATGAGATGAAGCGGATTTATCCCCAAATGAGCGGGCTTTATGAAAAAGTCATGCTCAACCATAATTTGTCCAAGATTCATGAGCTGCCGGTTTTGATGTATCACCAGGTTTTAGACAAACAGCCAAAATTAGCAAAATTTAATTTGCATGTCTTAGCCGCTGATCTGGAAAAACAATTTCAATTTTTAAGGGATCACGATTTTGAAACCATTGTGTTTGAAGATCTTTTAACGAAGCGGATACCCAAGAAGCCTATTATTTTGACTTTTGATGACGGCTATGAGAACAATTACCGGTTTTTATTTCCGCTTCTCAAAAAATACCGGATGAAAGCGGTTGTTTATGTTCTGGCTGACCGAAAGCACAAAACCAATTTTTGGGACAAACCCCTGGGCGAAGCCGAACACGCTCTTTTAAAACCGTCACAAATTTTGGAAATGCAAAAAAGTGGATGGGTAGAATTTGGATCCCACTCTTTTAATCACACCCGCCTAACCTTGATCAAAAAAGCCGAACAAGAGAAACAAATCGTGGGCTCCAAAAAAATGTTGGAGAGCTTTTTAAAAAAGTCGGTGTGTTCTTTCGCCTATCCTTATGGAGTATTTGATATAGAAATTAAAAAAATCACTCAGGCGGCAGGCTATACTTTTGGTCTGGCGGTAAATGACGGCCCGACACAATTTCAGGGTGACTTAATGGAAATTAAGCGGGTGCACATGTTTCCCCAAACGTCATCATTTGATTTTTTCAAAAAAACAAGCGGGTTCTACCATCGTTACCGCGCTTTGCTAGGAAGATAAGATGCCCTCATCCCCAACTCTTTCGGTTGTCATCATTACCCTCAACGAGGAAAGAAACATTATCCGTTGTTTGAAAAATTTGAAATTTTCTAAAAGGGTTTTTGGCCAGATTGAGATTATTGTGGTGGATGCGCAGAGCCGGGACAAAACCGCGTCGGTTGCCAAGCGGTTAGGTGCGAAAGTGTTTACTAGAGCCTGGAAAGGCTATGGGGATCAAAAAAACTGGGCTTTGGCGAAAGCCAAGGGCGATTGGATTCTTTCACTGGACGCGGATGAAGAGTTGACCGCTCCGCTTATCGCTGAAATCGAAAAAGTTGTGACTCAAACTCCAGAAGAAGTTAACGGTTACTTTATTAAGCGAAAAGCTTTTTTTCTGGGCAAGTGGATACACCATTGCGGATGGTGGCCTGATGCTCAATTGCGTTTAATTAAAAGAGGAAAGGGTGCTTTTACCGTTGAGCCGGTTCACGAGGGATTAGAAGTAAAAGGGCATACCATGGAATTGGACGAACCCATGAACCATTACACTTATGACTCTATTCATCAATATCTTGAAAAGATGAACCGCTATTCGGATCTTTCCATTCAAGAGATTAAACAGAAAAAAAAGACTTTTTGGATGTTTTATTTAACCGTGGCCCCATTCTTACAATTTTTCCGTATGTATGTTTCCCGCAGGGGTTTTTTGGACGGCTGGCACGGTTTGGTAGTTTGTGGTCTCTCGGCGTTTCATGATTTTTGCAAATACGCCAAACTTTGGGAGAAAGAAGTTTTGAAACGGAGCCATCATGGATGATGTCAAAGAAATCACCGTAGAAAAGGCCCGGCAGTTATTGGACTCGGGAGCCGTTGTGGTAGATGTTCGCGACCCTGCTTCCTACGAAGCGGCACATGTACCGGGAGCTCATTATCTCAACGACGCCAATATTGAAAAGTTCGTGTCCCAAACTGATAAGACGAAACCGGTTGTAGTTTATTGTTACCACGGCCATACCAGTCTGGGCGGCGCGGCTTACCTGATGGATCAGGGTTTTACCGAGGTTTACAGCCTCATCGGCGGGTTTGAACGCTGGCGGCAGACGGAAAAAATCGAAAGTTGATTTGGGAAATAGAGTTATAAGGCGGAGAAAATGGGCGTATGGGATAAGGAATACAGGCACTGGCTGATGAAGGCGGAGCCGGATGTCTATCCGATTGAGCAATGGAAGAAGGACAAGATTACCTTTTGGGACGGAGTTCGTAATTATACGGCCCGCAATTTTATGCGCGACAAAATGAAAAAGAACGACGGGATATTTTTTTATTACTCGGGCGGCAAGCCCAGCGGTATCGCGGGAGTAGGCGAGATTGTTAAGGAAGGCTACCCAGATTTCACAGCCTTTGACTCTAAAGATATCCACTACGATCCCAAGAGTGATTCTCAAAAACCCAGCTGGTACATGGTCGATGTGAAGTTTGTCAGAGCCTGTAAAGAGATTATCCCACTGGATTTTTTAAAAAAGGTCCCGGGCCTCCAGAACATGGCCCTCTTCAAGTATTCCCGTTTATCAATTCAACCTGTCACCGAAGCTGAGTGGAAAATCATCACCCGGCTGATTGATTCTCAATAAATAAATGGAATAAGCCGTTTGACCTTCTTGGCATAAACCGCGTAATCTCGGCCGAAAAGGGACTGAAGATAGGTTTCTTCCATGCCCATTTTCCGGATCATGGCGAAGGTTAAAAGCGCCACTCCCAAAAAATTCCCCGCTTGCCCCACGGTCAGAGTCGCTCCCAGCAGTCCTGTCAGAATGCCCGTATACATGGGATGCCGCGCCAGGCGGTAAGGGCCGGTTTGAATAAGTTCATGGTCTTTTTTTAAGGTCACCGTGCCGCTCCAATTTCCGCCCAGAGTCCGGCGGGCCCAGAAGCAAAAAGCAACTCCTACCGCGCAAATCCCTGCGCCGAGGAAGCCGGAAAACCTTGAGACGGGAAGCAGTTGAAAACCCAGGAAACCCCAAGAGTCGAAGCGGGCAAAGGACGCGATAAAGGAAGTGATGAGCATGGCCACGTGAACCGCCCGGCCCGAATGAGACTGCCGTTTCACGGCTTTTTTCACCCTCAAGGCGGCCCAGAACATATAGATACTGAAGGCGGCAAAAATAACGGCACAGGTTCCCGTAAAGAGGTTCATCGACCCCTCCTTTTGGATTTAAAAGCCTGTCATATAAGGGAGATTTTTCGCAATCGCCGCGGTTTTATCCGCGTTGCCCAGTAAAAGCCCTGTGGAATCCCAGGTGCCGTTGACCAAAGCGTTGCGTTTGGATTCATGAATCTCGAATTTCAAATGTTCTTTTCCTTCGGTAAACAAAACCTTTTTGTCCAAATCCAAAGTGAATTTGATGTCGGGATTTGCTTTTACCATAGCCTGAAGTTTTTGCATCTCGGATTGGCTGACGGTGGCTGTTGGAATGCCCAACATGGTGCAGTTACCCGCGAAAATCTCGGCGAAAGACTCGCCGATAATGGCTCGAATGCCCCAGCGCATGAGCGATTGGGGGGCATGCTCACGGGAAGAACCACAGCCAAAGTTTTGATTCACGAAGAGGATATGCGAACCTTGGAACTGGGGCAGATCAAAGGGATGTCCTTTGGGTTTTCCTTCGGCGTCAAAGCGTTCGTCGTAAAAGGGATACTTGCCCATGTTGGTAAAAGTGATTTCTTTTAAATAACGAGCGGGAATAATCCGATCCGTATCAATGTCATTGCCTTCAACGGGTACGGCTTTGCCCTCAATTTGATTGATCTTGCTCATTTCAATACCTCCCGGATATCAGCGACTTTGCCTTCGATAGCCGCCGCAGCCACCATGGCCGGGCTCATCAACATGGTTCTTCCTGTTTTGCTACCCTGACGGCCGATGAAATTACGGTTCGAGGATGAAGCGGAAATTTCATTACCCTGTAGTTTGTCAGGATTCATGGCCAGGCACATGGAACAGCCGGCCTCGCGCCATTCAAAACCCGCGTCGGTGAAAATTTTGTTCAAGCCTTCCTTTTCTGCCTGGATTTTGACTTGCTGGGAACCGGGTACCACAAAGGCCCGGACGGTTTTGGAAACTTTGCGGCCCTTCGCGACCTTGGCGGCTTCGCGTAAATCGGAGATGCGGCCGTTGGTACAGCTGCCGATAAAGGCCACGTTGATCGGCGTACCCTTAATGGACTGGCCCGGCTTGAGTTCCATATGCTTATAAGCCATCTCAACCGTTTTGACCTCGTCCGCCGAAAAGGTAGCGACCTCGGGTAATTTGTCGTTCACGCCGACCGACTGATCGGGAGTGATACCCCAGGTCACAATTGGTTCGATATCCCCGCCTTTAAAATTCACCACATCGTCGTACTCGGCGTTTTTGTCCGAAGCGATAGACTTCCAATAAGCGACGGCCTTGTCCCATTTGTCGGCGGCGGGGGAATATTTGCGGCCTTTCAAATAGTCAAAAGTGGTCTGGTCCGGATTTACATAACCGATGCGGGCGCCGCCTTCGATGGCCATATTGCAGACCGTCATGCGCTCTTCCATTGTCATGGCGTCAAAAACCTCGCCGCCGTATTCATAGGCGTAACCGATGCCGCCCTTCACGCCCAGCTTTTGAATGATATAGAGAGTCACATCTTTAGCGGTCACGCCAGGTTTCAACTTGCCGGTCACGTTAATCCGGCGGACTTTTAAAGCATCCATGGCCAGACACTGGGTGGCCAACACGTCCCGAACCTGGGTCGTGCCGATGCCAAAGGCCAGGGTGCCAAAAGCACCGTGGGTGGAGGTATGAGAATCGCCGCAGGCGATGGTCATACCGGGCTGGGTGAGGCCCATTTCGGGGCCGATGATATGCACGATTCCCTGGTTGCCCGATTCAAAATTAAAAAATTGGACGCCGAATTTTTTCACGTTCTTTTCAATGGCGCCCATCATTTGTTCGGCTTCACTGTCCTGAAAGGGGCGGGCCTGGCTTTTGGTTGGCACAATATGGTCCACCGTGGCGAAGGTGCGGTTCGGGTAGGCTACCTTCAAGTCCTTTTCGGCGATCATATCAAAAGCCTGGGGGCTGGTGACTTCATGAATCAGGTGAAGCCCTATAAAAAGCTGATATTGGCCTGTGGGCAGTTTATCCACCACATGGGCATTCCAGACTTTGTCATACAGAGTACCTTTTGACATATTCGACCTCGTAAAAACGGCTCAGCCGTTGTTTGATTTGATGGGTGGAATATAGGCATGAAAGAGTTATTTGTAAAAGATATAGTTTCTATGGTATTCATAGTTATTAACTATGGAAACCCATCAACTTCGTTATTTTTTAGCCGTCTCTCAAACGGGCCGTTTTACCCAGGCGGCTAAACAATGCAATGTGTCCCAGCCGTCGCTCAGCGTTCAGATTGCGAAATTGGAAGACGAATTGGGGGGGCCACTTTTTGACCGAACCCGAAAGGGCGGCAGGCTTACCGCGAGAGGAGAAACCTTTCTTCCAAGAGCTAAAACCATTTTGGAACAAATGGAATCCGCTCGGGAAGACGCAAAAGCTTTGTCGGGGCTTACTCTGGGCAAAGTCAGCCTAGGATGCATGCCCACGACCGGGGCCCATCTGCTTCCATCCATCCTGACAACTTTTCGAAAAGTCTATCCCAAGATTCAGGTTCAACTGAAAGAAGAATCCTCACCCGAACTGGCGAAAGATTTGGAGCAAGGGGAAGTTGAACTGGCTATTTTGGATGAAGCGGGATTATTACCTGGGTTGGCCCACCAAACGATTCTGACTGAAGAATTGCTTTTGGCTCTGCCCGCCAAACATGCCCTGGCAGGAAAAGGTTCTTTCAGCCTTAAACAGGTCGTGGAGGAACCGTTTATTTTGATGAAAACCGGCCACGGATTCCGCCAAATTACTTTGGATTTTTACCGTAAGGCCGGGTTGGAACCCAAAGTGGTCTTTGAGAGCGGCGGCATTGAAACAGTACAGGCATTGGTGGCGGCCGGGTTAGGCATCAGCTTGGTTCCCCAAATGGTGGCCAAGTTTCCCGGAGTGGTTTACGCAAGGGTTTCCCAACCAACCGCGGCTCGAACGATTTCCCTGGCGTGGCGAAAAAAAGCACCTCTGTCGCCCGCAGCAGAAGCCCTTAAAAAAATTATTTTAAATACGGTTAAGATTTAAAATTTTGCGAGCATGAAAAATTTATAACCAGTTGTGTTAGTCTTTTCCGACATCAATAGTTATCACCAGAAAGCATCGAAATGAATTCGAAGTATAAAAATCATCTCATCATTATGATCTTGGGAGCCCTCACTACCATCAGTCCTTTTTCAATCGATATGTATTTGCCGGCTTTTCAAAATATCGCGGATCATTTAGGGAGCACTACAGCGCGAGTTTCGCTTTCACTTTCCAGTTACTTTGTGGGATTGGCGCTGGGGCAGATTTTTTATGGACCTTTTCTAGACCGATTTGGGCGTAAAAAGCCGATTTATTTTGGATTGGCGCTTTATGTTTTGGCGTCGTTCTTCTGTTTATTCGCAACCGGTGTAAACGGGTTGATAACTGCGCGGTTCTTTCAGGCTCTTGGTGGTTGTGCTGCATCCGTGGGCTCCACGGCCATGGTCCGGGATTTTTTTTCGCCGAAAGAAGGCGCCAAGGTTTTTTCGCAATTGATGCTGATTTTAAGTGTGTCCCCTCTTTTCGCGCCATCGGTAGGAGGATTGATCGTCAGCGAGTGGGGCTGGCAGGCGATTTTTTTAGTTTTGGCGGTTATCACCTCTTTATTTCTAGTCGTAGTTTTCTTTTGGCTTCCAGAAGGGCACCATCCGGATCCTACGGTTTCGCTTAAAGCGGGGCCTATTTTAAAAACCTTCTCATCAATTTTTAAAGATCCTCGGTTTTTTGCTTTTGCCGTGTCAGGAGCCTTTTCTTTCGCCGGGCTTTTTACTTATCTGGCGGGCGCTCCCTCCATTTTCTTTGGAACCTTTCACCTAAGCGCAAAAGCATTCGGGTTTATCTTTGCTTTTCTCTCACTGGGGATGATAGGAGGCGGACAGGTCAATATTTTTCTCATGAAGTATTTTTCATCGGAACAGATTTACAGAACGGCCTTGAGAGGCCAGATGTTGATGGCGGTTATTTTTGCCGGGGGAGCGGCGATGAACTGGTACGGCCTTTCTGCGCATATTTTGATTTTGTTTATTTACATCGCCTGTGTGGGATTGACCTATCCTAACGCGGTGGCTTTGGCGCTGGTACGTTTTCACAAAAACGCCGGAAGTGCCGCAGCGCTTTTGGGAACTATTCAAATGGGAGTGGGAGCATTGGCTTCAACGGCTTTTGGATTACTCAAGTTTCAACCCAGTCTTTCCGTAGCGGTGGTTTTTGTCCTGACGTCATTTTTGGGTTTATCTATTTTTCAAGTATCTGTGAGGAAAGCGGATTTGCCCGCTAATGAAAAAGAGCCAAGTCGGGAAGTTTTTGAGAATTAAACCTAATTTTTTAAATATGGCGGAGAGGGAGGGATTCGAACCCCCGTTACGATTGCTCGTAAATCTGATTTCGAGTCAGACGCATTCGACCACTCTGCCACCTCTCCGGGAGGTTGTTGTTAGGTAAAATGGGTTAAGTGGAGGGGTATTCTAGAAGAACTCCTGCTTCTCCGACAAGCAAAGACCGAAGTTATTTAAATCCACGGTTATTTATGAGAAATTAAGAGAATGAAAAGAACCTCTATCGCTCACCTTCGCCGGGAGTATCAAAGCGAAGAATTGCTTGAAAAAAAAGCGCCTCGTAATCCGCTCAAATTATTTCAGAATTGGTTTACGGAAGCTCTTAAATCCAAGGTTTTTGATGCCAATGCTTTTGCCTTAGCCACCCTATCCCGGAAGGGAATACCTTCCAATCGCATTGTTTTATTAAAGGGGTTCGATCATCGTGGGTTTATTTTTTTTACCAATTATCGAAGTCAAAAAGGGCAAGAAATTTTCCATAAGGCGGTAGCCAGTCTGCTTTTCTTTTGGCCTGAATTGATCCGTCAGGTGCGAATTGACGGCAAGGTTGAGAAAATTTCATCCAAAGAATCGGATGCTTACTTTAAAACACGCCCCCGAGGCAGCCAAATAGGAGCTTGGGCATCTGATCAAAGCGAAGTTGTTCCCAATCGCGAGTTTTTGGAAAAACGCGAAAAAGAATTGGAAACTAAATATCAAGGAAAAACCATTCCCCGCCCTTCGCATTGGGGGGGATATCGAGTTATCCCCAATTCCATTGAATTTTGGCAAGGAAGACCCAATCGACTCCATGATCGGTTACGATATGCCCGGCAAAGCAAAGGCGTTTGGCGTATGCAGCGTCTCTCTCCCTGAATCTAACGGGATAAATTAGGAAAACCACTTAATGGAAAAATCCGAAACCCAAAGTAAGATTATTCAAACTGCCAGCATTTTGGTGGTGCTGGTTCTTTTTTATGTCGCGCTCTGGGTGCTTCGCCGGGAAATCCACGCCAGTCATTTCAATGATGTGATTCAGTACATCAAACAAATGCCGAGCGAACAGTTTTTTCTGGTTTTTTTCGCTTCGATGGGTAGTTATCTGGCGCTTACTTTTTATGACGCTCTGGGTTTCTGGCATATCAAAAAATCTTTTGATTATCCCAAAGTCGCTTTAACTTCTTTTATTTCTTATTCCTTCAGTCATAACATCGGCGCGGCGGTAATTACGGGCGGCGGTATTCGCTATCGTTTTTATTCGGCTTTGGGTTTGACCGCCAGCGAAACCGCTAACGTGTTAGTGATTTGCGGATCCACTTATTGGGTTGGTTTTCTTACCATGGGATCCATATTTTTCTTTTTACAGCCACCCGAACTTCCGGATTCGATCCATCTGCCGTTTCATTCTGTTTTGCCTTTGGGAATTTTTTGCGGTCTTACCCTTTCGGTTTATCTTTTAATGGCAGTTTTTTTAAAAAAGAACATAAAACTGTTCCGCTGGAAGTTTCCTATGCCATCTCTCAATATTGTTCTGGGGCAGATGATAGCCGCGTGCTGCGATTGGGTTTGTTCGGGAGGAGCGCTATACCTTCTGCTTCCCAAGAGTTCCTTGAGCTTTGCTTCCTTTTTAGCCATTTATCTTTTGGCCCAGGTTGTGGGGTTTTTAAGCCAGGTACCGGGTGGTTTGGGTATTTTGGAAGCGGTCATGATGATTTTGCTCGAGCCAGTGATTCCCCGATCAGAAGTCTTTGGAGCTTTATTGGCTTTTCGTTTGATCTACTATCTGATTCCTTTTGTTTTGGGACTTATTTCGTTCGCGACTTATGAAATCATCCGTAATAAAGAAGGGTTTAAACGGGCTCTTCAAATTCTCAACCGTTGGGCGCCTGATTTTCTACCGCATATTTACGCGGTTCTGGTTTTTATCTCGGGAGCAATGCTTCTTTTCTCTAACGCGGCACCCGAAGTAAACCGTCAGATGATTTGGTTGAATGAGTTTTTACCGCTTTCTTTTTTAGAAAGCGCCCATTTTTTAACCGGTATGATGGGGGCATGGCTTTTGGTGTTGGGACGTAGCCTTCAACAAAAATTGGAAAGCGCCTATTATTTCGCGTTGGTTCTTTTGGGTTTAGGGACTCTAGGTTGTTTTTTTAAAGGTTTTGCCTATCAGGAAGCCCTTCTCTTGTTGAGCTTATTTATCGCGCTTTTATTCAGCCGAGGCTATTTTCCCCGCAAAGGTTCCATTTTTCAGCAGAGATATTCTCCTCTTTGGATCACGGTGATTCTTTTCGTTTGGCTTGGCTCCATTTGGACTGGATTTAATAATTATCGTTATGAAGATTATTCCAATGACTTGTGGATGACCTTTGACATAGTAGAGGACGCCGCCCGCTTTTTACGATCCAGCTTGGGCGCAACCGCGGTTCTTCTTATTTTTTCCATGATCAGTCTTATTTCTCCTACCCAGCCCGAAACCGAATTTCCCAAATCGGACGAACTAGACAAAGCGCAGGAGGCTCTTCGTCATTTCGACAAAAGCTATGCCTGCCTGGCTTTATTAGGAGACAAGGCTCTTCTTTTTAACAAAAAGCATGATGCTTTTCTGATTTACGCCATTGAGGGTAAAAGTTGGATTGTTTTGGGAGACCCGGTGGGCCATGAAAAAGACAGAGAAGATTTGGTGACACGGTTTCGCGACCTTTGCCGCGTTAAAAACGCGATGCCTGTTTTTTATCAAGTGGACCAAAACCACTTTCAGTTTTATTTAAATTTGGGATTAACAGTTTTGAAAATTTCTGAGGAAGCCCTGGTCGACTTGTCATCTTTTCAACAGGAAAACTTATCAGCTGATTTAAAAAACACATTCCAGCGGTTTAAAGAAAAGGAAGATTATCAGTTTGACGTTATTCCGCCCGAAGGAGTCCAGGCTCACCTTAAAGAATTAAGGGTTATTTCCGAATCCTGGCTCAGTTTTCACAAGACTCGGGAAAAAGGTTTTTCTGCGGGCTTCTTTCAAGCCAATTACCTTAAAAGGTATTCAGTGGCGGTGGTTCGAAAAGAAGGGAAAATAGTAGCCTTTGCCAATATTCTTCAAAATCACGCTAAAGCGGAAGCCTCAGTAGACCTTTTAAGATCAGTTTCGGAAGAACCAAAATCACTGGATGATTATTTACTTTTAGAAATTATGCTTTGGATGAAAAACAAAGACTGCCAATGGTTTAATTTAGGAACAGCGGGGATATTGGATATGGAAGAGAGCCCGCTAGCGCCTTTTGAGCACTCTGTGATGGAAATCCTCTCACCCTACGCGCGGGTTTCACATTTGACAGAAATTCGTAAAGAAAAAGATAGGTTTAAGCCAGAATGGAGCCCTAAATATTTGGCTTATTCGGCCAATTTATCCCTCGAGGTGGTGTTTAACAATATCGCATCGCTTATTTCTAGAGGCAATCGGGTAGGTTGAAAATGGTGATGGTTCATTACCGCTCTTTTTTGTTTTTAATGCTGGTTTTGTGTGGATGGGCTGTGGGTTGCGCCCCTAGCCGTTATCTTATGAGTGAAAACACACAGACCGCTTTGCCCGAAGAAGCGGTTCGAAACGCCAAAGACTACTTAGTTAATAACCCCGACTGGAAGATTGATTGTTCTCATTTTGTTCTGGCTTGTTACCATTCTGGAAAAATAAACCGTTTTTTAAAGCATCAAAAGGGAAATCATAATCTGGTTCGGGATTTGAACATTTATTTGGAAAGTCAAAATACCCGTAGGGTCCACGCGGCGGATATAAGACCCGGCGATATTCTCATTTTTAATAAAACTTATGACATCAACCATGATGGACATATCGACGATAAAGACCTTTATACTCATATTGGTATTGTGGAAGATTATCAAAACGGAATGGTGACTTATATTGACGCTTCGGATGACCGCAAACCGCCCCGAATTCATCTTCGCCGATTTAGTTTTGTGGATGACAAGTTTAATGAAACGGTGGCACGGGATCCGGCCACAGGGCGGAAAATTCATGCCCGCGAGACTTTTCACGCGGCTTACGCGGTAAATTGAGGGAGACCCAATTGACAGTTTCTCCGCGATGGTTTTGGCTGGCGCTGGTTTTTCTAACCACCCAGTTGGTTTATCTTCAAACTTTAAATCCAACTTTTTCTAATGATGATTCGGCCGAAACGATTACGGCCGGGGCGACTTTAGGGCTTCAGCATCCTCCCGGTTATGCCCTTTCGGCCCTCACGGACCATTGCGCGGCCTTATTACCCTTAGGTTCTTTTGGATACCGGGTGAACTGGAGTTCCTCGCTGTTGGCCTCCTTGGGCGCGACATTGTTGAGCCTCGCTCTTTTCTCCCTCTTCGAAACAGGCAGGTTTCTGAAAAATAAGAAAGTCCCCAGTTGGACCGTGAATTTTTGTGCCGTGATGGGGGGGCTGGGATTGGCTTTCGCGCCTACCTACTGGCAGAACGCCTTGAGCGCCAAGGGCGGTATTTACTTGCTGAGCGTTTGTTTGCAGCTTCTCATCATGGGTTGTGTGGTCCGTTCGGTCCGGGCCAAGAAGGGAAACCCGACCCGATCGCTAGAATTATCTTTTTTTCTAATCGGTTTGGGTTTAGCGAGCCACTGGGAAACCCTAGCCATCTTCATTCCAGCTCTTTTGCTATTTTTCATCTGGAACCGTGAAATAACAATGACCCCATGGGTCCGGGCGGTCTTCTTTTTGTTTTTGGGTCTTTCTCCGCTTCTTTATCTGCCTTTGAGGGCACACCTGAACCCCGTTCTGGATCTTGGCGCGCCTGACACTCGTGCCCTATTTTGGACGGATTTGACACGAAGTTATTTTTCGGATCACGAATTAACCTGGATCGGTGTTTTGAAAGCCGTATTCAAAGGCTCTTTTCCGATGATTACTCTCGGAGCCATTCTCCATCAGCCATTTCATAATAAAATGGAAGCCTTTCTTTTATACCCTGGATGGGAAATAGGTTGGATCAGTTTTGTTCTGGCTCTTGGGGGGATTGTCCTTTGGTTGCGTTCGGAAGGTAAAAACATTTTGTTCTTCCTATGCCTATCGTGTTTTTTGCTATGGGCCTCCATGTTCTCTTACTTTAATATTTCACGAACTATCGATTCTCCGTTCATTACCCTGAAATTTTTATTATCCAGCGACTGGATAATTTTTCTGTTGTCCGCTGTCGCTATGGCGGTGCTTCTCTCGAAATTAAATCATTTGAAAAAATCATTAAATCTCTTAATGGCGCTTTTATTGGCTTGTTGTCTGATTTGGAAAACCAATAACGTTTGGGACGGAGTCAATCAAGCGTCTCAAACTGTTACATACGATTATGGGCAAAATCTTCTAAAGTCTTTGCCGGCTCATTCGTTATTTTTCGCTGAGTCCGACGCGGATTATTTTTCTCTCTATTACTTGCAACAAGTCGAATACTACAGACCGGATGTGATCATGATTCCATCTTTTACTCTTTTTGAGCCCTGGGGAACTCAAGCGATTGAAAAAAGAAATCCCGATGTGGGATTGACGACTTCCTCAGTTTTTTTTCCTGATCATTTCGCCAGAATTATTTACGCGACGTCCGAGTTAGTCGTGAAGAATAGAAATCTAAAACCTATCGCTTTTTCCAATTTCAACGGCGCTTTTCATATTTATTACATGAATCGTCAAAAAAATACAAAAATAAGGTCTTCGGGATTAGTTTGGTTATTGGATAGTCCAATGATTCATGCGGAAACTTGTTTATCTCCAAACCGATTAAGGACCCGTGACCTGGAAAAAAATTCAATCCAATGGGACGGGTCCTTGGACGGTATTCGTAATGTTTACGCTTTGGCGGGATTGAAATTCTGATAGGGGAGATTGGCATATGCTGAATGTAGTCCTCATTGAACCCGAAATACCCTGGAACACAGGAAATGTGGGAAGAACCTGTCTAGGGGCAGGGGCCGAACTTCATTTAGTGGGACGTTTAGGATTTCATCTCGACGATAAGCAGGTACAAAGAGCTGGGCTGGATTATTGGGAAAAAGTAACGGTTCACCGGCACGATAGTTGGGAAATTTTTCTCCAATCGCTACCCCCTGACGCGGCATTGTTTTTCTTTTCTACCAAAGGAGCCAAAGATTACTGGGATATCAATTTTCCGAAAGACGCTTATCTGATTTTTGGCAAAGAAACCGCGGGTTTCCCCAAGAGTTTCTACGAAATTTATAAAGAGAAGTTGTATCGTATTCCGCAGAAGGATGAGTCGATCCGCAGCCTTAACCTTTCGACATCCGCAGGGATCGTTTTGTTTGAGGCTATACGGCAAATTCATTTCAATTCAGGAGTTCCCTATGAAAAAAGCTAGTGTTTTGAAAAGATTTTCGGCCATTTTGATCGATGGGGTGCTATTCGCGGGCCTTTTTTGGGTGGTTAGAAACCCAGGTGTTCAGTTTTTATCGATCGTTTATGAAACTATCCTCATTTCCCAGTGGGGCGGATACACGGTGGGTAAAAAAATAATGGGAATCAGAGTAGTCAATACCGCGGGCGGAAAGGTGGATTGGGTGAAAGCGTTTGTACGATCCATCAGTAAAATTCTTTCGGGATTGGCTTTGTGCTTAGGTTATTTCTGGGCCATTTGGGATCCTGAAACTCAAACCTGGCATGACAAATTGGCCGACACCTATGTGGTCGAAGGCTAACAAAAGGAAAAATCAAATGAGTTTTTTACCCGCCGGTGAGTTTAAACATACCAATCGGCTTATTCAGGAAAAAAGCCCCTATCTTCTCCAGCACGCCCACAATCCGGTGGATTGGTACGCTTGGGGCGAGGACGCTTTTCAAAAAGCTCAAAAAGAAAACAAGATTATTTTATTATCCATCGGCTATTCCACCTGTCATTGGTGCCATGTGATGGAGCGGGAAAGTTTTGAAAATGAAGAGATCGCTAAAATTTTAAACAACCGCTTTGTGTGTATTAAGGTCGACCGTGAAGAACGTCCGGATGTGGATCAGATTTACATGAATGCGGTTATGCTTTTAACCGGCCAAGGCGGATGGCCGTTAAATATCTTTTTGACGCCGGATTTGAAACCGTTTTTCGGCGGTACTTATTTCCCGCCGGATGGCCGCTATGGACGGCCTGGATTTCCAACCATACTGGAAGATGTGGCCAGAACGTGGGAAGCCAAACCGGATGAAATCCGCAAGGGAGGGGAGCAATTAACCAGTTATATCGTCAGTTCCCATACAGACCATTCGGGAGGAACACTCGACCAGAAAGTTCTCGATCAGGTAAAGACTTACGCTCTTCATTCTTTCGACAAAAAAGAGGGAGGATTCCGCAGTGCTCCTAAATTTCCTCCCGCCGTGTTTTTAAGTTTGCTCATGAGAATTCATCACAAAAATCCTGACCCAACTTTACTCAATACGATTACGGTTACTTTAGACAAAATGGCACAAGGCGGTATTTATGATCAATTGGGTGGGGGTTTTTCCCGCTATTCCACCGATGATGAATGGTTGGTGCCTCATTTTGAAAAGATGCTTTACGACAACGCGCTTTTGTCACGCGCTTATTTGGAAGCCTATCAGTTAACCGGTCAAAAGGAATATGCCCGTATTGCCCGTGAAATATTTAATTATCTTTTAAGGGATATGACTGATGTTCAGGGCGGATTTTACAGCGCTGAAGACGCGGACAGTGAAGGCCATGAAGGTAAGTTTTATGTATGGAATCCCGATGAAATTAAATCGATCCTGGGGAATAAAGACGGTTCCACTTTCTGCCAGCTGTATGGTGTGATGGACCACGGCAACTTTGAGCACGGCCAAAGCATTTTTCACCTGAAAGCGGATCTATCTTCGTCTTTAGAGGCTTTCGGTAAAGACGAAGCCTGGTGGAGAACCGCGGTGGAAAAAATTCTGGCTGTCCGTTCGAAACGGGTTCGACCTCATCTGGACGATAAAATTCTGACCGCCTGGAATAGTTTAATGATCTCGTCCCTGGCCTATGGTTACCAGATTTTGGGCGACCGGAGTTATTTGGAAGCGGCAGAAAAAGCTTCGGCTTTCATCTTAAAGAATCTTTTTAAAGATGGGCGGCTATTAGCCTCTTACCGGCAGGGACCGTCGAATATTCAAGGCTATATCGATGATTACGCCTTTTTTCAGTCGGCACAATTGGATTTATACGAAAGTACGTTTAATACCGACTATCTTAAAAAAGCGATTAGCCTGGAAAAAGACATGGCCCGGCTTTTTTGGGATGAAAAGGCAGGAGCCTATTATTTCAATGGTTCGGACCAAAAGGATCAAAACCGACTTTTAACCCGAACCAAAGAAGCCTATGACGGTGTCATCCCTTCGGGTAATTCAATGGGGGCTCTCAGTCTTTACCGGTTGGCCGAATTGACCGGCGATAAGGTCTATCGGGACAGGGCTGATGCGATTTTAAAATGCTTTTCCGCCGATCTGGCCAAGAGCGGCTCCAATTTTCCCCTGATGCTCCAGGCCTTTATATTTGACTTTGACGGTCCGGCGGAAGTTTTTGTCGTTGGTTCCCCAAGTGAATCGGTCGGTATTTTAAAGACGCTTTGGAAAACCTTTTTACCTAATAAAATTTTGGTTTTTTGCGAAGATAAAGATATAAAAGATTTGATCCCGCTTATCCCCTGGGCGGCCGGACGCCAAAGCCAGGGGGGCAAGCCGACGGTTTATGTCTGCAGGAATTACCAGTGTCAACTGCCGACCACCGACGAGCGAAAAGCTTTGGAATTGATCCATAAAAAATAAGGAGTGTGCCATGAGCGTGGTAAAAGAATTCAAGGAATTCGCCTTGAAGGGCAATATGGTGGATCTGGCGGTCGGTATCATCATCGGGGGGGCTTTCGGCAAGGTTGTGTCATCGGTGGTGGCCGATTTGTTGATGCCGCCCCTGGGTTATTTGATCGGCGGGATCAATTTCACTGATATCAAAATTCAACTTAAAGCTCCTGCCTTAAATCTGTCAACGGGTCGGACCATTCAGGAAGTAACTATAAATATCGGCAATTTTATCCAATCCCTAGTGGATTTCGGGATTATCGCTTTTGTGGTCTTTTTGCTGGTAAAGGGAATCAACCGTGTGCAGCGCAAGGAAGCCGAGACTCCTGTACCGACAAAAGACCAGGAACTTTTAACCGAGATTCGAGATTTGTTAAAATCGAAATAGTAATTTGAAAGCGGCCCCTTGAAGACAATTGATTTTTGCGTTGATAGTTATGGTCGTCGGGAGCTTTGGGGTACCCTGACAGTACCTGAAAAAGCCACAGGGTCTCCTATTTTGATGGCTCATGGTTTGTTGGGTTTTAAGGATTGGTCTTTTTTCCCGCATGTTTCGCAGAGCTTTGCGGAAGCCGGTTTTCCCACCATTCGGTTTAATTTCTCAGGCTCGGGTATGGGGCCCCAAATTGACGGGCCTTTTGAGAACCTTGAGGCTTTCCGTCAGGACACCATTACCAAACAAGTGGAAGATCTCCGTTCTATGATCCAATGTCTGATCCAAGGTAAGTTTGAACCGGATCTTCCAGCCACAAAAAGCGTCTTGTTGTGGGGTCATTCCCGCGGCGGAGCTGTTTCTATTTTATCCGCGGCGAATTCACCCCAAGTACAAGCCATCGCGACATGGTCCACAATTGCCCGTGTGAATCGTTACCTATATGAAGCTAAACAGGTTTGGCGTAAACAAGGGTTTTCGGCGATGGAAAGTTTCCGTACAGGGCAGTTGTTGAAATCTTCTGTTGAGTTTTTGGAGGACGTGGAGCAATGGGGTAAACAGGGAGATGTACCGACGTTTCTTCATCGCTTGAAAATGCCGGTTTTGCTGCTCCATGGAGCGGAAGACACCAGCGTGCCGCCGGATGAGTCGGAAAGTTTAGCCGCTATTTACCCCCAAGCCCGGTTATCCATTTTGGCCGGGGCAAATCATAAATTTAACTCAAACCACCCTTTTACCAAACCTAACGATGTTTTGATTCGGGCGGTTCAAAAGACATTGGATTTTTATCGCGACATTTGTTCTGTGGTTAAAGAATGAAGAAAAGCCCCAGAGCAGTTCATCCAATTTCACTGCGGTTAAAAGATTTTCCCGGGTTTTCTCAAAAAGATTTGAAGAATTTGAAAAAATATTATCAGGTTCAATTGGGATCTCACGTTGAACCTGAAAAACGAGTTGGCTGGAAAACGGCGGAAAGCCAACGAGTTAGGTTTGAAGAATTCACAAGGGTTGGACCTTTGAAAGGTTCCAAAATATTAGACATTGGCTGCGGATTAGGGGCTTTTTTGGGTTACCTTCAGGAAAAAAAAATTATGGTTCAATATACGGGAATTGATTTGTTTCCTAAAGTTATTCAAGAAGCTCAAAAATTTTATCCGGATGCCAGGTTTGAAGTTCGTCATATTTTGGCCCGGCCTTATCCGGCTCGAACTTTTGATTATTCATTTCTATCCGGGGTGTTTAACGTCAAAGTGAAAGATAATTGGCTTTATACCAAAACCATGCTTCGTCAAATTTTACGGCAAACTAAAAAAGCCGTAGCTTTTAATGTTTTAAACGCGGATTCGGGGCTTAAAGAATCAAACCGGTTTGTGGTGACTCCCCAGGAAATTACGGCGATGGGTCGAAGTTTAAGAGTCAAGAAAACCCATTTGTTGGATCATTACCATCACCTAGATCTCACCCTTTTTTTATATCGATAAACTTAAAATCAGTTAATTTTTTAATGGGCACGCTCTTATTTCTTAATTTAGTTTCTTAACCTAAAATCCGGTTTTACCAAAAATAACTGGAAAAAAACGACGTTTATCCCATACACTCTGGGCATGAATTCTGAACCTTTACATCGAATCGTCTCTTTAGCTCCGCCCATTACAGAAATATTAGGTTATTTGGGTTTTTCCCATCAGGTTACGGAAATGGCCGATTATTTTGATGAAGTTCCCCCAACGGAAGAAGAAAACCATCCCGAATACTGGTACACCATGGCTGAAGAAAGGGTCATGAGCGTCCGTCCCGAACTTGTTTTGACACTTTTTGCCGGTCAATGGGAACTGCATAAACGATTCAAAGAAATGGGCTTAAACACACTTCATTTGGAACCAAGATCATTAAGAGAAGTAGAAGATACCTTTCGTTTGATTGGTAAAGCCGCGGGAGCGTCCGAGGAGGCTCGTCAATTAGCTTTGGATTTTGCCGGCGGATTGGCGGGTTTAAAGGAAAAGGTTCCCGGAGGACTTTATCGGCCGAAGCTTTATTGTGAAGAATGGAACCAACCGCCGACCGCTCCGGGAGGGTGGTATCCGGATCTGATGTCCGACGCGGGGGGCCATTATTTCCCCATGTTGTCAAAAGAAATCAGCAGGGTGGTTAGATTAGAAGAAATGATCATGTTTGACCCTGAAATCATTATTTTTGCCATTCGGGGAACCGATGGCGTGTCTTTTAACCCAAACGAAGCTTTAAAGCGGATGGGTTGGGAAAAGATTAACGCGATAAAAAAGCGCCGTCTTTATACTATAGATCCGTCAATATTAAACCGGCCGGGACTCAGGCTCATTGAAGGGGCCAAGGCAGTACAACAAATCTTAGGGCAGAATTTTTGGGGCTGGCCTTTGGCCACCTCGCCTTTATTCCGAAAAGTCCTAGATTAACCGGAGTTCTTTGTTATCAGCGGCAGTTGACCCTGGCACAAAGGCCATTTAAGAAATTAGGTTGAGGAGTTTTTTTGAGTACCCCATCTTTTGATCGTTCATTCGAAATACCTTCCGACATTACCTTTGTGGTTCTGCCCAAAGGCATTGCTGAATTTCATCATTTGCCCCTTCATGTTCCGATTTGGGTTAAAAATCAGGAAGAAGCCGAGAAAAAGGGCTATGATTTTTCCGAAGGTTCCCGAGTAATGGAACGCCTTCTGCAAACATCGCCTACTGTGCCTGGCGCATATCTTTATCAATTATTTGTCCGTAAGTGGTCCAAGCTGATGGATCTTAATCCCTATTTCGCCAAAGGCCGTATCGCGGAAGCTATTTCAAAACTAATCGAAATTTTAGAAATCGACCCCGAATGTCCTTTAACCGCTTTTCAACTGGGATACTGTTTCCGGGTCACGGGTGAATTAGAAAAATCCGAGTCTTTCTACCGTCAGGCCTTACGGATGGCTCCGGAAGCGGGATGGATATACAGCAATTTAGGCCGGACTTACAGGGTTATGGGTGATAAGGCGAAAGCGGTTGGTGTTTTTTGGAAGGCGCTCGAACTTTTGCCCGGCGACCAGTTTGTTTTAGAACAATTAGTTGAGCTGGGCGAACTTTTCATTGTGCCAAAACCTAATTCTTCCGAAGCGCTATTCGTGAAGCGGCCAGATTATGAACGGAAAATGAAAGAAGCAGTTGAAAAAGAAGCCGATCTTGGCAATTTGATGGGATTGGGCTGGAAACTTTTGCAGGATCGATTGGTGGATCTGGCGTGCCAATGTTTTCAAAAAGTTTTGGAAAAAGACAAACAGCATTCAGACGCTTTGCTGGGTTTGGGAACCGCCCATTTGGAAGCGAAACGCTACAAAGAAGCCGATCAAATTTTGACGGACTATTTGGATGAAAACCCCCAATCGGTCACGGGTCATTTGAATTTATTTAAAGTTTATTTGGCTCAAAACGAAGAGGAATTGGCCTGGCAAGAGCTGCAGACAGCGGTTCTTTTGGACCCCAACCGGTTAGATGTCTTGCGGCAGCTTTATTTTCTGTTTCTGGAAGCGGATCGCCGGGATGAGGGAATGGAGTGGATTGAGCATTTGATTGATGATGTGCCGTCCAGTTTCGGACCCCTTTTGGTCAAAGCCTGGTGTTTAAATGAAGTGGATCAATGGGACGAAGCGGAAGAAGCCTTGAAAATGGCGCTTCAGAGGGCCCCCCATAACGAGGAAGCCCTTCTTTTTTACACCGCCGAACTGGGCCGTCGAGAAAAAACCGACCAGTTGATTCAAGTGATATTGGATGAACCGGAGCCACGGTCTCTTTCGTTAACCATTAACCTGGTTTTAGCCTATACGCGCACAGGTCGTTTGGTGGAAGCTAAAAGAATATTAAATGAATTTTTAAACCGGCAGGATTTACCATTAGAAGAAAGACAAAAGGCTAAAGCTTTATTGAGTGAAATCGAAAAGGAAGATTAGTTTTATTCTTTTTTTACGGCCGCGTAGGTTTGTTTCGCGCTTAGCACAAAAAGCCCCATCATGAAAAAAACCAAGTCTCTCAAAACCGTCCAGCCCGTCAGCTTTTCCGTCGCATCCATGGCAAAACAACCGCAATTCATTTCGGTTCCCTGCACCAGATTCCAGGCCAGAGCCAGGGTGTAAATTCCCATCAGGGTACAAAAAAGAAACGCCGCTCCGCGCCATTGAAAGCCGATAGCCAGACAAAGACCGGTAAAAAACTCTAACCAGGGAATGACGACCGCAGCCAAGGGCAGCAGATCAGCCGGCAGGACATGATAATTCTCGATGATTTTTAAAAATTTCTCCGGGTCTCCCAATTTGTCCGAACTGGCATAAATCAAAAGAATTCCACAGGCTGCTCTCAGTAAACTTTGAAGCATTAAAACCGTGTTCCATTGGGAAGATTTAGTTTTCATGGCTGATCTCCCGTGGTAATGGGGTAGTTGGCTTTTTTCCATTCGGGCCAACCGCCAAAGAAAACCTTTACATTGGTATAGCCCTGATCCATCAGAGCGTTGGCCAGGTGTAAGGAAAGCTCACAGGAAGATCCGTGGCAATAGGCGATCAGTTCTTGGTTTTTATCTTTCAACTGTGGCAAAACAACCGGTGCGAATTTTTCAAAATCGTCGGCATAAAATTCCAAGGCTCCCGGAATATGCCCTTCGGCGTATTCTTCAGGAGACCGGGCGTCTAGAAAGACGGCATTTTTCTGATCAAAACGGTTTTTAGCGCCTACCAGGCTAAGGCGGGGCATTTGACCCAAGGCTAAGTCGGCTGGAGCTGTGGACGCGGATTTAGAAGAAGCGGTTTTCCAGCCGGCATATCCGATAAAGGTCTGTTTCTTTTTCAATAAGTCTTGAAGGTGGTAATTCTTAGGTAGTTCGGCTTTTAAGGGAATTCCATCAGAATAAAAGGTGTTAAAAAGCACCGCGAAAAAAGCGGCAAAAACAAATAGACCCCAGGCTTCGCTCAAAGATTGTTTCCATGGAATGAAAGTGAAATTGGAAGAGGACTTTTTCGAATTCAACCCAAACCCCTTAGTCGAAGTTTCATCAATAATGATGAGAATATACGGTTCTATTGAAAGGGCGCAAGTCCGAAAGAGGCATTTTCGCCCATCGGACCCAACCTTCTTGTAAAATATACGTCATTGTTCCTGGAGAAAAAATGAAAACCGAATTTAATCTGAGCCGGCAAAATATTTTTGTGATCGCTTTTTTTGCGCTTTTGGCGGTTCTCCTCAGTATGCTTTTGTCCCTTTTAGAACCTTTTATCGGTTCTTTTATGTGGGCTACCATTTTAGTGATGGTTTTTTATCCGCTTTACTCCCGGTTTTTGAAATGGACAGGAAACCATCCTTCCCTGGCGGCTTTTTTTACCACTACTTTGGTTCTGGCTTTTCTGGCGTTGCCTGGCTTTTTTATCATTATGAATTTAGCCCGGGAACTGCCCAATGCTTATGATTTTATTTCCAACAGCCAGTGGGATCAAAAAAGCCTCTGGGTGATGGACAAGCTAAAGTCGCTTAATATTGGGGCTTGGCTGCAAAATTGGGGAATTGATTCGACCCAAACCAACTCCGTGATGCAAAAAGAAATCACAGCCAATCTACAAAAATTTGCTGATCTTCTTTTACAGAAAGTCGCCGAAGTCTTTAACAATCTTCCCTTGTTTTGTCTTCAGGTGGTTTTTGTGACAGTTGCCGTTTTTTTCTTTTTTAGGGACGGTTCCCGGCTGGCCATCCGAGCTATCGAATTTTTGCCTTTGGAAAAAGATTATCAAAAGAAAGTGTCTCATACCTTTTCAGTGACGGTCACTGCGGTGGTCCGGGCGGTTTTTCTTTGCGCGCTGATTCAAGGCGGTATGACTGGGATCGGCCTTTACGTGGCGGGCGTGCCTCTGCCGATTCTTTTGGGATTGGTCGCTTTCGTGAATTCTTTTATTCCGTTTTTAGGCGCGGCTTCGGTTTGGATTCCTGCCTGTATCTGGCTTTTGTACCAAAATCAGCCCATGGCGGCTTTGGGGCTGGGGCTGTGGGGAATTATTATCACGGCAGTGGATCAAATTTTGAGGCCCTGGCTGATCGGCAACGAAGCCAAGCTGCCCGTCTTCTGGCTTTTCTTTACTACGATTGGGGGACTCAAGGTTTACGGTTTTATCGGCATCTTTTTGGGTCCGATTATTCTTTCCATGGGTATGGCTTTTCTGGCTATTTACCGCGAGATATATTTGAACACGTCTAAAACCGCGAAAAGCAGGGATTAACTATGTTGCAACCCTGGAAAAAGATAAAGGATCACATCGCCTACGATTGCGGTTTTTTTCAGGTCCATGTTCAGCAAAGTGCATCTCCTGTAACGGGCAAAGATCATCCTTTTTATGTTTTGCATACATGGGACTGGGTCAATGTGATCGCCCTGACAGATGAGGGGAAAATTCCCATGGTTTACCAATACCGCCATGGATCGAACGATTTTAGTTTGGAGATTCCGGGAGGAGCGGTCGATAAAAAAGACGGCGACGCGTCGGAAGCCGCTCAAAGAGAGCTGCTGGAAGAAACCGGGTACGAAGCGCGCGAGTGGCATTCTTTGGGAAAATTGAAACCCAATCCAGCCATTTTGAATAATACATGCCATATTTATCTGGCTTTGGGCGCGAAAAAGATTTCAGGCCTTAATTTGGATGAAGCGGAAGAATTGGAAGTTCAGCTGCATGATTTACCCGCGGTTAAACAGATGATTCAACAAGGCCAAATGCAGCACGCTTTGGTTGTCGCGGCGTTTGAGCTATTCGATCTTTTTAAACAATCCAACCCCAGCCTTTTTAAATCTTAATTTTCCGGCTTTATGCGCAGTTTTCTAGCGTCTAAAAATCAGATGACCCCCTTGCAGCCGAATTTCAACAAGCGTAGCTTAATTCTAAGGGCATTCCCCAATGTCTGATTAGAAAGAGGTGTTTTTATGTCGCGCGTATGTGTTTTTATTGACGGAAGTAATCTTTATTTTGCTTTAAAGCGTAACAATAAGATGACCCGGGTTGATTATTATCAGCTTTCTTTGGCTTTAGCCGGCGACAGCCGGAAATTGGTGCGGACCTATTATTACAACGCGGTTTTTGACACTAACCATTTTTCGGACAAAGCTAAAAGCCAGCAGTCCTTTTTTGATTCTCTGGACCGAACCCCCTATTTGGAGTTGAGGCTCGGCCGGATTATCCAGAATCGAGAGGGTCACCGCATGGAAAAAGGCGTGGATGTCCTGATGGCGGGCGATATGGTTTATTACGCCGCCCGGAATTTTTACGATACGGCGATCGTGGTCACGGAAGACCAGGATTTTTCTCCCGCGATGAACTTGGTCAAAGAACTGGGCAAACAGGTCGAACTGGCGGTTTTCCCCGACGCTCAAAGCCGGGAGATGATCCGGGCCGCGGATAAAATCGTCAATCTGGATGAAGTGGTGAAAGCCCATTCGGCACATATTTTCCCGCCGACTCAGGCGACCGATGTTCATCCGAATGAAGAGATGGGTTTTGAAGGCTAATATCGCGAGGCGGCCACTCACGGGGCCGTCTTGTGATTTAACGAACTGTTAACTGGCAGTTAAAAAAGCGAAAGCTGTTTGTCCAAAAAAAATTCACGCCAATGATTTTGAAATCCCCACTTATCCCGGTAAAATTTAACTTTTTCGAAGAGATTTTTGATGTACTCATCCGGCGGGTAAGTTCGGGCACCGTAAAGCCTGATCGTTTTTTGAAACAGGTCTTTTTGATAGGTTTTCAGGGCCTGAAAGTAATAGCCCCGAACCACCTCGCCCCGAAGGCGCAGAACGTTGTAAACGAAGTAATCGACCCCGATTTCCACGGCGGTTTTTACCATCGATTCAATAGCCTCGTCGGTGTCAGTTACGTAAGGAATAATGGGCATTAAGTGAACGCCGCAGGGAATACCCGCGGCTTTTAGTTTTCTTAAAGCTTCCAGCCGCCGTTCAATGGAGACAGCGTGCGGTTCCAGAAATTTTTGCAGAGCCGGATCCAGGGTAGTCATGGTCATGGCCACGGCGCATCCGGCTTTATCGGCGATTTCTTTCAGAACGTCCAGATCCCGAACTACCAGGTCGGATTTGCTGGAAAAAACCACGGGCCAGCCGTGTTTGGCGAAAACGTGGAAGGCCCTGCGGGCCAATTGATATTTCTTTTCAGCGGGTTGATAGGGATCGGTAGCGGCGCCCAGACTGACCCAGTCTTTTTTCCGCCGGGGATTGGATAGTTCCAGTTCCAAAACCTCGATCAAATTCACTTTCACTTGAATCTTTCGCTGAAAGTCGAAAGAATTTTGAAACCCCAAAAACCAGTGGCTATAACGGGCAAAACAATAGGGACAGCCGTGCCGGCATCCCCGGTAAAGATTCAACGTGTAATAAAAGGGGTTGGAACCGTAAGGCCGGCGTACATGGTGCAAAGCGGATTTGACTTTGATCTCGATATACTCCACTTCTCTAGGATTATCATCGACATCGACAAAAGAAGGGGAGTAAGAGGTGGATAAAAAAGGATCGTTCATCGGATACCTCTGCAAATAAAAAGCCCAATCCGCCGAAAAGCGCGGATCGGGCCAGTAGTTAGGTTTGAGGTTAACGAGGGCTGAAGACGCCGACCACTTTGCCGATAATCCTAAAATCCTGATCCTGGGTAATCGGGATAGGCTCATATTTAGGATTGGCCGGTTCTAAAAATACCTTTGAATTGGTTTTGCGGAAAGTTTTTACCGTGGCCTCGCCTTCAATGAGAGCCACCACAATCTCGCCCGGAGAGGCGTGGGAAGTTTGCTGCACAATCACCCGGTCGCCCGGCAAAATGTGTGCGTTCACCATAGAGTCGCCTCGCACGGTGAGCGCGAATAAATTACGCCCGCCGCGGGCCATCGAAGGATCGACTACTAAAGTTCCCTCGCGGTTTTCTTCCGCCAATAAAGGCAAACCGGCGGCGACTTTTCCTAAAATCGGAATCGTAACGCCGGATACGGTCGGTTCGGATAAACGCATTCCCCGCGCGATATGTTCATCCCGTTCCAAATAACCTTTTTCTTCCAAGGCCAGCAAATGCTTGCGGGCGCTTTGCGGCGAGTTCCATTTAAAGTGTCTCATCACTTCCCGCACCGTAGGCGAGCGGTGATTTTCCTGCAGATGCTTTTGAACGTACTCAAGCACCGATCGCTGGGTGTCGGTCATCATTTCGTCGGATGGCGCCATGTTGAGTCTCCTTTTTTTAAAAAACATGTTGAATAAGAATACGGCTGTATACTAGTATACGAGTGTATTCTGAGTCAAGCAAAAAGGAAGCATCCCATGGTTGAAATAGACCTTAATCAACAAGCCAAAACAGGCCTTCGCGCTAAGGCTTTGCCGGGCTATGTGGGGCACCGCCGCCGTTTACGCGAAAAGTTCGCCGCAGCAGGCGCGGAAGCCCTTCAAGATTACGAGCTTTTGGAACTGCTTTTGACCTATTCGATTCCCCATCGGGATACCAAGCCTTACGCCAAAAAGCTGATCGCGGCCTTTCAAAGTCTGCGCCGGATTATCGAGGCGGATTTATCCAGTCTTCAATCCCTTGGCGGCTTGCCGCTTCAAAGCGCCTTGCAATTGAAAGCCATGGGCGATCTGTTTCGATTGGCTCATCGGGAAGATTTTAAAAGGGGAAGGGTGATTTCCAGCCCCGACCACGTCACCGCTTTTCTGCGGGAACAAATCGGCAGTAAACCCAGGGAGATTTTCACCGCGCTTTTTCTCGATCACCGCAATCACTTGCTGGCCTTTGAGCATTTGCAGGAAGGCACGGTGGATCACACCGCGGTCTATCCCCGTGAAATTTTAAAACGGGCGTTGGAACTGGGAGCCACCGGGCTCATTTTGTCGCACAACCACCCGGCGGGAAGTCTGGAAGCCTCCGAGGGCGACAAGCAATTAACCCGGCAAATTTTATCCGCGGCCCGGGCCATGGGCATCACCATTCACGATCACTTAATTGTGACCACCGAAGGACACTATTCATTCCGCCAGGCGGGATTACTTTAATTTTGTTTGAGATCGCGTTTTGCAATCTCGAAAAGGAGATGGGTTATGAAGAATAATATTTCAAAAATCTTAAGAATGGCGAGCATCTTCAAGATGAACGTTCACCGGTGGCCGAAAAACGCGGCCGAGCTGATAGGGTTTGTCCATCAACAGGGCTGGACGGTGGATGTTTCTTCGTATTACACGCTCACGTTCGAAACTTTTTCCGAAAACACTTTCGCGATGGATATGACCTGGCCCGCGCCGGGAAATTGGTTGACTCGATTGAGAGTGGAAGTGGAATTGAAAAACACACTACCCGAAAATGGATTTGACTGGGTTTTAAAAACAAAAACCCTGTCTCCCGAAAAAAGGAAGACAAGGTCTTATTGTTTTATTGAACCGGCCAAAGTAAGCCGGAGAAAGTCCGCCTAACCTAAGCTTTCGGCGCGGCAGGTTCTTCTTTTTTAATATCCAGGTTCATTCCCACAATGTTGGCTCCGGCGTCCACATAAAGAATCTCGCCTGTCACGGCCGAAGACCAGGAACTGGCCAAATAGACAGCCGTGGAACCCACTTCATCCTGTGAAACATTGCGGCGAAGAGGAGTCATTTCTTCCGAGGCTTTCAGCATGCTCTTAATGCCGCCGACTGCCGAAGAAGCCAAAGTCTTAATCGCGCCGGCTGAAATGGCGTTGACGCGGATGTTTTTGGGTCCCAAATCATAAGCCAGGTAGCGCACGTTGGCTTCCAAGGCGGCTTTAGCCACGCCCATCACGTTGTAATTGGGGATAACCTTCACGGAACCGTAATAAGTTAAGGCGATAATGCTGGCGCCGTCGTTCATCAAAGGAACGGCCGGGCGCGTAATGGCGATCAGGCTATAAGCCGAAATATCCAGGGCCAAGTGAAAGCCCGCGCGGCTGGTATTGGTGAAAGTACCGGTCAGGTCGTCTTTATTGGCGAAAGCGATGCAATGCACCAAAATATCAAATTTGCCCCAGGCCTTTTCCACTTCTTTATAGAGGGCTTCAATCTCGCTGTCTTTGGCGACATCGCAGGGCAGAATCAGCTTCGCGTTGACGGATTCGGCCAGGGGGCGCACCCTTTTTTCCAAAGCCTCGCCCAGAAAGTTAAATCCCAGTTCAGCGCCTTCGGCGTGGAGAGCCTTGGCGATACCCCAGGCAATCGAGCGGTCATTGGCCACCCCAAAGATAAAAGCTTTCTTTCCAGTCAGTAATCCCATCGCGGTTCCTCCGTTAATTCTCTTATGGAAAATCAGTGCATTAACTTAACGTTTTTCCAGGGCAGTTTAAAGCATAAAAGACCTGGGAAAGGGTTGGGAAAACCGCATTTAGCTATTGAACCGCCCCGTTGGAAAGAATAATGATGGGCCATGCCAAAGTCATTTCCCCGAGGTTCTTTATGATTAAGCACATTGTTTTGTGGAAACTGAAAGAGGATGAAGCCGGCTGGTCCAAACAGGAGAACGCCTTTGAACTCAAAAGGCGGCTCGAAGCCTTAAAAAATAAAATTCCGGAAATTTTAGAACTGGAAATCGGGTTTCCCATCGAAAAGGGGGAAACGGTTTCGGATGTGGCTCTTTACAGTCTTTTTAAAGATAAAGAAAGTTTGGCCATTTATCAAAAACACCCGGAGCACCAGAAGGTGGTTGAGTTTGTCAAACAGGTCGCTGTTGAGCGTCGGGTAGTGGATTATGAGATTTGATACCCCGTTAAAAATGATTGGAGAAATTCATGCCTAAAGTCCCAGCCGCTAAAAAAATAAAAGCTACGGCCAAAACAACGCCGATTAAAAAATCCGCTCCGGCCGCCAAGATTGGTTCCCCATCAGCCGGCTTAAAAATCGCCACCTTCAACGCGAATTCTATCCGCGCCCGGTTGGGAATTCTTTTGGACTGGCTCAAAAAAGAAAATCCGGATGTTCTAGCGGTTCAGGAAACCAAAGTGCAGGACCACGAATTTCCCAAGGAGGCGATTCAAGCCGCGGGATGGAACGTGATTTTTCACGGCCAGAAAAGCTATAACGGCGTGGCGTTTATCTCTAAAAAGCCTATGACTGTTATTGAAAAAAGGCTTTACCCCAAAGACAACGAAGAACAGGCCCGGTTTTTGGTCAGCGAAATCGACGGGGTCCAGCTCATCAACACTTATATTCCCCAGGGTTTTGACATTGAGTCCGAAAAGTATAAATACAAACTCAAGTTTTTCGCGGATGTTAAAAAATACTTTGATAAGAACGTCTCCAACGATACGCCGGCGCTTTGGATGGGCGACCTCAATGTGGCCCCTACCGAAATTGATCTGAACAATCCGAAGGGAAACAAAGATCACCCCTGTTTTCACATTGACGCGCGAAACGCGCTCGCGGACGTGATGAAAGGAAAGTGGACGGACCTTTTCCGGGAAAAGGAAAAGGGGCCGGGACACTACACTTTTTGGGATATGCGCCAGCCCCAGGTTTTTGAGCGAAATTTGGGATGGAGAATCGACTTCATTTTAGGCACCCCACCTATGGTATCCCGGCTTCAAAAAATCTGGATCGACACCAAGCCCCGGGGTTTGGAAAAGCCTTCCGATCATACCTTTTTGGTCGGCGAGTTTTCCCGCTAACCCGTTTTCAAAACCCAAAATCTTTGCTGGCTGCAGTTAGCGGTGTCCAGGGCTGGCTGATTTGACTAATCCCGTTATTGGGTGGATAATAAGCACGTAGACAACTTGTTTAGGCGATAGAAACCTTAAGTTTTTACCTTCTTTTCTGGGGTTGCCGCTCCGGTGGTTTTATACACTTCCTCATTATCAACATTTTTCAACATTGACTTTAGGAGCGGCGCAGCATGACTTCACAACCATCCCAACACACCTCTTTTTTAAAACGCGTTATCCGGCGTTTGGGTCTCGATTCCCAACAAGATTCCTATTTTTTTTATATACCCAATACAAAATCTCCCAAGGGTTCGTTCATCGCTTTGGCGTCGGTCTTCATGGTCATTGTGGCGGTTTTGATTCCAGTCGCTATGACGCTCATTCAAAACATCCGCGCGAATACCCAACAAGCCCAGCAGTATGTGGCTGGGGCGCAGAACGCGGCTAAAGCCGGGCTGGAAGACGCGCTGGGTTATTTTGTTCGGCAAAACAAACTGCTCACGGCTTATAACAGCCAAATTATGGAAGCCACCCCGACGGTTTTCGCCACAGGCGTCAGTTATGTGGACCAGCCCTTTAATCCTATCTACAACACCTCCAACGCGGCCTATTCGGATACCTTTCAAGGGACAACTGTCAATTTAACCGGCGGAATTACCCACGCTTTTTACGGACTTTGTAATGAGTATCCTCTCGACGCCTCCACCAATACCCTCGCCGCGTCGGGAACACAAGTCTCTTCGGTTTATTTCGCCCGCTATGAAGTGCAGGAACAGAATCCTATCGCGACTCCGGCCCCAACCATCAATCCTATGGCGGTTCATGACATTTCGGGCCAGCGTGAAACTAATTATATGAACGGTGATGGTTTAACCTGGGCCATTAACAGCACGGGCTATATTTATGAACGAAAAGATTACACGGTGGATACATATGGGGAATACCTGGTGCCCTATAACGTCAAACCCAACAAGGTATTGGCGACAGCGAAGGCCTACACCGAGTTTAGAAAATTATCCTGCACACTACCCAACCAGCCCAGCAGCGGTATCAGTTACGCGGCGGTTTATGCCAGCGCGGCGACGGATGTCAGTGAGAGCGGTTCCTGCCGTTTAGGGGGAAATTCGGTACCAAACGGTTATGGTTTTTTAGCGATGGGTGGATCTGCCAGCGCCACAGCCCCGACGGGCGCGGCGACGACCAATTTTTACGGCGGCGGCGAGGTCTTGTATCCCGGCGCCAGCCCCAGTGAAGGCTCCACCGCCAACGGGCCCATCAGCGACGTGAACGTCTTTGGGATGTCCCTGAAGGACATTCAATTCATCGCCGATTACACGGGTAGCCAAGCGGCCGGTATCCCCATGACTATCCTCGGGCCTAATAAACTTTCCTATTACAACGGCAATTTAACTTACGGGCCTACCCAAGCCGCGACCATTTATCAAAGGCTCGATACCAGCGGCATACTTTGTGTTAACGGAAATCTGACCCTTCAACAGGATGGTTTTAACAGCGCCGGAACTACCTACATCGCGGGCAGTGATTTCACCGGACTTATTTTCGCGACCGGTAATGTGACCATTTCCCCGGGGTGTTTGGTGACAGGAGTCATCGTCCTGGGTTATTCGGCGGCATCCACGAACAACACGCCTCCACAATTAACCCTAACCGGAGGCGGGACGGGTGACTATGCCCAGGTCGTAACGAACCCGGAAACGTTTCAGTCGGTGATTCAATTGGTGGCCCAATACCGGGAAGACATCAGCGCGAGAAAAGTGCTTCTCGCCTTTCCGGGAATTTAAAAGGATTGTCCATGACGTTTCGAAAATTAAAACTGAATCAAAAAGGTTACACGCTCATTGAACTGGCTGTCGCTACCGCCGTCATGGCGGTTTTGGCGACCACCGTGGTGATCGCCAACCAGTTTGTCAACAAGCAGGGCGTGGCCAACGCGGACCGAACCTTCGCCACGGAAAAAGCCATTCAAATGTATGAAGAGCTTCGAACCCTTGTCAGCGGCAACGAAGGCGTTGGCGCGGGTGTTTTGAATAACTACAGTAACGGCGACAATTTTGACCAGGTTTTAACCACCGATCCGAATGTGGACACCGGACTTGCCACGGCTAATCCGGGCGATCCCCTCAGCGGCAATTTCAAAAGCGACGGCCACTGGCGCTACATGAGGCAGGTTGAGGTGGACCCTGTGGCTAATGACACCCAGGCCCGGCAGGTGACCGTAAAGGTTTATCTTTATCCCGGAGATTATGCCACCCTCAGCTCACCCATCACTCAAACGGGAACTCTTTTAGCCACCGTCGGCGGCATTTTAAGAACCTCGCAGCAACCCAACGTTCCCACCCAGGTTTTGGATATTTACATTCTTCAAATTGATAATATTCCGTCCTGGTGGAGCGTTTTGCCGACCCTGGCCGGCAATATGCAGGCCGCCGTGTCGGACCTTAAAAGCCGATTAAATGGCTATCAAATACGCGTTCATTACGTGACCCGTACTTCTTTCGGCAGGGATTCCCAGTACCAGCCTGAGACCAATTCCTTCGCCAATCCAACCGATACCACTCATCAACAATGGACTTATTTTTATCCCGGCATCAGCCCGCAGGACGGCACCGAAGGTGAATCCTGGTATTACGATCCTCTCACCTCAGGCGATCCCAATAGTCTGTTGATGACCGGAAATTTTATGGTCGACGGCGCTTCTTATCCGGTTTCGACCAGCCTGTTCGATAACGACGAATCGGTGAATTTTTCGGTGGCGGATCAATACAACAACGCCATGCGCTATCCGGATGAAATGGTGGCCTATCAAGCGGTTACCGCGGCGGCGGTCGCGGACGCGAATACTAATGGCGTATCCATCAACGAGGCTGTGACCGAAATCACTGAACGCATGCTGCTGGAAGGCATGCTTTCCCAGCCGGCGAGTTTCGCCAATTCCATCATCATTAACATGCACGGGGAGCTTTTGCCCATCCCGCCACTGCGTAATTATTCGGACGCGGCCAAGGACCCGGGCAATCAATTAGCGAGCTGCGCGGTGACCAACGGAGTCGCCGTAACCTGCGCGATTCCGGCGGCCAACGGCGTGACCGGCGATATGAACGTCCGCGTCGTTACCCATCCGGAGCTTCTTTATTATCCCGTATCCGTCTCAGGGGCTACGACCGCCACGGCGGTGACAGTCAGACTCAGGGTTTACGCTTATTACGATAGTGAAGGAGTAGGAGGCTCCAATGGATTACCCACGGGTGATCCCCGGGTACCGGCTATCAGTCTTTTTCTTCCTGATGCGTGCGCTACGATTACGGGAGTAACCGCTATTGTGGGAAGTAGTACGGTCACTTATGGTTATGAACCCGCCAGCACCGGGCTGCCTTCGGCTCCGCCTGCGGCCTGGACCAGCTCCATTCCCAGGGATTCCAGCCCTATGAGCATGAGTGTCAGCTATATCGGTCCGGGAAATAAACAAACCCTGATCACGCTTTATAACACGCCCTTACGTTGTCCCATTTACGCCACAGGCTCTAAAGGCGGGCTCAATCCGGCGGACATGCTGTATGGGACGGAATATATTCCCTGCAGTCCGGATCAAGTATTCGGTAGTGGTTCCTTGATGACCGCTACCAGCTACAACGCTAACAGCTACAACTTTGGTAACGATTTGGGCAACGATAATGCAACAACCGTTGTCAACACTCCCAAAAATACAGCGCGGTGGATTATTTCTCTTGCCATGCCGGTGACACAGACTTTTCCCGGCCCCGTGACGATTGGTATTTATAGCGGCGGTATCACCAGTACCACAGCCACGGGATTTACGGTCGCGGGTATTCACGCGATTGAAACCCGGTTGGGAAATGGCGTGACCTCTTCCACTTTTTTAACCAGCACGAACGCGCCGGTGACGGTTATCCCCAATCTGTCCCGGACTTATGTTTGGACCGGCGACGCTTTTATGCCTCCCTATACGGAACAATATCAATTTTTGGGTGATCCCCGGGATTGCCCCTATTACGACGTCAAAGTGGGCGGCGTTTCCATCACGGGAGCGGCGGTTACTATCGGTCCCAATGCTTATAACTGGTGGTTTAAAGGAAACGGAACCGCCAATATGACCACCGATGGCTACGCCGGTTTTGGCCAGGCGGGCACCAGTATCTGGAGCGGCGACGGCGGCGGTGATCTTAATATTGATTTGCCGCGTTATTACCAACTCATCCGGCAGGGATTATTAAGTACTACCTCTATCTGGACCGGCACCAACGGATGGAGCTGGTTTTATTTCGGAATAGGCGGCGAATACGGTTCGGATCAGGGCCCCCGTAGCAATGGTATCTCGATGATAGACGATCTCTTTGACCAGACCCCGGGCGGGGTGGTTGGCAATTTTAACGCGATCTATTCGGGTGATGGCAAGGATGGAACTCACGGAAAAGGATTATTTGTTATTTCCAATACCACGGGTTCCCATTCGGTGACCTGGTACCAAAGATCCTGGCTGGGTGAGATTTATCCGGACCAGGCTTATCTGGGTTCCTGGGTCACTTACGGCAATTTGCCCTCCGTCAAAAATTCCACGCTCACCGGGGCTGTCACCACCGTGACGGGAAACTTTTATTGCGAACCCATGGAAACTGTGGCCGTCCCGGCCAGTAACCCCTCGGATGACGGGTTCAATGATACTTTTTGGCCTAACCCCGCGGGATATGGTAGCGAATCCTTTTACGATGGAAAAAACACCACTACCGGCAAAACTTTTGTACACGACGGTACGGATAACAACGGGAACGAATTGCAATTAGCGGTCACGACTTACAATATTTTCCCTTTCCCCCTGCCCGGAGTGGTGGACGTTAACCGCGAATGGGAATTTAACGGAGGCACTACGCCCGAATCGGCTTTCGCGCCTTACAATAGCGCCGCCATGACGACCACTCTGGATATTCCAACGGTTACCAGCCATAACGGCAGCGACGGAGTGACTTCCCGCCTTTTTTACGATTACAACGGCAACGGCGCCACCGCCCCCTATGGCTCGGGTGTGGTACGAATGACCCAAGTAAATACCGTACCAGCTACCCCCGTGACCCAGGTGGGCTATGTGATTGAAACCGGCACGGCGCCATCCACCGCCATTGGGCCCCAAACCCTGGCGGAAACCGCTTTGGTTTTATCGATGAGAACCTTTTTGGATGGAGGCCAAATGGCCGCGACGAACGTTATCGGGCATATTGTTCAGCTTCCTTTGGTGAGAATCTTTTTAGCCAGCGCCGTGCCCGAATATAACGAGGCTCAAACTATCGCCTTTACGGTCGCCAGCCCCGTGACGGCTACCACTAATGGCGGCGGGGCCGTGTCGGTGGGTATGCCGGTGACGGATATCTGGTGGGCCTATAATCCCAATGGTCTGGCCAGCTATTACACGGAAGAATATCCCCAGTATAGTTTGGCTGGCGGCATGACGGAACAAACGGGAAATTACCAGGAATCGGTTTCGGTGATTTACAATCTCAAATATTCGACTACTCAACAAAACGCGGTTGGTGGAAATACCTGGTATTTCGTTCAGGACGGCGCCGCCGCGGTCTCCGGCATTTGTGATTGTGCCACGGCAAATCACGCTGTTACCAATATCGCGCCCTGGACCTATACTAACTGGGCTGTGGCAACCGGAAGCGGTGGAAGTCCTTTGCCGCAGGGAAGTTATCAGCTGATGGTCGAGGCTTACCGCCAGGGTCACGGCGAGCATTATTCCTATGATATTCAAGATTTCACCGTGAGTTACTAAAGCCATGTCACTCTTATTTAAAAAGAAAATGAACCAAAAAGGCTGGACCATCATTGAATTAATGATGGTCGTCAGCATTATCGGCCTGATTGTTCCCGCCCTCACCACGCTTTTTCTTTATTGCTATCAGGGTTTGGCTTCGGCCGAGATGCATCTGGCGTTAAAATCGCTCAATGAGCAAGTGATGCTCCATCTACACGAGAGAATGAACAGCACGAAGCATATGTTTCAAAACAACACAACTTCCGGCGGGCTGAACTTTATCGGGCAAGTTAAATTAGGTTCGGCGCCCACTTCGGTGTCGTTTTCCCAGATGCCGCAGGTTCAAAACGGGGCGACGATTACTTTTTCACCCGCCGCTGGCGCGGTGTCCAGTGATTTTGGTGACTGCCTCTTTTACGCCGCCTATGACGCCCCTCAAACCGTCAACGGAATTATTTACCCCGCGCCGGTGACGGTAGGAGGGTCTTTGCCCATCACTCTGGATAATTGGACAACGACCGTTACTTCCGGGCCTGTGACGGACAGCAGCGGCAAGTCGGTCACGATGAACCTGGATGTGTACCGGTTTTATTTTGACTATTTAAGCACCGCGGGAGACATGAAGCCTCTGACAAGAGAAACTTCTTTTTGGCTGATCGAGTGGCAGAGCGTTCAGTTTGTGGACGCCTTTGAGCTGGAGGACATCGGCAGTACGGACGCGACTTTACAAAAGAATGTTATCAGCTGGCTGACCACCGGCGCCAATTTTCCCAGCGGCCAACCTCTAACGTTAGCCTGGGACCCCAGTCAAACCGCCCTGACCAACGGAAGCAGTTTCGCTTTTTACCAACTGACTGGAAGCACGATGACGGGCAGCGCGACCCAGCCTATCTCCATGCAAAGTTGGACCCCCTTGACCCGAACCAACACGGGCCTGATCAGCAATTTCGAGTACGGTATTTCGGGTAATTATTCCAACCTGAAGGGTTCTCCGGCCCAACCCAATGTCCCCATGTACTGTCCTCCGACTACGGTGGCCAACGCTTTCCCCGGCGGGTTTGAAGTGGGTATAGAGGGAGGGGGGTCGGGTATGCAGTGTTTGGTCCGCTCTCTTCTGGTGGCCCAGGGTAATAGTAAACAAATTATTTGGGATAATGAAGAGTCGGTGAGCAGTGTCCGGGATGTCTGGTAAAGTTTATTTATCAAAAATAATGGAAAATAGATGAGCGACTTAGCTTCCCGAAAATGCGTACCCTGCGAAGGTAAAATTCCGCCTTTGGATGACGCCGCGGTGAAAAATTACCTGACTCAACTGCCGGGCTGGGAAAAGATCAATCAGGAAATCGTCAAGGTTTTCACCTTCAGGAATTACTACGAAACCATGGCCTTTGTGAACGCCGCCGCCTTTATCGCCCATCAGGAAGACCATCACCCGGACCTGGAAGTTTCTTATAAAACCTGCAAAGTGCGCTATACCACCCACGCCATCAAAGGCTTGTCCGAAAACGACTTTATCTGCGCGGCTAAGGTAAACGCTTTAGTTAAATAACGCGCTGGTTTATTGGTTTTTTCTCCATTTTTAACGCTCGGTTCTGAAACTTTTTAACCGGTTTGTCAGTATTATTTCTCATACAACATTCCACTCAAGAGGTTCCCATGTCTCAAGTCATGAGCTTAGACCAATTTTTAACCCAGTATCCCTGGCCCGCGGAATTGAAACAATTGGGGAAGCCTCTGGAAGGCTTTTGGGTCTGTCAGCTTCAGTCCCCGGTGGAAAAATTCTGGCCCTACATCAGCAACGTGAATGTTTTTAACCAGCTGGTCGGGCTGGATGAAATGAAACTGGTGGAAAAAAACGGACGGGTCTTCGGTACGGCCAAAACCGTGGGCTTTGACATGGCCTGGGAAGAAAAGCCCTGGGAATGGGAATACGGCAAGGCCATGATCATCGACCGCCGTTATACCAAGGGTTTTTTAAAAGTGAACCGCGTGATTTATTTCATGGAACCCACGGCGGATAACCGCTGTAACTTTTACGTTTATCTGGGCCTGATTCCCACGGGTTTTTTCACCCGGCAGCTGACCAAAGTGATTTTAAGCCAGCTCAAGGGCAAGTTTCTCAAAGCGCTTCACACGATGGACGCATATGTTCAAAAACAGCAGAAAATTATTCTCTCGGGAAAAAAGGTGAGGCTTTCGCCCCAGGCCGAAACCCAGCTCAAGGAAATTCAAAAGGAAATGGTGAAAGCCGGGATCAACGCGAACCTGGTGGAGAAGATCACGAATTACGTGAGGACCACCCCGGATGATGAACTGGACCGGATCCGCCTGAAAGCCCTGGCCCGCGAATGGAATTTGAGCGAAAAAGCCCTGTTGGAAGCTTTTTTACACGCCACCCGCATGGGACTTTTTAAACTCACCTGGGATGTGATCTGTCCCCATTGCCGCGGCGTGCGGGAAGAGGTGACCAACCTGGCCCATCTGCCCAAGCGGGGCCGGTGCGACGCCTGTAACGTGGATTTTGACGCGACGTCTTTTAACGCTCTGGAGGTTGTCTTTCATATCCACCCCTCTATCCGCGTCATTGAAAAGAAACTTTATTGCTCCGCCGAACCTTCCAAGAAGCCGCATATCAAACTGCAAAAGATCCTTCAGCCCGGCACGGAACTTTCCCTCAAAACCTTTCTGGGGTTGGGCCGGTACCGTATGAGGCTGGGAGGCACGGAAGTTTATCATCTTTTGGACGTGGAAGAAAAAGCCGAACTGTCCGAAGTTTTATGGATTGACGAACTGTCGGCGCAAAACATCAAAGCCTCCAACTTTCCCACGGTCACTTTGCGAAATACTTCCAAAGAACCCAGAATGTTTATTCTCGAAGACAACGCGATGGATCAGGACACCCTGCGGCCCGCGGACCTGTTTTCTTTTCAAAACTTCAGGGATCTTTTTACCAATGAATCTCTCGGCGGGGATATCAAGCTGGAAATCGGCGTGCAGACCATTCTTTTCACCGATCTGGTGGGTTCCACCAAGTTTTACGAGCAGGAAGGGGACGCGGCGGCTTTCACCGAAGTCCGCAAACACTTTCAAAAAACCTATGAGGGCGTTTTGAAGCATGACGGGGCGATTGTGAAAACCATCGGGGACGCGGTGATGGCGTCTTTCTCCAAAACATCGGACGCGCTGGAAGCGGCCATTGAGATGCAGGAATATTTTAGCGGGAATAACCCGGATACCCGCCTGCGGCTGCGCATCACCCTTCACACCGGGCCCTGCCTGGCGGTGAATTTTGACAACAACATCGACTACTTCGGCAACACCGTGAACCTGACGGCGAAAATCCAGTCCATCGCCGACGCGGGCCAGATCGGCTTCACCCAAAAGGTTTTTAAGGACAAGGAAACGGCTGAAATCCTCCAGAAGAAAAATCTCCTGTGCCAGGAAATCGACTTCGAGCAAAAGTGGTCGAAAAAGATTATTCCGGTCTATCGTGTGGATGTCAGCTGAAATTTTCCAATGACAAGCCTACTGGATCTCCACCTGCGGCAGATGTTTTTGGGCGGTGCTGTTGGTCGGATCGATTCGAAGCGAGGCTTTATAGTAACGGCGCGCCAAATCCCGGCTATCCGGCGATTTCAAATAGTACTGATAAATAATTCCCAGCATGGAATTGGCTTCTCCCACAAAAACCTTATCCGCCGAGCTGGCCGGAAGGCTTAAGGCTTTTTTCAGGTACCGGGCGGATTTTTCAAAATCGCGGGCTTTATAGGCGTTGATGCCGATTTTATAGGCGCTTCTCATAGTCAGGGTTCCGTCTTCCGTGACACCCGGAGGCGGGGGTGGTAATTGATTTGTTTTCACCCTGTGCACGGCGGTTGGAGCTGGTTTTACCGGCTCGCTTTCCTCATCGCCCCGGCCGGCAGAAACACGATCATCCTCATCCCCTCGGGCGCCGCCGCTCCCGCTGTTGGAAACACGGGCGTCCTCATCGTCTTCCTGGTCTGGTTTTGATTCAGGCAGAATAAATTGATATGAGATCGCCACCTGATTGGTCAGGCCCAGATCGCCATAGGACGTCATGGCGTAATCCAGTTTGAAATCGCCTATGGCGATTCCCGCGCCGCCGCTCAAACCCGCCTGCTCCTGATCGGGCAGAGTCTGGCCGAGCCATTGATAACCGGCCCTCAGGAAAACCGTCTGTTGATATCCGATTTCCAGTCCGTGATGAACGATGGTTCCGCCGTCGGTGAAGGTCGCGTCGGTGGCCAAATGAAGCGAAAGATTTTTATCCCCCAGCGCGAGGGAAGCGCCGGTATAGGCTTCGGTGGGGTAACTGTAACCGGTGACGATACCGATATTGCGCACGCCCGCGGCCAAGCCCAGATCGCCCAGCTTATAAAGACCGCCCAGATCCACACCCAATCCGCCGTAACCGTAATAAGTGGAAAGTATTTCGGTATAAGCTTTGACGGCCAGACCGACGGAGAGGCTGTTTAATCTTCCCGCTATGGCGAAAGTGCCGCCCCAGTCTTCGGGTGAAACCGAGGTTCCCAGGGGCGTGCCCGAATCGTCCCGCAAGCCGATGCTTCCAAAATTGATGTAAGAAATCCGCCCGCCGAGCGCGCCCCAGTCTTTGGGTACGACGATGGAAAGATCCTGAAAGAAAGAATCCTGAAACCACTGGTTGAATGCGGTTTCCACCTGAATTTTGGGAAGCCACACCATGCCCGCGGGGTTCCAATAGATGGAGCTGGTGTCATCGGCCCAGGCGCTAAAGGCTCCGCCCAAAGCGGAGGCTTTGGCCCCGTCGGGAAGATTCATGCTGGGAAAAGCGTCGCCCGCGCCGGTGAGGATTTGAGCCTGTCCCGCGGTGGTCATCAAAAAAAGGAAAAAACAAAATCCGATTCGAACTTTGTTCATTTACGGTACCACCAAAAACTTGCCTTTGGCGAGCACGCCGGTCGAAAGACCGTTAATGATGTAATAGTAAACACTTGGCACAAACCCCTGAAGCGAAATCAAAATGCGGTTTTGGTTGGAAGCCTGGGGATTATCCATGACGGAATCCACTTCCTGGCCGCTGAGACTGTAAATGTTAATGCGCACCTGTTGGGCGACTGGGGAGTTATAGACGATATAAACCTGTCCCCCGTGGGCAGGCTGGGGATAGGCATAACTGGTATTGGTAGTCGGAGGGGTGGGCGTGTTGGTGATGGTGGGCGTGTTGGTGGGGGTGGGGGTAATGGTAGGCGTGTTGGTAATCGTGGGAGTGGGGGTAATGGTATTGGTGGAAAGGGGAGCGATGAGATCGGTGAGTAAAGCGCATTTGGGGCTGCCTAAGCCGGTGGCTAAATCGTAGCCAGCAACAGCGGGATAAAGGCCTGAGCCGGAAGCGTTGTTATTACTTGAATCTTTGATGTCGTTGAAATCGTTGGCGTAAGTAGTGGCGTTACTAGCCAAATTGTACAGATAAGGATTCAAAAGACCCATTGGTCCCTTCACTTCCGATTGGGCTTGCTCATTGATCAGGATTGTAAACCCGGCCCAGAGCGGCGTGGCGCAACTGGTTCCATAAGTTGCGAAGATGACTCCGGTAGTCTTCACGCCATGTGATGAAATGTTAGTAGCGATGGATTCAATACTTACGGCCGCCATGGACACATCGGGTATGTTGCGATTCGCCGCGGAAGCATCGTTGCTGCCGGTGATGAAAGTTGACGTGTCCTGATAAGTGGGAATGGGAACCGGAGTAGAACTGTTACAAATACCGCCGCCGCTTTCTCCAAAACTATCGTTCCAGGTGGTTTCGCTGGTATAAGTTGCGCCTGGGCCGGTGTTTAATTGGGTGCCGCCAACAACTGTCATTTCAGAAGTGAGGTCGATAGGGCCCGGCACGGTGTTGCTTCCCACATAAGAACCGTTATCGCCGGACGCTTGAAAATAAGACTGGCCTTGTGCGGCGAACTCCTGGATAAGGCCCCGGGTAGTATTATCGGATGCGCTTGAACCATCGGAAAATGTCCAAGAACAGCTAATTTGATTGGCCAGGTGGTTGGCGGGTGAAGTCGCGATTTCACTCAAAACATCAGTTCCCAATAGTCCTTCGATAACATTAATTTGAGCTTGTGGCGCCATAGCAAAAATCATTTCAATATCCAAAGCTACTTCGCCATTGGCAGTGGATGGCGCGCCACTAACCCCATCTAAAAGAGTGTTTGTCAAAAGCGGAGACTCGGAATAACCCGTGTCATTTTTGTAAGCGGTAATATCCGAAGGTGTATAGCCGTCAAATTCAACCAATGCCACGGTTTGTCCCGCGCCCTCTAATGAAGAAATGGAAGAGCAGGATGGAAAATAGGCACTGCGAAAGTCGCCGCCCAGATAAAGTCCGCTAGGTCCTGATCCGGAATTAGGGTGAGCCGAAGAAGAGTTTTGAGATTTTGTTGTCAACTCATCCAACTTGGTCGCGGAAAAAGCCGGTTTGGGAACATGATAATTTTCCAATCCGCTGACATGAGTTACTACCACATCCAAATCAATTGATGGATCTTGATCAGGGGCGTGAAATTCACTACCATCCGCCCGTTGATAGCGGTTCAAGTTCACATGAAAAGTTTTTTGAATATCAGAAACAGAGCCTTGAACATCCACTAAAAGATGGTTTTCATAGGTTCTGGTGACGGTCAGGTTGTGGGCTTTGGCAAAATCGACGACCGCCTGATAATCCGAATCCGCGGGACCGTATTGTTGGGCGAACTGTTCCGGAGTTAAGAAATGATGGTAAAGAGGACTGTGTTGGTAATAAACATCCTTGAGGAACTGTTGAAGATCATCCTGGTTTTGCAAAGGCAAGCCGATGGCCAAATTCAGGGTTGTGGTTGTATCCATTGCGCCCAGATAAGAAGAAACGTTGGCTTCTTGAGGTACGTGCCCATGCAATTGCTGACGGGCGAAAGCGGGGGAACCGGTGAAGAGATAGAGAAGCGCCAATAGGGTAAAAATTTGTCGGGAAAGTAAGTATTTCGACATAGGTATAGCCCCGGGTTTATGGATAAAGCCAGAAATGCGTCGCTTTTACTATCTCAATTATACAGCGAATAGACGGATTGACTGGTTAGGGAAACCAAAAGATTTTGCTTTAGTTGACATTGCGAAGGCTCTGTTTGTCTAAGGGAATGAACTTAGAAAGACGGGGTTATCGGTTAGAATTATTAAATGGATAAAAACTTACCCAGCGCCAAAAACAATATCCAAGTTGTTGATTTAGTCCGTAGTTTGGCCATTTTTTCTGTATTGGCCGGTCATTTTGCCGACGTTCTGCCACAACCTCGTTTTCCTGAAAAGTTAGTGTGGGATTGGATAACCTCCGATGGCGGCGGGGGTGTGATAATGTTTTTAGTCGTTTCGGGTTTTCTCATCACCCGTATTATTGATTTGGGCCCTGGAGGATTGTTTAAACCCAGCTGGAAGAATTTTTACGTGCGCCGCGCGGCCCGAATCATCCCGCTTTATTTTCTTCAAATTTTAGGCGGGATTTTATTTTTATTTTCTTTAATATTTTTTTTCGGTGAAACCTCCCGATTTTTCATCTACTGTTTTAAATTGCCCAGAGCCGGAGTTAGCGGGTCTTTTTGGCTGTCGCTTTTCACCTTCTGGTTTAATTGGGCTGCGGCGTTTAAATTTGACGAATGGCAGCAGGTGGGTCTTTACTGGGGTATTTTGTGGTCCTTGGCGGTGGAAGAACAGTTTTATATTTTCTATCCTTTTTATTTAAGGATTTTAGGAAACACCAGACGATTGGTTTTAGCTTTGACTATCATGGCTTTTGTTTGCCTTTTATGGAGATTTGATTTTCCCGACCATTGGCCCAGCACTACCCTGGTCGCGGTTCGTGGAAATATTCATGCCTATGGGGCAATCGCCATAGGAGCGCTGCTTTATTTGGCATGCAAACGATTTGGAACGCAACTGCTTCTAAAAAATAAGTTATGTATTTTCTTTTCCTGTATCGGCGCCATTTGTATTGTTTTTTCTTATTGTATTTATGAATTAGGGGATGGAATTGTAAAGCCGATTCTGATTGCGGTCGGGGTGTTTTTGTTTCTTTTGGGGGCTATTCACTTGAGACTATTTGAGTCTAAAAATCTTAAAATCTTCGCTTTTATTGGTAAATACAGTTACGCCTCTTATTTGTTCCATATCGCCATTCTTTATTTGGTCGCGCCGTCCCTCATTCATGTTGATGTTTTTTGGGCGCTCTTTTTTTATGTTGTCGTTACCGCAATGGTTGGTTTTGTTTCTTACCGAATTTTTGAATTCCCCATGAATAATTTAATCCGGGGTTGGTTCAAAATAGCTTTAAAAAGCAAGGAAGTTTAAACGGAATTTGAAATAAAAAAACAGTGCAGTAAAGATAGGGCCTTGAAAATACGTTAATTATGAAGTTGTCTGAATGGACCCGATGAATTTAAAAATGAGAAATCTCCAACTTATCGACCTCGTCCGCAGTTTTTGTATTTTGAGCGTATTGGCTATTCACTCCGACGTTATTTTTCAAAAATCACAAAACCTCTGGGTCCAATGGTGTTGGGAGCATTTTCAACGTAACGGAGTTTACGGAGTTTATCTTTTTTTTGTTATTTCAGGTTTTCTCATCACCGGGGTTCTGGCGAAAAACCCTGGCGGCCTGTATCGGCCCTCTCTCAAAATCTTTTACGTTCAACGGGCGGGCCGCATTTTGCCTCTTTTGATGACGACCATTTGGATTGGTATTTGTATGTTAATAATGTCTCCCCCGTCCGGCTTTGATTACCTCGATGTTTTTCGGCCTGAAGCGGGACATTTAAATGCGGCCTTTTGGGTTTCCATCGCGACTTTTACTTTTAATTGGTTTCTGGCTTTTCATACCCCCGCGGCTTTTGGTCTTTATTGGGGCATCTTATGGTCGCTTTGTGTTGAAGAACAGTTTTATCTTTTTTTCCCCATTTTTTTAAAAAAAACGAACAGCGAAAATTTTTTGTGGAGATTACTGATAGCCATCGTTCTTTTCGCTATTCTTTGGCGCTGGCTGTGCCATCTTTTCGCGCCTTCTAACCGTTATCTTCAGACGGCTGTTTCTTTCGGCGCTTTTGATTCCATCGCCATTGGCTCCCTGCTTTATTTAGCGGATCAGCGTTGGGGACAATGGCTGGCGAAAGACCTGAAAAAATGCGCTGTCATTTGCGCGGCGGGTTTTACGCTCTTGGCGGGGGTTTATTGGAATACGACGCTGAGTTCCTTTGATCAAATTTATGTTCCGACACTTTTGGACATGGGGCTGGCCCTGTTTTTAATGGGCGGATTGAGGTTAAGTTTTTTTGAATCCCGCTTTTTAAAGCTTTTTAGCCTTCCGGGAAAATACTGTTATGGTGGTTATTTGCTTCACTCACTGATCCTCGCGGTTGCTTTCCCCATTCTTTTTCGGGTAAACGTTTGGTGGGGTTTTAGCCTTTTTGTGTTCATCACAACTGTGGCTGCGGGCATTTCCTATCACTTCTTTGAGATGCCAGCCAACCGGTTAATTCGAAAAACTTTTGACACTCATAAAACAAGATGAATCTTTTGATCTGAAAACGGTTGAATTCTAAGTAATGAAATTCGCTTATTTCTTTTTTCTGACTGCGGGGGCTTTTGTGAAAGCCATTTTGGCCACCTGCACAAAGGTGGGGATGAGCGACACGAAAACAATCCCCAATACCACGACCTCGAAATGCTGGTTGACCCAGGGGAGGGTTCCAAAGAAATAACCCGAGAAGATGCAGATAGAGGTCCAAAGAAGAACTCCGATCAGGTTGTAACGGCTGAATTTGCCGTAGCCCATCTTTCCCACGCCTGCCACGAAGGGGGCAAAGGTCCGGAAAATGGGGGCGAACTGGAAAAGAATGAGGGTCTGCACTCCGTGCTTCTCATAGATTTCATGGGTCTTGTCCAAGTACTTCTTATTGATGAATTTCCCAAAGACGTTTGGGCCAAAGAACCGGCCAATCCAGTAATTACTGTGGTCTCCCATCAGGGCGGCGGCGGTCAGCAGGACCCAGGAAAAACCCACGTTCAATTGGGCTGTAAAACTCAAGGCTCCCACCGTAAAAAGCAGGGAATCTCCGGGAAGAATGGGTGTCACCACCAGGCCGGTTTCACAAAAGATGACTCCGAAGAGAATGACGTAGATGGCGGTGCCATAGGTTTGAACCAATTGCGGAAGATATTGGTTCATGTGCAAGATGTGGTCCAGCAAGCCGTGAAGGGAGTCCATTAAGGTTCCTTAAAAGGGGATGAAAGCCACGACAGTCTACCTGAACCACCAACCCCCGGGAAAGTTGGAAATTTCAAACTTTGGGGGGTTCGGCAGGAGGCTCGGAGGCGGATAATCCAATTCCCTGATCTGAACCGTTTCCGTTGGTGTCACCCTTTTGTTTGGGATTGCGGGGCGCTCTTTTGCGGGGGTAGAAGATTTTTTGGGTATCTTCATCGTAAGCGAAAAGATTTCCGTAATGGGTCCAATGGATAAAGGTGGCGAAAGTTTTCTCAAAGTTTTCCGAGGGAAGGTTGAGAATAATCACTTCCTGTACCAGTTCCGCGTCCAGTTTCGCGCGGGGATGCTTGGCCAGCATATCGTTGACCTGTTTAAAGAGGCGCAATTTGAGAAGCTGTTCTTTCCAGATGTTCTGACGCTCCTGCGACGTGGCCTTCACGAAGCGCTGTCCATCCGGGGTTAAAACCACCATGCGTTTAGGTGTGTCGACAAAATCCAAAAGTTCGGCGGCTTTGACGACTTTTAAAATATCCCCAAATTCCTTGTCGGTTTCAGTGGCGATACGGAATACGTCTTCTTTTCCGCCGCGGGCATCCAGATATTCCAAAATACCCACAATCTCTCCGGGCAATACATCAGGCAGGGATTCGGCGGGAGGAAGCTCATTGGGTTGAAGTACCGGTTCGGGTACGTCGGGAATTTCGTGGCCCGTGATGATGTCATGTAACTGATCGACCAGCTTGTTAAAGTCAGCGCCTCGGTAATCACGGGGACGGGGCAATGGATTTTCGACAATTTTTAAAATATGCCCGGGGTTCGTTCCCAAAACCACAATGCGGTCGGCCATGTAAACCACTTCGGAGATATCGTGGCTGACCATTAGGACGGAAGAAGGATTTTTATCATGGGCGGCCCAGATATCGATGACTTCGGCCCTTAACGACTCGGCCGTAAGAGCGTCCACATGGCTGAAGGGTTCATCCATAAATAAAATTTCTGGGTCCACTGAAAGAGCCCTCGCGATACCGACGCGTTGTTTCATACCGCCGGAAAGTTCCCGGGGATAGGTTTCCTCAAAGCCCACCAAGCCGACCATTTGAATGGCTTTTTGGGCGCGGTCCTCAATCTCATTGGCGGGAAAACCGCGGGATTGCAGGGCGGTCTGAATATTTTCCGCCACGCTCATCCAGGGAAAGAGCGCGAAACTTTGAAACACAATGCTGACGCCGGTGTTTAAATCATGCAGGGGTTGGTCGTGGTAAAAAACATCGCCTTTAGTAGGTGGAATCAGCCCCGCCAAAATTCGAAGCAAAGTGGATTTACCGCAGCCCGAAGGACCCAGTAAGGCCACTACCTCGCGCTTGTTGATGCATAAGTTGACGTCCGCCAAAACCTTTAGGGATTTGCCGTTGGGAAGGTTGAATTCCTGCGATACGTTTTTAACCTCGATGAGTTTGGAGTCGGTTTTTACTTCTTTGATGTCCACGGCCATGAGTCACCCCTATTTACTTAAAGAATACTTTTCTTCAGCCAAACGATAAAGCTTCTTCCACACCAACCGGTTAAAAGCGACAACCATGAGGGACATGACCACCACACTGGCGGCCAGCATGGGATAGTCGGCTTTGGAGGCCGCGTCGCTGATTTGGGACCCCAGCCCAAAGGCGGTGAGGGTTTGACCTTTATCGGTGACATATTCGGCCACAATGCTGGCGTTCCAGGTACCTCCGGCGCTGGTCACCATGCCCGTGACTAGATAGGGGAAAATGCCTGGCAGATAGACCTTGGTGAAGCGCTGCCAGCCCGTAATACCATACATACGGGCCGCTTCCAAAAGATCCGAGGGGATGGCCATAGCGCCGGCCATGACGTTAAACAAAATGTACCATTGGGCGCCGAGGATCATGAGGGCAATGGCGCCCCAATTCAGGGGAATACCCAAGAGGTGCATCATAAAGATGACGTAAGAGAACAGCATGGGCGCGGGGAAAGAGGCGGCTACCTGCACAAAGGGCTGGGCGATACGGGAGAGACGGGGAGAAAGCCCCAACCAGAGTCCCACCGGAATGGTCCAAATGGCGGAAAGCCCCACCGCGACCAAAACTCGGCCTAATGTCGTTAAAGCCTCCAGCACAATGAGCTTCCATTGATCCAGTTGGACCTTGCTAAAGAGCTCAATGATTTTATAAGCACCAAATGCCATGAGTCCTAAAAGGGCGATAAAAGCCACAACAGAAATGATTTGAGACACATGAGCTTTTGAATCGCGATTAGTGGCGACAACCTGGGCAACAGGTTTATCCGCAGGCGGCATGGCCTGGGTGGAATTCACCTGCTTCGGTTTAAAAAGGCCCTGAAAGAACTGAATAATTTGGGAACGATAAATAAAATCCAAAAACCAGGAATTCATTCCTTCTTCGGCGCCGCCTTCTTCCACACGGAACTTCTGGCCCCAGACCACCATGGGACGCCAGAGAAGCTGGTCTAAACCCACGATCATCAAAACCATGGCGATCACGCCGTAAAGCTTGGCCCAGTCGTCGCCCTTGTCGGCGGCCACGCTCATATAAGAGCCTAGCCCGGGGAGGCGGAAATCCTTATCGCCCAATTGAAAAGACTCGCTGACCGTCAGGAAAAACCAGCCGCCCGCCATGCTCATCATGCTGTTCCAAATCAAACCGATTCCTGAAAAAGGAATTTCCAGCTTGGTGGCTTTTTGCCACCAGTTGAAACGGTAGATGGCCGCGGCTTCCTGTAAATACATGGGAATAGAACGCAGGGACTGATAGAAACTAAAGGTCATATTCCAAACCTGGCCGGTGAAAATCATGATAACCGCCACCAATTCCAAACCGATATTACTGTTGGGAAAAATCGCCACCATGGCCAGCATGAGAGGCGGCATGAAACCCAGCACTGGAATACTTTGCAGGATATCCAGCATGGGAATTAGCACTTTTTCCGCGATGTGATCCTTGGCGGCCCAATAGCCATAAGCGATAGTAAATATAAAAGAGAGAATGTAAGCCATCATGCCGCGACAAAGGGAATAGAAAGTGTATTTGGGGAGAGCCCAGGGAGACAGGTCGATTTCTACCGCTGCCCGGTGGACCCCGGTCCATTCGCCCGCCACATTGATCATGCCGAAAATAAGGCCGATGAGCCCAAAGAGAAGAACTAGATCAATCCACCAAATTTTTTGGTAGCGGCTTAAAAAACCAGTGGCTTCGCCCCAGATTTTTCGGATATGAAAAGGCGATTGAAATTGTGGAGTTTTAAATTCCATGGGTCTCTTTGAGTCGATCGGATTAGAAACAGCTTTGAAATCATAAGCCTGCCACTCAAAGCGGGGAAGCAAAAAAAGGCCTGAATTGGTAGTTTAACCCGAGTTTAACACTCAGCCGGTTTTCAAGTTTTCAACCGTTCGCGGCGGGGCTGATTGATAATGGGTTTATGAAATGGTTCGGACTTAGCCTATTTATAATTTTAACGGGAGCGGTTTTCACCTGGGCCCATTGGGCCGACAACCGCGACTGGAAAAAAGTCGAGAAGCTCGTGGGCTATCCGGGTCAGGTGGAAGGCGACGGTTTTCAAATCAGTGTTCCGCGATTAGACCTGAATGTCCTAGTTCACGGGTTCCCGGTAGAGCCCCGGGCGGGATTGACCAGCTGGTTTGCTTTTCAACCTCTCCTACATGGTAATTTAATGATCGGCGAAATGGTTTTGGTGGACTGGGAAGTACTGCGAATCGAAGCCCTATTGGAGTCCGATCAATTAACATTAACCGCCATTTACCGCCCCTTTAATGGAGAAAACCCCGGCGTGGAAAAGGTCGATTTTATGGGAAAAGGCTCCCGCGTGTTTTTAGCCCAGGAAGCCAGGGCGCTTTTGGCCGCTACTTCGATGCCAATTTCGTCTCATTTGGAAGAAAATCCACTTTCAGCCGCTCAAACCGTCTTTAGTCTGCCTCTGGAAAAGATATTGGGGCCGGCTCAATGGACGGGGACGGCATTGAGTTTTCTTTTTGTTCCCCGGGAAGCTGTGACGAACGATGGAACCGAAATACCTTCTATTGGGTTCGAAACCAGTTTTCACTTTCAAATGGATGGGAAACAAACCAAGGTTTATGGTCAATGGGTTTTGCCCCCGGAAGAGGCCATCCAAGTGACTGAAAGTTTAATGAAAAATCATATAGATATTACGAATACCCATTCGGTACTTTTAAAACTATCGCCGGAAGAAGTGTTTATCGATTTTCTGGCGGAAGGCGACCCTATCGAAATTGCCAAGGTTCTTAAAGCGGCCCTGGGGCGAACCAAGTTAGCGGCGCCGGCGTCGGTTAATGCCGCAGAAACCCAGCAACCCTAAACTCAAGAGTGAAATAAAAGCGCCTAAGCGGAACGAAGCGGGCTCATAACGGAAATCGACTTGATGCTGCCCTCCTTCGGACAGGGGGACAGCCATAAAAAGTCCATAAGCTCTCAAGATCGGTTCGGGTTTTCCATCCACCCAGGCGTGCCATCCGGGAACACAGGATTCATTGAAGGTTACAAAACCCTTTGCCGGGAAATTTTGCGAGAAAGAGGCCCGGCTGCCGATCGGTTTTTTAATACCCTCTGTTGGAGCAAAGACCAAATTGCGCCTCGCCGGTTCCAGAGCGAGGTCGGAGCCGTTATTGTTTTTTTCCAAATAAACTTTTTGCCGCCACAAGCTTTTGGGAAGAGCCAAAGCGTAGAGAACCTCGGGACGGTTGGATTTTTCGATGGAATCGGGAACATAAAGCATTGGGCCGGGAGCCTGTTGGTTGACGATTAAAAAGTTATCGTTTAATTTTCCAACTGTTTTGAATTTCCGTGAATTCGGGGATTGAGGTAATAAAAGCAGGCCGACATCCGCGATGTCTAAAAGATCACCTTCGTAGGGAAAACCTTTCAATAAGTACTTTATCAGTTCGTTGTAAGAAGATGAGGTGAAAGTGAGATAAGCGCTGGCGGACCGGATATTAGAAACCATGTTGGTATTGGGAAGAAAAGAGAGTATGGGACCTATCGACGATTTTTCATAAAAATCATTGAACTCAAAACGAAATGAATTGGTTTTTAAACTAAGAATCCGATGAAGACCAACTGCGAGACTAACTTGACCGGCGCTGGTTTTATATTGGGTATTCTCATAAGGATTGGCCACTAGGTGTAAGAGCCGGGTGGGAGTCCAAAAACAATTTACAACGATGAACAGTGCAATAATCCAAACCCAGGGGCTTTTTTTTGATCCGGAGGCGTTTTGAAAAAAAGAATTGAGGGATAGGGCGGCGGAAGTTAGCGCCGCGAAAATGAAAATACAAACCGCTTTAGAAGGATTAATCAGTTCAAGAATAGAAAGAAGAGGTCCTTTTGCGATTGGAAAATTTAAACAGGCCATGATGAACAAGATAAGCAAGGCCGCCCATGCCCAAAACCAGTTTTGTTTTTCTTGGGACCCCGGCCTCAAGAAAGTTGATATCCATAGGATGAGCGGAATAAGTCCCAAATAAAGATCCCCAAATATCCAATTGGCCACGGCACCGGGATAACCCTCCCGTCCGGGGAATCCCAAAATGTCAGGTTGTAAAAGGGTTAAAAATTCAGCCGGTCTATCAAAATAGGGCAAATTCTGAATGTAAAGACTTCGGATACCGTAACTGCAAAAATCCAAAAAAGGAAGCCATTGAACGCAACTCAATGCCAGCGCACCCGATAAAGCCAAGGCGAAACGCAAAACCACGAGACTTGACGGTTTTTGAAATAAAAACCAAATGACGGCGACAAGCCAGGTGTAAAAAACAAAAAAAGGATAACCGGCTAATAGTTGAATTCCTAAAAACAATGAGGCCAAAAACCACCATTTGGGATGATTTTGAGATAGGGCTTTTTGCAGGTTCCAAAAAATCCAGGGGATGAGGGAAGCGGTCGCCAGAAGGGGCGAGAGTCCCCAGCATTGGACCCAATGGCCGGAGGTTACAAAAGCCAGGGCAATCAAAAAACACCAAAAGAAATCAACCTTTTGGGAACGCAACCAAAGATAAAAGCCAATGAAGGCAAATAAGACATGGGCCAGAGCGAGAGTCATATAGCCTTGGGGTAATCCGGTAAAGTTCCAAATCCAGTTGGGAAAGTAAAAGACCGATGAAGACCAGTCAGCCAAATGGGGAGATCCGCAGCCTATTAAGGGGTTCCAAAGGGGAATAAAACCCCGTTGAAAAGCCGATAAATTGAATTGCTGGTCGGGATAAAAATAAAACATCGAATCTGGAACAGCCGGAAGGTAATGCAGGAAAAGGAAAAACATGTTAATCAGGGATAGCCCTAAAAGAAAGGCGAGAAAATATAAAAACAATGATTTCTTTTCCATCTTAGAAAAAGGATTTTTCATTCGTGCCTTTCGGCGCCGCAGCGAACAAAAAGAAACATAGGGATAACATAGTGAGGAAAAGGCCTAATCGGAACGAAGTGGGTTCGTAACGGAAATCAATTTGATGAAGGCCGTTTTCGGAAAGGGGAACAGCCATAAAGAGTCCGTCCGCTCGAAAAACGGGCCGGGGATTTCCATCCACCCAGGCGTGCCAGCCGGGAGCGTAGCTATCGTTGAAAATCACATAGCCAGGTTTGGTAAACACCGCTTTTAAACTGATTCGATTGCCATTGGAACGTTGGTAATTTTCAGTGGATGTCACCCGGATAGTTTGCCCAGAAGGAGCCAATGCAACATAAGTCCCCATTGAATTTTTTTCCAAATAAACCTTTTTCCGCCATCCGCTATGGGGTTGAGCCAAAATATTTAAAATACTCGGTACGTCGGGATAATTGACCGAGTTATCCACCCATCTTAAGTTTTCCGAAGCCTGTTGATTTAACATGAGGAAGTCATTTTTCCACTTTCCAATGATTTGATATTTAGAGGATGAAATTTTTTGAGGAAGCATGAATAGCCGAACACCGGCCACATCTAAAAGATCACCCCGATATGGAAAGCCCTTGTTGCAATAGAGCTGAATATTTTGGGCGTTTTTGATCCAAACGGAAAGATAATAATCTGCCGATGAAATTTTCCAGGCACCGTTGGAGTTTGACAAAAAATAAGAAGCGGGTTCTTCTACGGATTTTTCTAAACGATCCGCCCCGGTGAAGGCCAGTTGATTTTCCTGTGTAAGGCTTAAAATTCTTTTATCCCGGACAATTTGCTCAATTTGTGAGGCTTTTTCACTCATTGCAGTCTGTTGAAAAAGATTAGGAATGGGATGAATGATCTGAAAAGGAACGGTCAAGATATCAAAAAACCATAAAAGGCTCAAAACGGTTAAACCATAAAAGGCCAAAGATTTTCGAGATTGAGCTAACCAAGAATGAAATTGCGTGGCTGCGGCTGTGGCGGTGGCAAAAATGAAAAGGCTTACGGCTTTGGAAGGCTCTAGCATCTCTAACATTTTATCCGGAATAACTTTAAATATAAAAATCGTTGAACCCGCCATCCACAGCAGCAAAACCAGGGAGGTGATTTTCCAAAAGAGATTTCCCGAAGACCTCTTCACGAAAAGCGAAAGCCAGCTCCAGACCACAATGAAAAAGGAGATTACTCCGAAATACGGGTTAAAAACAAAGTTGGTTGTTGTTCCCTGATAATTGTTGCTGCCCGGTATGCCCAAGAGGCTGGGATTGAGTAAGTTTAAATACTCGGATGGTTTATCGAAATAAGGGAATTCTTTCCACCAGCCGCCCCGGCCGCAATAGGTAAAAAATTCACAGAAAGGCATCCATTGAAGCGAGGTAAGGCCCAAAGCCAACAAGAACTGGATCGCGACCCATCGACAATTTTGTCTGGAAGGTTTTTGAGAAAGAAACCAAAAACTCAGGATGAGCCAGGTATAAAGAATAAAAATCGGGTAACCACCAAGAATTTGAAGACTGAGAAATAAAGCGGGAAGCATTCGAGCGGCAGTGTTATTTTTTTTGAGGGCTTGATCGATAGACCAGAAAATCCATGGAATCCAGGTTAAGGTGGCAATGTTGGGGGGGTGGGCCCAGCAGAAAACAAAAAGGGCAGAACCCGAAAAAGAAAGCGAGCCCAAGAAGGCGGGTAAAAAAGAAATTTTTTGGGACCGCATCCATAAATAGAAACCAACGCAGGCCACGCAGGAATGAAGAATCCCAATAATACAAAGCGAATCCGGGGTACCCAATAGATTCCAAATCCAAAATGGAGGATAGAAACAGGAAGACTGCCAGCTGGCCATTTGGGGGATACCGCAACCAATCCAAGAGTTCCAAAAAGGGATGACACCCTGGCGGTATTGATCAATATTAAAAACCCTACTTGGATAAATATTTAAAAAGACGTCAGTGATGGCAGGAAGCTGATGTTGAAAGGTCTTCATCCAGAAAATCAAAGAACCTATAAAGAGTGTTAAAAAAAAGAGAAAAAGCCTGGAATTGATTCTTTCAAAAGAGGCGGTTGAAGGTTGATTTTGAGACACAGATAGTCCTGAACAAAGATTATCAAAAATCTGAGGGTTCACCGACAAGCTCTTGAATTGATTATAACCAAGACTATCTGTTTTCTTTGAGGCTTCATGTTAAAATGCGCCGTTTTATGAGGCGACCAATTTGAGGAGGCGGCAATGGCTGCGGAACAATTGAAACAAGCGGATTTCGGAATTTTGGGCATAGCGGTAATGGGAGAAAACCTGGCGATGAACATTGAAGACCACGGATTTTCCGTGGCGGTCTGCAACCTGCGCAGCGACCGTGTAACGCCATTCATGAAAAAGAACGAAGGCAAAAAATTTATCGGAGCCCATACGCTGGAAGATTTCGTGAAAGCCCTCAAATCCCCCCGCCGCGTAATGCTGATGGTCAAGGCCGGGGACCCGGTGGATGACGCGATTAAATTGCTGAAACCTTTGCTCTCGAAGGGCGACATTATTATTGACGGCGGCAATTCCTGGTTTAAAGACACCCAGCGCCGCGAAGCTGAACTGACTAAAGAAGGTTTCTATTTCTTCGGAGCCGGGGTTTCGGGCGGGGAAGAAGGAGCCCGTTTCGGACCTTCCATCATGCCGGGCGGCAGCGCCCAGGCTTATGAATTCGTGAAGCCGATTTTTGAGGCCATTTCAGCCAAGACCAACTCGGGTCCCTGCGTGACCCATTGCGGCCCGGACGGCGCGGGCCATTTCGTGAAGATGGTTCACAACGGCATTGAATACGGCGATATGCAGCTGATTGCCGAAGCTTATGACATTCTGCGCAAAGTTTTGGGTTTGGGCGCGGAAGAACTGGCCGATATTTTTACCGAATGGAACAAGGGTATTCTGGACTCTTTTCTTATTGAATTGACCTCTAAGGTTTTCACCGTGAAGGATGACGAGACCGGTAAACCCCTGGTGGACGTGATTTTGGACAAAGCTGGACAAAAGGGAACCGGCCAATGGACGGCCCAAATCGCATTGGAAATGGGAATTCAGATTCCCACAATCGTCGCGGCTCTGGACGGGCGCGGTATGTCAAGTCTCAAAGACGAACGCGTGACCGCCTCGAAGCAAATCCACGGACCTGAGATTTCTCAAAGCGAAAATAAACAGCAATTGATTGATGCGGTCAGAGACGCTTTATATAACTCGAAGGTGTGTTCCTATACCCAGGGCATGCGCCTGATTAAACACGCTTCGGACGAGTACAAGTGGAACGTGAATCTGAAAGATATGGCCCGCATTTGGAAGGGCGGCTGTATTATTCGCGCCAAATTGCTAGATGAGATTATGAAGGCTTACGATCGCAACCCGAACTTGCAATCGCTTTTGCTGGATGATTCTTTTAAGAAACAGATTGAATCCACTCAGGGTAATTGGCGCAAGGTTGTCTCGGTAGCCGTGACCAACGGAATTCCGACGCCCGCCATGAGCGCCAGCCTGGCTTATTTTGACGCTTACCGTACGGCCAGCCTGCCCCAGAATTTGACCCAAGCCCAGCGTGACTTTTTCGGAGCCCATACCTATGAACGGGTGGACCATCCGGAAAAGGGCTTTATGCACACTGATTGGTTGTCTAAAACCAAGTAACCAGCAACTGCTGTTAATCGTCTAAAATAAAGGGCATCTGAGCCATCGGGTGTCCTTTTTGATTAAAGTTTGATTCGGGAGGATTTATGCGTTTAAAAGTTTTGATGATGGCCTTGGTTTTAGCGTTATTCACTGCGGTACAGGCCTCAGCCCAATGGTTTAATATGGGGCTGGAAGCGGGCATGAACTTTTCTTCTTTCATCGGGAGCGGGGTTAACTCGTCCAACCTCGGCGGCACGGTTTCTTCCCGGCTGGGGTTTGTGGGCGGCGGTTATCTGGACCTGAATTTTGGCCCTAATTTTGGTATCCGCCCTGAGTTGCTATATGAACAAAAGGGCGCGCAGATTTCGGGCACGAGCACCAGCTATGAAACGGATTATGTAGAGGTTCCTGTTCTATTGAAAATCGGTTTGGGTATTCCAGGAATTAACCCCTCGATCCTGATCGGTCCTTCTTTTGATTGGAACACCCTTTCCAGCCTGCCCGGGAACGCGGGCGCGGTGAACAGCGGCGATGTAGGGTTGGTGGGCGGTTTGGAGTTTGATTTTTCCAGTTTCTGTGTCAATGGACGTTATGAATTGGGGTTGGATAACGTGACAGGCAATAGCAATATCCAAAATGGAACCTTTACGGTATTGATGGGTTATTCTTTTATTTAACTAGCCGCGAAATAAAATAACAAAGGTTCGGAATTTTTTTCCGGACCTTTGTTAATATCCCTAATTAGTTTCCAGAGAAGCTTTCATTCGATTGACCAATGCGTCTAGTTCAAGACGCATTTCGGCGGGGGGAAGATATTTTCTTTCACCGTGTCCCGGCAGAACCCACTCAAACTTAAAATTTAAAAGACGGGCCATGGATTCGGTTTGCTCACGCCAGGAATACCAGGCGACGCCTTGGGAAGCGCCCAATTGTTTCCGTTTCCGCCTCCACCATAAATGATCGCCCGTGAATAAATACTTTTCTTTATAAAGTAGAACTATGTGGCCTTGGGTATGGCCGGGAGTGGGAATGATTTTGAAGTCCGAGGTCAAATGGAGAACATCTTTTCCCTTCAGAACTTCTTCCGCGTCTGGCTGAGCCTTTAAATCGGCTTCATGAATGATTCGCCTGCTTTTAAAGTGAGCGGCATATTTATCGGCGTCTGCCACATCGTCTTGATGGCTTAAAAAGATGGTTGAGATTCCTCCCAGCTTTTCAAATTGGCGGACTAAATGGGGAAGAAATTTTGGAGAATCAATCAGCCAATTACCCTCGGAATGCCGGATGAAATAACTGTTACCACCGTAGGATTTAGCGGAATTAAAACCGCAGTAATAAACCCCATTTTCGATTTCAATGGGAAAATCCTTCAGGACTTCGGACGAACTGTTTTGATGGAGGGTTCCGATAGAGCCGGTGGGACAGGCCAAAAGCGCTTGAGTCGCTTCACGTATTTCCTCGGAAGTTTGGGGTTGGGTTTTGACAAAAGAACTTTGGCCCGAATCCTCAAAGGTATTAGGCGCCAGTTGCCGGCAGGTATCACAGTCAATACAGGTGTTATCGACGAAAAATTCGCCTGGGATATTTTCAGAGACTTGTTTTTTAAAATCAGCCATGTTTTTCTACTCAAAAATGATAAAGATAACTGGTTTGTACAATTTGATTCAAATCTTTAAAAACGCGATTATACAGCCATATTTCCGCCTGCAAAATCTTGTTTTCTCAGTTTCGGTCGCTCTTGAAAGAAAAACAAGCCTCTGTTCAAATAGCGGTGATTAAAGCGCTTGTTATCCCTTCATTTTGAGGTTCATCATGCTCAGTTCCGCATTATTGGAAAATCCGCTTCGACAAGGCCTTTCCAGCGGCCGTGTCGCGCCGCCCTGTAGTTTGGTTATTTATGGCGCCTCGGGGGATTTGACAGCTCGAAAATTGGTGCCGGCCCTATTTGAGCTTTATGAAAAGCATCTTTTGCCCGTGTCTTTCAATTTAATCGGCATTTCCCGTTCGGCCATTTCAGATGAAGATTTTCGCAAGAAACTAAAAGAAGCGCTTCTTCAAAGTAAACCGCAAGTTTCCGACGCTATTTGGAACAGTTTTTCACAAAACTTTCATTATCATGCCGGCGGTTATGACGATTTTAAGGTTTATCAAGCCCTCGCCACCAAACTGAATGAATTGGATGAGAAAAATGGAACGGCTGGAAACAGGATTTTTTATCTTTCCACTCCTCCGAATGTTTTCGAGGAGATAATTTCTAATTTGGGAGCGGCTGGATTAGCGAAAGAAGAAAAAGGTTTTTCTCGCGTTGTCATTGAAAAGCCCTTTGGACATAATCTGGATTCGGCTAAAGAACTGAATCAAAAAGTTCGCGAAGTTTTCAAAGAAAATCAGATTTACCGTATCGATCATTATCTGGGAAAAGAAACAGTTCAAAACTTTTTAGTGATGCGTTTCGCCAACTCTATTTTTGAGCCGATCTGGGACAGGCGATATGTGGATCATATTCAAATTACCGCTTCGGAGGATTTGGGTGTTGGGACCCGTGCTGGGTATTACGAAAGTTCAGGTATTTTAAGAGATATGTTCCAAAATCACCTTTTTCAAGTGATGTGTTTGATGGCGATGGAGCCGCCGGTGGTTTTTGAGGCCAACGCTATCCGGGATGAAAAGTTAAAAATTCTACAGGCTATTCGGCCTTTCAACGCGGAAACTGTTCACACGCACGCTATTCGGGGCCAATATGGCCCCGGATTTTTGGCAGGGCAAAAAGTTCCGGGATATCGTCAAGAGGCGGGGGTTGATCCTAAATCCATTACTCCGACTTACGCGGCGATTAAGCTTTATTTAGATACCTGGCGATGGCATGGAGTTCCTTTTTTTCTCCGGTCTGCCAAACGGCTGCCCAAGCGTACTACGGAAGCGGCCATTCAATTTAAAGAGCCGCCCAATTTGTTGTTTAAAAATAATATGACAGAGTTGTCGCCTAACGTTCTAATTATTCGTATTCAACCTGACGAGGGTATTACGCTGAAATTTGAGACGAAAGTACCGGGGATGAGTATGGAGGCTCGAACCGTCAATATGGATTTCCGCTATGGAACCAGTTTTGCCGAAGGTACTTCAGAAGCTTATGAACGGCTTCTTTTGGATTGTATGCTGGGAGACGCTACCCTTTTTATTCGCGGTGATGAGACCGAAGCGGCTTGGGCGGCATTGATGCCGGTCTTAAATCTTTGGGAAACCACCGAGCCTGAAGGGAATTTTCCCAATTATGAAGCGGGAAGTTGGGGGCCGGCGGAAGCCGACGCAATGCTGGAAAAACCCTGGCGTAAGTGGAGAAAATTATGAACTCTCCCACCGCCCAAAATATCGAAAGTGATTTAACCGGGCTTTGGAAAACAGAACAAGATTCTCGGTTACCGCAGTCGGGTGTTCGAAGGATCTATACAACTAATTTGGTCGCTTATGCTTCTGATCACGAGGATGGTTATCGAGTCGAGGGAATTCTGGGAGATTTGGTTCAATATCATCCGGGCCGCTATATTTTAGTACGCCCCGCGGCAGATACGACGGAAGCTCCGCTTCGATACTATGTAAGCGGTCGTTGTCTTTCCTGGGCCGACCCCGAAAAAAGGGTTTGCTGCGACATGGTAAAACTGGTAGCCCAAAAAGAAATTATTGAAAATCTTTATGGATTTACTTTTTCCATTTTAGTTCCCGATCTACCGGTTGAATTTTGGTGGCCGGGAGATATGCCTTATTACAATTCTTTCTTTGAACATATGGCGGAACAGTTAAACCGGGTTTGGGTTGATTCCTCCAAATTTAAAGACCCTGTACAATCGGTGGGCCGTCTGGCTGCTTTCTGGCATAAGCGGTACCCCAAAACAAATCTGGCGGATATGAATTGGATTCGTATTCAAAGATGGCAGGCGCTCATTGCTGAGTTATTCGATGGCGAATGGGCAAAGTATTTAAAAGATATCAAACAGGTTACTATCGAATACGGTGAGGGTAGTACACCCTTACGCAGTTTTTATTTAGCGTCCTGGTTAGCCGCTCAATTGGGTTGGCGTCATCAGAGACCCCGAATTTCGAATTTATCTGAACCGTTGATTTTTGAGGGTCCTAATGGACAAGTGGAAGTTGTTTTAAAACCTGTCCCAGCTCCGGACAATAGAGCGGATCGTATTTTCGCGGTTGGAATTATGACCGAAGGGGAACAGCCAGCCATTTTTACGGTGGTGAGGGATGAAGATCCCCATCTAGTCATTGCCCGGTCTGAAATCAATCATCAATTGGCTTTTTCGAGAGTGGTTACTTTTGAGCATTTACATTCGGACGATGTTTTGGCTATCGGATTAAAACATTTTGAAGGGGATCTTGTTTGGAAGAAAACACTACAGATGGCAGGATCTATTTTGGTTCATCCGGATATGAGCCTTGAAGAAAGAAGAAAAATTTAACTGATTCACTCCATCTGATTGACCCGTTCGTCTGTGTAAAAATGAAAATCAGTTTGATTGTTTTTTACTATCAGATGTCTCAAAGGGGGAAAAGAAATGAAAAAATTAAAAAAGCCGCTTAAAAAAACAACTAAGACCAAAAGACAGAAAAAAGAAACAGTTCAAAAATCCATTAAGTCAAAAAATATTCGTTTTTTACCTGAAATTAAAATTCATTCAACACCTGAAATTCTTATCGAAGAAACCGCCCATTTATTAATGCAAATTGCTCGGGCTTCGGTTCAAGAAAGAGGTCGATTTGTAGTTGCTTTGTCGGGCGGATCCACGCCGAAAGGATTATTTCAACATCTGGCGGAAGAGCCTTATTTTTCACTGATACCGTGGGATAAAACTTTTGTATTTTGGGTGGATGAAAGGCATGTGCCATTTATGGATGTGACGAGTAATTACCGGATGACTCAGGAAACACTATTATCAAAAGTACCTATTCCCAAAGAACAAGTTTTCCCCATGACGAACGGATCTTTGCCTGTGGATAAAGCTGCGGCGGCTTATGAAATGAAGCTTCGTAGATTTTTTGAGGGAGATTTTATGCCTTGTTTTGATTTGACTTTAATGGGGATGGGCGAGGACGGACATACGGCGAGTCTTTTCCCTGGCATGTCGCAGGTGAATGAACAAGATAAATGGGTGGTTGGTTATTTTGTGGATCCCGAAAAGAAAGAAAGAGTTTCTTTGACCTTTCCAGTGTTAAACCATTCGCGGTTATTGGTGGTTTTGGCGGAGGGGATTAAAAAAGCTGATCGACTTAAAGAAGTTTTGGAAGGCCCTTCAGAACCGCCCCGGTATCCCATTCAATATTTAAGACCGTTACAAGGGCAACTGGTTTTTGCCATCGATGCGCTGGCGGCGTCTAAACTGAAGATTAAGAAATAATAAGGTAATGAAATTTTTCGGTTCTAATGCTGGTTAATCATTTCAAATTTTTCCTCAGGGTTCAATTGGAGCTTTAATTTTAAAAAAAGAGGGACGGAGATGGAGTTTTTATTTTTGATTTTTTGGGTCTCTGTTGCTGAGTTTTTTATGTAAATGGTTCGATTCGTATTGTACTTGATCATCTGTGACTAGGTCTGATATGGTTTTCGTGTTGGCGTTCTTTATTTTTTTCTTTTCAAAAAAATCCACGCTGATCAGATTCTTTCCATATAGCTAACAAATAACGACTTATTGCTTTTAGAGGTGAAATGTGAATTTTAAAACGATCAAGCTGGGTATGGTTTCGGTAACCTCTAATTTTTCCCTGAAGTACTTTTGGGGCTAAAAGACTTTCGCGTCAGATAGCTAGAAGTCATTTCGTATCAAGGTGCTTTGGGTGAAGAGACCAAAGTCTCAATGTAGAGGCTTTTATTCAAATCCGTAGAAAGAAAATGAGAGGGCTTGAGAATCTTGAACGGTGCTGTTCACGTAAACATGTCCCAGCGAACTATCATAAAGCCAGCCTGAACCTGCAGTAGTTGGCACTATCCCATACGAAGCATAATTTACATTTGTCCCAGCGGGGCTGGGAGCACCATTAATAAATATGCCGGTAACTTTAACTCCGGGAAAAGTTGCCAAATAGGGACTAAAAGAGTAGGCAGGAGATGAATCAAGAGTTGTTGGCCAGAGCCCATTACTGTTGCCATAGTAAAGCGAGGCGGCTGATCGAATGGCTCCCAAATTGCCTTTAGTGGCGCCTTCTCTAGATTTCTCTACTATCAAGGTGAATTTGGGAATGGCGATTGCTGCTAAGGTAGCCAAGATCGCAACGACGATCATTAATTCGATCAACGTAAATCCTTTTTCTTTTAACGATAACAAAGTTGTCCCCAAGATTAAGAATTTTAAAATCGTTATTTGATACTTTAGCATTGAATTTAATGTAAAGGTCACATAATAATTTTGACAAAAGAAGAAATGAGGTCAAAAACCCATTTTTAGAAGTTATTGATTTGAAGCGAGAAACGTTGAAAACCAACTTAATAAATATAAGCTGGGAAAATGTTTAAATCATTTATATTTTTATCAAAATAAAATTTTAGATCATTGAAACCCATAAAAAGAATAGGCCATGTTTTGTGAATCATGAGTCGTGCTATTTACAAAAACATAACCACCCGTACTGTCGTATAGCCAGCCCGAAAGGTCACTTGTTGGCGTACCTAATTGCGCCGTATAGGTAATAATATTTCCCGACGGATTTTTTGAGCCGGCAACAAAAGCACCCGTCACTTTAACCAAAGGAACGTTATCCAGATTTTGGCTAAAAGAAAAAGAACCGGAAGACCACAAAGTGGTAGGCCAGATACCTTGCCAGTTGCCGTAATAAATTTCCGAAGCGGATTTCATCGCCCCGATATTGCCCTTCGTCGATCCCTCTTTGGCCTTTTCCAGCATTTGGGCGAAACGCGGAATAGCGATGGCCGCCAAAATACCGATGATCGCGACAACGATCATCAATTCAATCAAAGTGAAACCTTTTTCTTTTAAACGCAGCATAAAATCCCCCTGATTAACTTAATAATTAACCGTGAAAAGCCCTGACCAGGGGCGATGATTAAAGAAACGATTGTTATTTTAACCATTTGACCTATGTATACAATTCATTTTTCAGAGGTGGGGAGGTAATTTAATTAAAAAGAAGATTTATCAATGAAAATTAAGGAAATAAATCAAAAGGGTACTCGCAAAATAGCTATAAAAAAGCCGTTGGTTTTGACCAACGGCCTTAGACATCAATATCTAATTTTTAAGTTTTAAGACTTTCTTTCGCGGCTGTAACTACGTTTTCTGGGGTAAAACCCAGATTTTTTAGGGCCACGTTGCCAGGAGCGCTGGCCCCAAAACGATCTAGCGTCACAAATTTACCCTTGTCACCAGCCCAGCGATGCCAGCCAAAAGAAGCCGCAGCTTCCACCACTACCCGAGCTTTTACTGAAGAAGGAAGAATTTCTTCTTGATAGGCATGATTTTGAGCGGCGAAAAGCTCTAAGGAAGGAGCACTGACCACGCGGGCCACGATGCCTTCTTTCTCCAAAAGTTCTTGAGCCTTTACGGCTAATTGAACTTCAGAACCAGTGCCAATCAAAATAACCTGGGGTTTGCCGCCTTTAGCTTCGGAAAGAATATAGGCTCCTTTTAATGTTCCAGAAGCGGGAGCCATCTTGCTACGGTCAAAAGTCGGAACTGCTTGACGGCTCAATACTAAAGCCGTTGGCGCATTTTTACGTTGAACCGCGATTAACCAGGCATAAGCCGTTTCATTGGCGTCGGCGGGTCGAAGCACGCATCCGTTAGGTGTGGAGCGCATGGCGGCCAAAGTTTCAACCGGTTGATGCGTGGGACCGTCTTCTCCTTGACCGATTGAGTCATGGGTATAAATAAAAATCGATTGGATTCCCATTAAATGGGCTAAACGATAGGCAGGTTTCATGTAGTCGTTAAACATAAGAAAAGTAGCGCCAAAGGCGATAGTACCGCCGTGAAGGGCCATGCCGTTTAAAGCCGCAGCCATGCCGTGTTCGCGGATTCCAAAGTGGAAAATTCGTCCGGTGTAATTAGTCGCCTCGAAGTCGCCACCCTTATCGATTAGGGTGTCATTAGAACCGGCTAAATCGGCCGATCCACCGAGGAAGAAGGGAACTTCTTTAGCGATGACGTTAAGAACTTTGCCTGAGGCCTGACGAGTTGCCAGACCTTTTTCGTCCGCTGGGAAAACCGGCAATTTTTTTTCCAAATCCGCCGGTAGTTCTTTGGCGAGAGACTGAGTGAAAAGCTTGAACTTTTCAGGGTTTGCCTTGGCGTAAGCGTCACGCTTAGTATTCCATTCGGTTTCAGCCTTTTTGCCTTTTTCTACCGATTCGAAACAGCGGTTTTTAGCTTCATCCGGAATGTAAAAAGTGGGTTCTTGAGGCCATTTGAAAAACTCTTTGGTTTTTTTGACGTCTTCCGGCGATAGAGGAGACCCGTGAACTTTTGCATTATCCTGTAAGGGGCTTCCGTATCCTATATGCGAACGAACCGCGATAATGGTGGGCCGAGTGGTTTCGGCGCTGGCTTCGGCGAAGGCTTTGTCCAGAGCGTCCAAATCGTTGGCATCTGTAACTCTTAAAGTGTGCCAGCCATAGGCCTCAAAGCGCTTTAAAACATCCTCGCTGAAGGCCAAATTGGTATCACCTTCAATTGATATGTGGTTGTCATCATAAATGACTTTAAGGTTAGCCAGCTTTAAATGGCCGGCCATAGAAGCGGCTTCGTGGGACACGCCTTCTTCCAGATCACCATCGGAAGCGATGACCCAGGTTTTATGATTGATCAGTTCATTTCCAAAATTCGAGGCTAAAACCCGCTCGCCGATGGCAAAACCAACGGCGGTAGCAATTCCTTGACCCAGGGGACCGGTAGTCGTCTCTACTCCAACGGTGTGGCCGTATTCGGGATGGCCGGGTGTTTTACTTCCCCATTGCCTGAAATTTTTTAACTCTTCCAAGGGAAGTCCATAACCATGCAAATGTAAAAGAGCGTAAATCAACATGGAACCATGGCCCGCGGAAAGGATAAACCGATCACGATCGGTCCAATGAGGATTAGAAGGGGAATGTTTTAAATAACGGCTCCAAAGCACATGAGCGGCCGGTGCCATACCCATGGGCATTCCCGGATGGCCTGAATTGGCCTGACGGGTGGCATCCACGGCTAAGAGGCGGATGGTGTTAATCGCAGATTGATCAGCGGCATCAAAAGGCTTCGACATAGACGGCTCCTTGGTTGTATGTAAAATTGCTTATAAATCTAATCCAACGAACGGCGATTTTGGAAGCCACCTTCAATGGTGTGCCAATGCTGAATTTCGGCTTCACCTTCAATCCAGCATAAAAATACAACTTCTTGGTTTCGCAGACTGTAAAAATCGATTAAACCACGGTTTAAATCTTTTAAATGGGCGCCTAACAGAAAAAGATCTTCCAGTAAGTTTTCAAATTGGGCTGTATGAATCTGAAATTCATCCATTTGAAGGGTAATCGCATTTTGGGTTTTTGGTGTTAAACGGCCATCCGAGCCTAAACCAGTCATTTCTTCGATTTCGATCTGCGCTTGAACTCTTAAAACGCGGTCTCGTAATTCCCGAAGAGACTTTAAAATGATCGTCACCTTAGGAAGAACCGCATTGGCTTCCGCTAAAGTTAACATTTTAATTTCTGCTTTTTCGTCCGACACGATGAGCTATCCTTTAAAATTTCAGTCATTGTAGCAGGTTGAAAAGATAGTCATAGCCACTTTTTGCCGTTTTCATTGTTGATAATTATTACCATTTGTAATATATTACCATCTATGAAATATGATTATTCAGTAACCAATAAAATGAAAAACTTTGAAAAACTCTGTAAAGAGCAGGGAGTACCGCTAACTGTACAGCGAAGAGCGGTTTTGGAAACTTTGGCTGGTCGGGTTGACCACCCCAACGCCGATCAAATCTTTGAAGATGTAACTCAACGTTTACCCGACTTATCCCGCACAACCGTTTATCGTGTCTTAGAAACCTTGGTTGAATTGGGAGTTATCCACAAGGCCCAGCATTTGGGTTCAGCAGCCCGATATGACCCGAATACAGAACGGCATCATCATTTAACCTGTTTGAACTGCCACAAAGTAGTCGATATGGAAGATGAAATTTTGGATCAGATTCGAATTCCTAAAACGTCTTCCAAAGAATTTGAAATAACGGATTATTCGGTTCACTTTAAAGGTTATTGTGCCGATTGTGCTTCGAAGAAAAAGAAGTTGAAAGCGGTTCAGAAGTAAGGTTTTGAAACTCGAATTTCCCGCTGGTGTTAAATCGGCGGTGAGGATTTGGATACTACTGTTCTTATCAGGACGGTGGATTTATAAGTTTAAATTTAAAGGAGGCAGTTATGTCAGTTCAAGTTGGACAAAAAGCCCCTGATTTTCAGGGACAAGCGTTGTTGCCGAACGGTGAGTTTAAAGAAGTGAAGTTGTCGGATTACAAAGGAAAATGGGTCGTATTGTTCTTTTATCCACTCGATTTCACTTTCGTTTGCCCGACTGAAATTAAAGCTTTCAATGAAAAATATGAAGAGTTTAAAAAATCCGGCGCGGAAGTCATTACGGCTTCGACGGACAGCGTTTACAGCCACAAAGCTTGGCAGGAAAGCAGCTTAGGCAAGCTGAAATTCCCTCATTTGGCCGACACGAACCATCAAACTTCCCGCGCTTATGGGGTGTTAATCGAAGAAAAGGGTATCGCTCTTCGTGGAACCTTTATTATTGATCCGGAAGGCAACTTAAAGCACGCCACCGTAAACGATACGGCTGTGGGCCGGAACGTAGAAGAAACGCTCCGTACTTTAAATGCTTTTGAAACCGGTAAGTTAACGGGTTGCGGTTGGACCCCTGGTCAAAAAACGATTAATTAAGTTTTTAAGTCTTTTTAAGGGACCTTCTATTGGGAGGTCCCTTTTTTGTTGTCAAAATCTAATAAAAAACCCCCTTGAAAGCGGTTTTAAGATGCATACGATAAAAATGGGGAAGCTGGAAGAGAGTACGGCCCGGGGAAGGACATTCGGGTACTGCTTGAAAGAGTAGGAAGTTTCCAGGTTCTCCGCGAATAGTAGTTGGAAGGTCAGGCCTGGGCATTTTAGCCCAGGCCTTTTTATTTATAGTGCTGAACGGTCGGTAAAAACATCACCACCAGGCTGATTTATGAAGCCCGTTGGGGCTTCTTCGGTTTGGGTATAAACCGTAGTTCGAGATTTTAACATTGGGAAAAAAAGTTTGTTAGAAAGTCGAGGAGTGTAAAGATAGTTGGAAATGCCTGAACCTTTTGATCCACCGGAAGTTTTCCATTCGACTTGATCTTGAAAGACCAAAGAAACCGGACTGTCGCTTAAAATGTTTTTATGATTTATTTTCAATGTATAACCATCATTAAACGATAAATTTCTTTCGTAAGGTAGCCAGAAAAAATTATGACGACGACTATTTATTTGAGTATTAGAACTGCGACTTATCGTTTCAACTTTGTCTTTATTCAATATCAGTAAGATACTTTCGGTTTTTTCGTTCTTGCTTATAGGGCTTTGAACTGAATAAATAAAAGTTTTATTGCCGACAAAAGCTCGGCCCCAATGCCAAGATTTAATAAAACGTTCCAGCGGCACCGAACCCCAATGATGATCGTGATAACCTTTTCCTATAAAACCCTCCTCTTTCTTAATGTCTCCTAGTGCATTGCACCACTGCAAAGTTCCTTCGACGTGGCAGAGTGGAGCGGCCAGAAGCCATGTGTGAGTTGAAGGCATTTCGGGAGGCGGCAGATGTGGAATTTCCTGCAATAACGGGGTAAAAAATAAACGGGTACGTAAATAACCTCTTTTACTATGCAGAGGAGATTGAACCGTAATCACATAAGAAGAAGGGTTCCCGTCTTCGTCCCAATTAAAACGGCTAGGGCCTAGTTTGACCGCCCCATGATGGTCAGAAGCCTTTAAAAACTTACCCGAAAATTCTTGTAAAGATTCTTCTGCAAGGCTGTTATTTCGAAAGATGCGAAAAGCGACGCCGCAATAATCCAGCGGGTTCGGTGGATTCACCACATACGGATTAGACTTGAGAGACTCTGTGTTTACAGAACCATTAGCCAAAGGGGATTTTGTTTTTTGCCAGTAGGTTTTTAAGTTATCCTGATAATAAGCAGAGAAAAGATTTCCGGCGTAAAACTGAAGACTAAAGGAGAGACCAGATTGGTCGTCGGTGCCGTCAAAGTGCCACCACTCATAACCGCCAGGCGATTTTTGAGGCCGGTGAAAATCTTGGTTAATCCCTGAAAGTAGGTTCATGAGTGGTTGTTCTCGTTTGCTTTTGGTGGTTTCTATCAGCTTATCTTGTTTATTGTTCGGTTGAAAATAGCTTCTTATTTGTTAAACCACCGACCATTGATTTTAAACGAAAAAAATGGCCACTTGTCTCAATATTAGTTCCGGCGCGAAATGAAGCCCAGCGCATTGAGCCCTGTTTGAAAAGTTTATTAGCTCAAGATTATCCTAACTATGAAATTCTCGTATTAGATGATCGGTCAACCGACTCTACTTTTAATTTAGTGTCGGGATACGCTCGGCGTAATCGAACCAAACGATTAAAAATAATTAAAGGTAAGAATCTGCCCCGAGGTTGGTTGGGCAAGCCATGGGCCTGTTATCAGCTTTCCCAGAAAGCCAAGGGGAAATGGTTATTTTTTATTGATGCGGATACTTGGCATTTACCCGAGGCGTTAAAACGAACAGTTCAAATG
>Ga0206855_10012_pt1 | contig 61537 bp, 51 predicted proteins | sample Alteio_BWOrgCont_51_FD_152637 | JGI IMG/M metagenome (GOLD analysis project Ga0206855, IMG submission 152637) | Enriched cells from forest soil in Barre Woods Harvard Forest LTER site, Petersham, Massachusetts, United States -... | ecosystem: Environmental > Terrestrial > Soil > Temperate forest >...
CGCAATTCTGTTAATCCAGACATACAAGAGAGAGCGATTCAACATACTTTCAACCAACATAGTTACCCGGTTAGTGTGCTGGTTTGGCAAATGCAGTTATGAACTTTACCTGTTTCACATTATAATACTAGCACTAATGAAAACGTTGGTGAGCCGGGAACAATTGGGCCAGTATACTAAAGTATTATGGCTATTAGCTTTCTTGCTCCTTTCATCTTTATTGGCTGAAATTGTTTCACGGTTCTATTCTGAACCTTTGAATAAAAAATTGAGAAAGCTCTATTGAATCTTATCTGCTTAAACATAATTACCTTTGTGCGTATGATAAAACTTTCATTCTTTAGCCGTTTAGCATTATTGTGTACCGTAGCAGTTTTACTCGCCTCATGTCACCATGACCGCTTGAAGATTGATGTTTCAGGCATTAACGTTCCGCCTGTGAAAATAGACAGGCTTGAAAAAGATATGTTCTCGATGCCGCCCGACAGTGTTTACCAGCGCGACCCTGCCATTGAAAAAAAATATGGAAAATTCTATACCCGTTTTGTAATGGATGTGATATATGGCGGCGGCGGTGTAATGGATTCTACCTATGCTGCCAGCCTGAAACGCTTTATTACCGATAAAGATATGCGGCTTGTGTATGATACCTGCGAGATACTTTATCCCGATATGAAATTCCTGGAAGGTGGCCTTACTGATGCATTCAAACATTACAAATATTATTTCCCCGACAAACCACTACCACGTGTTATAACTGCTATAAGTGGTTTCAGCAGTGCCATTGCGTATACCGACAGTACCCTTGAAATTTCACTGGACTGGTATTTGGGAAAGAAGTCGCCCTACTATGTAATGCTGCGCTGGCCACAATACCAGTTTTCTCATTGCGACAAGGCATATATGTTAAGCGATGCTGTTTATGGCTGGCTTAAAACCATGTTTAAACCGGTAGAAGATAAAAATGATATGCTCGCTCAAATAGTGCATGAAGGTAAATTGCGTTACCTGACTGACGCGTTATTGCCTGATATTAATGATACATTGAAAATATGGTATTCGGGAAAACAACTGGCATGGTGCAAGGAGAATGAATTTAATATGTGGGCATATATTGTTCAAAAGAATCTTCTTTATTCTACCGACCAGAGCGATGTAGTTAAATTTACTGACGATGGCCCATTCACAGAAGCATTTAATCACGACTACAGCCCTGCCCGTGTAGGGTACTGGCTTGGCTGGCAAATTGTGCGCAGCTACATGAAGAACAACAGCAAAGTTACCCTGGCCGATTTAATGAATGAACCTGACGCTGATAAAATACTCCGCAAATCGGGGTACAAGCCAAGCAAATAGATTGGGTTAGTTTACGGAGTGGGTATAGAAATTATTGGCAATTAAATCTTGCAATAACATTCTTTTGCCATTATACTCTGCCGTTATCCATGCATCTTTCGTGCCTTTGGCAATAATACGCTGGCGGAATATTTCAGCTAACTTTAGGCTGGTAAACTGCCCCATGGTGAAACGTGTTATACCATCTTCATACTGCTTTACTAATGGCAATGGAGGAACGAACGACAACAGGTTTTTGTAATGGTAATTTTCCGGGTGGCGGTATGCACCAATCTGTACCCTGAAAACAAGCCCGTTAATACATATAGTGCCTGCAGTTTCAATTAACTTGGTGTAAATGGCAGGGTCATTCAGGTCCTTACCGGCAAAGGCAGTAAAGTCTTGCGGTGGGCCGGGGTCGCATGGCGGAGTATAGAATTCCTTTACCGTCTTTGGCTTTTCGCTAAAATAGAATACCATTACCAGTGCATCGGCTGCTTTAGGTTCCTTAGCTACAAGGTCGTTCTGGAAAGCCTGTGCTTCAGAAAGGCTTTTAAAACTTCCTATGTAATAGTGAGTTTTTCCATCGGGCAATTGTTCTTTGGTTATGGCACCGTATTTTTCAAAATACGCCAGTTGAAACTGATTGGTATCGGCCACACTGCCCAATTCAAGTTTGTATGACAGCCCGTCTACCTTCACGCTTCCGTAATCCTTTTGAATTTGGGTAGTATCAATTTCGCCATTTCCCTTACCTACATTCTTATCTTCCGGGTTAAGGCTCACAAGGGTGGTCGGCTGTACAGGTTTTTTTGCAGTATCAGGAACAAAATTTTCCTGGCCTTTTTTAAATTCCGCGGAATAATACTGGCTAATCTGTTCCCGCTTGCCATGGTCGTCAACAGTTAAGTGTATGCTTTTCTTCGCGTTGGTATCTGCATTTATAACCTGGTATTTGGCTATTTCCGCATCAAGCATTGTATGCATGCCCCCCACATAAAAAACAGTATTTCCATAAGGGTCTTTCATGCTCTCAATCTTACCTATTCCCTTGTACTTGGTAGAATCGAATTGAGAGGGGTCGCTGAAAGTACCCAGTTCAACATTATAGGTTATTCCTGCAGAATCAACTGTTCCATAATCATTCAATATCCCCTGGTAAACTTTGGCCTCATACACATCTACCCTTTGGCTATACTTAAATTCTGAAACCTGCTGGTCAACACTTTTTTGTAATTGTGTAGAGGTATCTGAAATAGTTATGTTATGCTCCTTACGGTAAACAGGAGTGTACAGGTGCATATCTTCTTCTACCTTTACATAAGTACTTAATGAATCTACGTTAAGATATTCAATATGCGGTGTAGCGCCTTCAACCTGCACGGCTATTTTGTATTTATTGCCGGGTGTCAATGCAACTATATATTTTCCAGTTGCCGAGTTTGAATGATACTCTCCTTTTAACTGGTTAGTCGCCTCGTCACTTACCTGTATATCAGCATCGGCCGGCTTTTCGTCGGCAGTTATTACACCAATAGTAAGGGCAAGTATGGGTTTCGGGCCGTGAACACCGGGTGTAGCACAATAAAGGTCCTGCTGCCCTTGTCCGCCTTTGCGGTTCGATGAAAAATAACCCATAGAACCATCGCCATTCAGCACATAATAACGGTCATCGTCGGGTGAATTAATCGGGTATCCTAAATTCACAGGGATGCCCCAGGTACTATCTTTTGGATTAAAAGTAGAATAAAAAATATCGCTGCCACCCATACTGTTCCAGCCTTCAGAACTGAAGAATAATGTAACCCCGTCAGGGTGTATGAACGGAGCGTCTTCATTCAAATCCGTATTAATATTTCTTCCCAGGTTTTTCGCAACTCCCCAGGTTCCATTGGGCATTTTTTTCGATACATAAATATCCCTTCCACCTATTCCACCCGGGCGTTCACTGGCAAAATATAAAGTGTTCCCATCAGCTGTTAGCGAACAACTGCCCTCCCAGTATGGAGTATTTATATTGGGGCCTAACCTCTCAGGTTTGCTCCATTGGAAACCATTAAGGTGGCTTACAAATATGTCCCCTCCATCCTCAAGGGTACTTTTGAAAGTAAACAGGCTCAATCCGTCAGTCGACAATGCAATGCTGGCATCGTTGGCTTTTGTATTCAACTCAGTTATAGGTTCCGGTGGCAACCAGTTATCTCCCAGTTTATGCGATACAAAAATGTCCTCGTAATATTCTCCCAGCGTATCACGCTTAAACTCGGCATTCATTAACCCACCGGTGCTTAATGGCCCGCGATAGGTGTAAATTATCTCCGATTCGTCTGCAGCTACTACCGGTGCATATTCCGATGCGGCAGTATTAATTACAGGGCCCAAGTTTTTAATTTCAACCCTTACCGGGTGAGCCACTAATATTTTTGCATTGTTGCAATAGCCAATATAATTCTGGGCCAGCCTTTTTTTATCATCAGGAGGGTTTGTTGCCAGGTATTTGTTGAATAATGTAATGGCAGTATCGAACCTGTAATTAGCGTGGTAAGCCCTGCCCAGGTAATAGGAAAGATCCTTCAAATCAGGATCAACATCATATACGTGCTCCAGAAAATCAATTGACTTCTCTTTTTCGTCGGTGTATATATAACATATTCCTGCCTGGTACCAGTAATAGTCTTCATTGGAATCGAGTTTTATAAGCCTCAGGTAAAGGGGAAGGGCTGCATAATAATTTCCTTCTGAAAAAAGGAAGTCCGCATCTCCTGTGTAGAGCGTCGCCTCCCTCTTCGCTTTGCCCGTCAAGCCTCCCTTCTGGGCCTGTGAAACAAAGGTCATAAAAATCAGCGTTATCCAAAGCAGGAGTATTTTCCTCATATTTGGTTTGCTAAGTTCCTCTAATGCAGGGCTGGTTAAACCTCTGTATATTCCATGTTTTTAACAGCCATTCGTTGAAAAGCCTATATTTATTGCCTAAAAACAGCCTATGAACTTACTCCCTGAACTACTGGAAAAATATATTGAAAATCACACAAAAAGCGAGCCTGAAACACTTAAGAAACTAAACCGTGAAACTCATGCTCATGTACTAATGCCCCAGATGCTTTCCGGCCATGTGCAAGGGCGGTTTTTGAAAATGCTGACAAGTATGATTCAGCCGAAAAACGTACTGGAAATAGGTACCTTCACCGGGTATTCTGCTATAAGTATTGCTGAAGGGTTGCCTGAAGGCGGAACTATTCATACTATAGATATTAATGAAGAATTGCATAGCATGGTTGCTAAATATGTTAAAGAATCGGGCAGTGAAAAAAAAGTAAAAACTTATGTTGGAAACGCATTGAAAATTATTCCGGAAATGAACATTGTTTTTGATATGGTTTTTATTGACGCCGATAAGAAGAATTATTCGAATTATTACAACTTGGTTTTCGATAAAGTGCGAAAAGGTGGTTATATAATTGCCGATAATGTTTTGTGGAGCGGGAAAGTTGTAGAATCGAAACCCAGAATTGATGAAGATACCCGGAGTATAATGGAGTATAACGACAGGGTAATGAATGATACGCGTGTGGAAAATGTATTGGTACCTATCCGCGACGGGCTTATGATTGCAAAAAAGCTGGTATAGCTATTCCGTAAACTTATACCCAACACCCCTTACCGAATAAAAATGCTTAGGGTCCTTCGGGTCCTTTTCAAAATACTTTCTGAAGTTTACAATATAGTTATCTACTGTCCGGGTAGATGGTATGGTTTCATAACCCCAAACCTTTTCTAATATTACATCGCGCGGAACAACTTCATTTTTATGGTCAATTAATAACCTTAATAATTCAATTTCTCTTTTGGTAATTTGTTGTTTATTACCATTGGCGGTAATTATTTCATAGCTAAGAAAGTTGATTGTATTCCCATCGAATGAAAATGCTTCACTTCCACCCGAATGCGTTACAGGTGCCCCCCTTCTGATAAGGCCCTTCACTCGCAACAGAAGTTCCTCTAAATGAAAGGGTTTCACCAGGTAATCATCTGCGCCTAATTTCAGCCCTTGTATCCTGTCCTCTGCATCGCCCCGGGCGGTAAGAAATAATATAGGGGTATGCCTATCCACCTTGCGGATATTCCTGCATAATTCAAACCCATCCATACCGGGCAGCATAACATCTAAAATGATAAGCGAATATTGCCCCCCCCTGAACTTCTGCCAGGCCGTTTCTCCATTATCATAGGCAGTTACAGAATATCCCTCCATCTCAAGGTTTAGCCTTATGACAGATAAAAGATTCTTTTCGTCTTCTATTAAAAGTACTTCGTCTGGCATGCCTTAATTCCTACAAAATAGGGTCTTTTAAAATTTGGATTTGTAAAAAATATTTTCTACGTTTGTTTTAGTAATAAGGTTAGCAAACATAATTAAATCTAATAATTCATCATTATGAAAAACAAAATCCTTACCCTGGCAACTTGCTTGTTTTTATTAAACGTAATTGGGTTCTCGCAGAACTCACCAAAGAATGCAAAGGTTAATCCTCCTAAAAAAGCCCAGAAGGCTCCTTTAAATTCACAGTCTAACACCAAGAAGAGCGAGAAAAAGTAAATCTGTATTGTATTTAAAATCCCTGGCCCTATACTAATTCTTAAAATCAACAAAAACAAATCGTTATGAGAAAACTTACTTCATTAATTGTCGCGATTATGGCAAGTATGGGCGTAGCTACCGCAGGAGTAGTTTCGCAAAGTACTGCGCAACAAGTCGCTACTAATTATTACACACAAACTTTTGGAACAAATGTCAGCACCATTACTCTCGGGTATTCTGAGAATGATGCAAATGGAACGGTTGCTTACTATGTATTTAATATTAATGACAATGGCGGATTCGTAATTGTTTCTGCCGAGGATGCCGGACACCCTATTATCGGTATTGGAAACACTGGCAAATATGTTGCTCCTACCGGAACAAACAATAACCTCGATTTCTGGATGAAGAAACGTAATGCAGAAATTACAGAAATGCGTAACAATAAGGTAGTTGCAGATGCTGAGGTTAACGATGAATGGACTTCTTACATCAACAACAAGGTACCTACCGTAAACAAGAAACCTATACCTCATAAGGCAACCTCAACATTCCCTTCTAATACTGCTTATCTTGTGCAGTCAACCTGGGACCAACAATATGCTCCTTACCCTTATAATTATTTCTGTCCTCCTAATACTAAGGGATCAACTGCATCTACTCAATCAGTTACCGGTTGTGTAGCAACTGCTATGGCACAAATTATGAGATTCTGGTCATATCCTCCAAAAGGAACGGGTTCAAGCAGCTACTGCGATTGTACCTCAGGTGGTTTTACCAATAACTATGGAACACTGGCCGCTAATTATGCACATACTTATAACTGGTCTGCTATGGTACTTCAACCCTCTTCAACCAGTGCTGTTAATACGTCTGATACCGATATTGCCCGCGTAATGAGCGATTGTGGCACAAGTGTACAAATGGACTATAGCCCAAATGGCAGCGGTGCTTTTGTAGTTAAAATTGATGACCCTACTAATTGCGCTGAAGTTTCTTATCCTAAATACTTTGGTTATAACAGCAAAATAATTCATGGCCTCAGGGCAAATAGCAATTTAACAGTATGGCAGGATACAGTTGAAAAGGATTTAAATTCAGGCAGACCTGTGCAATATTATGGTACTGACCCTACAAATGGCGGTCACACTTGGGTATGCGATGGATATAATTCAAGCGCTCAATTCCATATGAACTGGGGATGGAGTGGTGCAAGTGATGCTTGGTACGCTCTTAACAATCTTGCTCCTACCGGCCAGCCTGATAATTTCACACAAAATCTTGGTGCACTAATAGGTATTGTACCTCCTCCACTTACTCCTGTAGCAGATTTTGCTGCTAACTTTACAACTATACCTGTTGGTGGTAAAGTTAACTTCACTGACCTTTCAAGTGGTTTCCCAACCTCATGGTCATGGACATTTACCGGTGCAACTACAACTACCTCTACGGTTCAAAATCCTACGAATATTCAATATACTTCAGTAGGTACATATGCTGTAACACTTAAGGTTACTAATAGTGCAGGAAGTAACACGGCCAGCAAAACGGCTTATATACATGTTGTAAACGCTGCTGCATGTGATACATTAAGTAATCTGCCAGATAGCGCTTATTTAACTGTATATGGAGGACCTACTTTTGGGTACATAAGCGGTTGTTATGGTGATACTATTCAGCAAGAAGCAGAATATTTCTCAACTGTTCCAAGTAGTGGATTTACAATTGGTTCAGCGTACATCTATTTCTTTGCTGCACATTCTGCAACTGTTGGTAGAACAGTAAATGTGGATATTTGGGATAATACCGGTGCAAGCGGTGCGCCTGGTAAAGTTTTAGCGACAAAAGCAGTTACTGTTAGTACTATACAGGCTGCAAACAGGTATCCTTCAGCCGGCCCTACATTAGTAACATTTACATCACCTGTAACGGTTACAACACCTTTCTATGTGGGTGTTGACTTTACCACTATTGCTGCTGCCTATAAAACAGATACCATAGCAATAGTAACAGACAGTAATGATGATGGTGGTATTACTACCGGAACTGCATGGCAATATGATGTTGCTGCTAAGTATAGCTTAAACGGTTGGAATACTCTGGCAAGCATTTGGGGTGATAACCTTTCAAACGCTATCTGGCCGGTATTCTGTTCTAACGGTACAGTTGGTTTGCAGGACTATGAACTTTCTTCGGGTGTGAAACTTTACCCTAACCCTACCAGCGGTATGGTAAATGCAGAATTCTCGCTCGACAATTCAACCGATGTACATGTGGAAGTTTATAATATGTTAGGTGAATTGGTTCAGACAGCCCATTGGGATAATGTTCTGAATTCTACCTACCAGATTAACCTTTCAGGACAGGCAAACGGAATGTATTTCGTTAAGGTAATATCTAACGAATCTACCATAACCAAGAAGATAATGCTGAACAGGTAATTATCTGACAACATTTAATTAACAGGAATCCCGGCCATTAAAAAGCCGGGATTTTTGTTTATTTCAATAAGGGGGATTATTTCCTGAGTCTTGGGTCCATTGCATCTGTCAGGCCTTCACCTAACAGGTTATATACCGTTACAGTAATAAATATAGCAAAACCAGGAAACACTGCCAGCCACCATGCGGTTGGTTTTGAACGTGCTTCCGCCAGCATAGAGCCCCATGTAAATGTATCGGCCGGAACACCTATACCCAGAAAAGATAACGTGGCCTCTGTAAGAATAGCACCTGCAATACCGAATGCTACCGCTATCAGCACGGGCCCTACCGCATTGGGTAATGCATGACGGAAAATAGTACGCGCTTCAGAATAACCAAGTGCATGGGCAGCTTCAATATATTCAAGATTCTTAATGCGTAATAATTCAGCCCGAACAAACCTGGCAATACCCGTCCACCCTGTTGCACCTATAATAACCATTACCAGCATCAGCGATGGCTTAGCAATAGCAACAATGGCCATGATAAAGAAAATAGTAGGAACCGACATCATTACTTCAATGCAACGTGAAATAATAATATCGACAGGTATGGTTACTTTTTTTGCAAACACAGGTATTTTCTTTAATGGTATAGCAAGTAAATTACCCATACCCATTATCATTATAAAAATAGCAAGGCTGAATGCAAATTGCAGGGCAAATGAAAAGAATGAACTGGCAAGCGCATCGCTTAGTGTATAAGAACGAACATCGAAGGCGTAAAATATTGCCAGGACGAAGAAGAACAGGTTCAGGAAAAGCCTTACACGTGAAACCTTAAGCCTGTCATCGCCAAAGTAACCCGCTAGCAGGCCCAATAACAGTCCTATAATAGTAGCAATACCCATAGAAAAAATACCGACCAACAAAGCTATGCGCGTACCGTATAACATAGCCGATAATATATCGTGCCCCAACTCATCGGTACCTAACCAGTGCCGCCAATGTAAATAGCTTACCTGCTGTTTGTCAAACGGGCCCACTGAATGTACATTAGCCTCATCAATATTTTGCGGCAAATACGGCACCGGTGGAAAAAGAACCCAATCGTATTTCAGTTTCTTCCATTCCACATTTTGTAATTCTACAGGCCATTCACTTATACCTGCTCCCACTGCATATGCCCTGAATACAGGAAAATATACCTGCGTATGATACTTGCACATCAATGGCTTCTCATTAGCAATTACATCAACCAATGCGGCAATTGTAATGAGTATAAAAATGAACCTGAGTGAATAAATGGCAAGTTTGTTCCGACGCAACTGCCTCCCAACCATTTTCCAATAGCCCTCCTTACTGCTTTCTATTTGTTGCAATCCGTTCATCAGGCTACAGCTTTTGAATAAGAGATCCTTGGGTCAACCACAGCATAAAGTATATCAGCAACTAATGTTCCTAGCAGTGTGAGTATAGCAGCAAACATTGTATTGGCAAATACAACAGGGTAATCGTTCGCAAGCAAGGCATTGTAGCTAACCTGCCCCATGCCGGGAATGGAGAATATTTCTTCTATAACTACAGAACCCGATAACAGCAACGGAAATACATTGGCGAACAATGTAATTATGGGTAGCAATGAATTTCTTAAGGCATGTTTCCACACTACAGTTCGTTCTTCAAGTCCCTTTGCCCTTGCCGTGCGTATATAGTCTTGCCCTAAAGCACTTAGCATACCACCGCGCATTTGCCTCGATATGAATGCAAGAGAAGTATACGTCCAGCAGATGAGTGGTAAAATCAATCTGTATAGCCCTTGAGTAACATGATACATAAACGGAGCATCGGAAGGAATGGGCGCAGCACCCGGTGCAGGAAACCACGAGAACCAATCGCCGCCGCATAAGAAAATAATAAGCAAGGTTGCTATCCAGAAATTGGGTAAGGAATAGAGCATAAATAAACCCGATGTAGTTAATTTTTCTTTTTTAGTACCCTTACCCACAGCGGCACCAACTCCCAGTGGTATAGCGATAAAATATGCCAGTAATATAGATGCAAAACTTATTCCCAGTGTCCATTTCATAGCATCCCATATAATAGAGCTGACCGGACGCATATCCTGGTATGATGTGCCAAAGTCTCCCCTGAGGAAACCTACAAGCCAATGGTGATATTGGTTCCGGAACCCATACCAATGAATAACAGGAATATATTTTTTGAAAGAGGACTGGTTACTGATAATTGCCTTTTCTTTTGCCTTTACATCATCAAAAAATCCAGATACTTGCTGAAATGCCACACTCTTCCTACTGAAGACATTTCCCAGTTTATCTAATATAATATTGATTCCATCCTGTTTATAATTACTGTACAGTTGGCTGGTATATCCCTTGGCAGTAATAAGTGCATCGGCGCATGTGCTATCAGGTTTTATACTATTCAGGGCATTTTCAAATTTCTTAATAGAGCTATAATATGCAGCAACATCGGTCCAGTTACCATATATAAAAGTCATGTGCTCCAGGTTCTCCCTTACTTCCGGCTTCTCTATTTTATATAACGTGTCGCACGAGGCAGCAGTTGTTACGCTAAAATAAAACTCTGGCAGGTCGAGCCCCAGTTTATGCCTTACACTTTCATAGGCAGCGTCAGTCGCCAATCCTTTTGAGGTTTGGCCTACCTCACCTTGTTGCTTATTAAGAATTGTTTCCACAGGGTCGCCGGGGGCATGTACACTTATCGCAAACATAATAAGCGATATAATAACCAGCGTGGGAATAAAAATTAATAACCGCTTAATTACATACTTCAGCATGCCGACGAAGTATTAGACATTACTTCCCCCCATTACCGGCATCGAAACCTGCTTCCCAGTAATAGGGAGTATTGCTGGAAGGATACGCATTGGAATACTTCTTATTGATTGCGATGGTTGCCTGTTGGGCACATAAAAATATATATCCGCAATCGTTGTGCATAATATTGCCAAATCTTTTTGTCATAGCTGCGCGCTTTACAGGGTCAAGTTCTTTCCTTATGGAATCTATAAGAGCATCTGATTCGGCATTGCCAAAGCAAGCAAAATTTGAACCACCATCTCGCGATTGGCTTGTGGCAAACAGTTGTTCAAAATCCATTGGGCCGGGCTGGAAGCCCCATACACTCATAAACATTTCAAAGTTGTGCGATTTCAGTTTGTCGGCATACACATTAAATTCCTGTGGCATGATATTTACTTCAATACCTACTTTGCGTGCCTCTTCTTTAAAAATCAATCCGACTTTTTTCCGTTGTTCATTTCCTGCATTGAACAAATAGTCAATGGTAAAATCTGTTTTCTTTCCGTTAATTACTTTATCCAGTATTCCATCGCCATCGTGGTCTTTCCATCCTGCTGCAGCAAGCAGTGCTTTCGCTGTATCAATATTGAACTCATGTGGTTTAAGGCTAAAATCATAATCCATAGAATCCATCGGGGAAACAGGGCAAGTTACGGGCTGAGCATAGCCATAAAAAATATCATTCACTATGCGTGTTACATCTAACAAATGTGCAATAGCCTGGCGGGTTCGTATATCGGCAAACTTAGGACTCGACATATTCAACCCTATGAAAGTATAGGATAACCGCAACGGATTATACATATTAAACTGTTGAGCGAATTTTTCTGATTTACGCAATTCATCGAAATCTCCGGGTTTAATGTAATTAATCACATCAATGTTTCCGGCTTTCAGTGCCACAATGGCCGATGTCATATCACTTATGGTACGGTAAACAAGTTTTGAAGGGTTAGCATCAAAAAAGCAGCTATTGCCCTTCAATGCATCGCCCCACCAGTTGGCTTTCTTTTCCAATACAACTTGCTGCCCTGTTACCCACGATGATAATTTATATGCTCCGCTACCTGATATGTATTTCGGATCGTGGGAATATTTTTCAGTGTTAAATTCCTTACCAAACGCTATTATTTTAGCGTCGTGCGCCAGGGTTGAGTCAGTACTTAATTGCTTTATGGTAAAGTTCTCCAGGTATTTGCTCGAATCGTAAGCATATTCCGGCATTATATATGTATCGGTTCCTGTTGCAATGGTAGCCAGCATATATTTTTCAGTATATACTATAGTGAATTTCCTTGGGTCATCGGGATACAGAATAACATCGTTCACTTTATCGTAATATGTCCTCAGTGATTCATCATTTACCGAGGGGCATTTCACCACCTTAATAGTAAACGCCGCATCCTTTGCCGTAACCGGGGTGCCATTGTCCCATTTCGCTTCTTTCCTTAATTCGTACGTAATAAGCATGTGCCCTGAAGAAGAATCTATTTTCACATCGGGCAGGCTTTCAGCCAATATAGGAACCAGTTTCAATGTATGGTAATCGAAGTTAATAAGGGGCTGGAATATGTTATTGTCAAGGTCATACGAGCCTATATCAGTAGCAAGAATAGGGTTAAGTTTTTGCGGGTCAGAAAGTTCCCATATAACAACCTGGCTTGAATTATTTTTATACGACGAACAGGAATGAAGAACAATTCCTGCCAGTAAAAAAGCCATTAAATACACACTTCCCCTCATAAAGATGTATTAGTTTTAACAAATCTACAAAAATGTAAATACGCGAAAGGGGAATTTTTAACCAAGTATTTTCAGGCGGGCAAACCGCAGTAACAATTGTTTCTTCTCGCCGTTTTCAAACATAACCACAGCCTTGCTGTTAGGGTATTGGCCTTCCATAGTTATTACTTCTCCTATGCCAAAACGGTCATGTTCTACCTTTGCACCTACTTTTAAATCGCGCAGGTGGCTGTTGTCAACCGGCGCACTTACCAACGGGGCCTTATTTATACTCACCAGCTTCTTTTTAGTAGTAGGCGATTGCATTACCGGCGGAGCAACGTTAAATACTTTAGGCGTTTTAGGAAACGCTGACCTATATGAATCATCGGGTGCAGATGCTGTATAAGAAATGCTGTTCTCAATGGCATCCTCAGGCAACTCTTCTAAAAACCGGCTTGGTTCACAGCTAAGTGAATTACCATAACGGTAACGGCTTATAGAATATGAAAGATGTGCTTGCTTCTTTGCACGTGTAAGTGCGACATAGAACAATCTTCTTTCTTCTTCCAGTTCCTCACGCGATGTTATTGCCATTTGCGAAGGGAACAGGTTTTCTTCCAATCCACCTATATATACATAATTAAATTCCAATCCTTTAGCCGCGTGAATGGTCATAAGCAAAACCTTATCGGCATCCTTCTCCTCATCTTCATTAATGTCTTCGCTTGTAAGCAGAGATACATCCTCCATAAACAGGTTAAGGGTAGGTATTGGCCCTTCGGGGTCTGCCTTTTCTGTAAAATCTTTCAAGCCATTCAGCAACTCCTGCACGTTCTCCATTCGGTTTATACCTTCAGGTGTACGGTCCTGGTAAAGTTCTTTCATAATGCCACTGTTCGAAGCTATGTATTCTCCCAATTGGTGGGCAGTATATGTGGGAAGGAAAGCAGCAAAACTTTTTATGAGCGTAACAAACTCAGCTATTTTTTCAATAGCGCGCGATTGAACAGGCAGGTTGAAATCCTTAATATTTTCCATTGCCGTCCAAATGCTCACATCATTGTCATTTGCCGCCACTATCAGTTTATCGAAAGTAGTATCACCAATACCCCTTACCGGGTAATTAATAACCCTGCGTAATGCTTCCTCGTCATGGTGATTGACAGTAAGGCGGAAATAGGCCATTATATCTTTTATCTCTTTACGCTGGTAGAAAGAAACGCCGCCATAAATACGATATGGAATATTTAATTTACGTAACGCTTCTTCAAGGGGACGGCTTTGTGCATTGGTGCGGTAAAGTATCGCGAATTCCTTGTTCTTTGCCTGGTTCGATATTCTTACATCGAAAATAGATTGTGCTATAAGCCTGCCTTCTTCAGAGTCGCTAAACGCACGGCTGACTTTTATTTTTTCACCTTCTTCGTTCGATGTCCAAACTGTTTTCTGCAACTGGTCGCGGTTCTTCGAAATAACCTGGTTGGCAGCGTTTACAATGTTTTTAGTTGAACGGTAATTCTGTTCCAGTTTAAATACCTGTGTATCGGCGTAATGTTTCTGGAAGTTGAGTATGTTCTGAATATTCGCCCCGCGGAATGCATAAATACTTTGCGCATCATCACCTACTACACATATATTCAAATGCCTTGCAGCCAGCTGGCGCAATATCATATACTGCGAAAAATTGGTATCCTGGTACTCATCAACCATTATGTAACGAAACATGTTCTGGTACTTCAGCAACACATCCGGATGGTCGCGCAACAGCATATTGGTATGGTACAGCAAGTCATCAAAGTCCATAGCGCTTGCTTTGAACAGGCGTTTGTTATAGGTCTCAAATATCTGCCCGAAGTGCTCACGGCGTGCTGCCCTGTCTTCGTTCATGTATTGTATATCGTTCAGGTAATCTTTCGGTGAAAGCAACATAGTTTTCAGTGTAGAGATACGACCCAGTAAAGCAGATGCCTTATACGCTGCATCGTTCAGTCCCAGTTCCTTCACTATGCTCTTCAACAATGTTTTAGAATCGTCGCTGTCGTAAATTGTAAAGTTGGCAGGGTAACCTATTTTAGTTGCTTCGCGCCTTAATAAACGTGCAAAGGTTGAATGGAAGGTACCCATCCATATATCACGTGCTCCGTCGCCAACCAAATGAGCTATACGTTCCTTCATTTCGCGGGCGGCTTTATTGGTAAAAGTCAACGATAAAATCTGGTAAGCGTCAACACCTTTACTCAGCAGGTGGGCAATGCGGTAAGTAAGTACCCGTGTTTTACCTGAACCGGCTCCGGCAATAATCATAACAGGCCCTTCGGTAGCCATTACGGCTGCGCGTTGTTCTGTATTTAAATGGGCCAAAAAGTCTTCTTCCATCAGCTAAATCTTCAAAAATCAAAGGTATTATTAAAGATGTAAAACCATCTTAAATGTTGATAAATATTGACAGTTTCTGTTACTAGCTTATTTTGTCAGTAACCAGTATACTTTATTTATGAGTAATTCTGATTTCGGTATTCAAAGTGAAAATATTGTAATCGGACCATGCAAGTAGTTGACAATACTCATATCCCTTTAAATTATAAACTCTTTTGCCTTCAAATTCATTGTCAGTGAATACCTCAAAACTTACTTCAGAAGCATCATCATTGGAAGTTACTTTAAGTTGAACTTGTTCGCCTCCATAATCATTTACCGAAGTGAATTCATTTTTTAATAGTAATGAGTTATTACCGCCTAGATAATGAGTTAAATACATCATCGTTGGATTGGTCCATTGCTGTGGATAAGGCATGTCCCCGACACAAATATGGATATCAATAATATTACCATCGTCGGGATGTCTAGGTTGACCGATTGATGGAAATTGTTCATTTCTAGAGAACCTGAAGCCGAACCTCCAGAATTTTACTTTACCAGGTGTGATTTTAATCTCAAAATTGCATTTTGATGTTTCAAATATTCTATCTAATATATCTTCATTCCTATCTACATAGTGGCTTGACCCTCCTTCTTCTATGCGGCGAGGGAAATACAATTTCTGGTTATCTATTCACTAGTAATTCATAATTAACATTTATATTAGTGAAATGAAACCATTACTCTTAATTCTTGATGACTGGGAAGGACTAATTGCCGCTTCGCCACACTGGGAAAAACTAAAAGAACAGGTTGAAATAAAATTCCTTGACAAACCTATTTTGTCGGTTCCTGAATCGGAAATAACAGATACTGTTTTTCTTATGCCCTTACGCGAACGGACTGCCTTAACCGAACAGGTATTTGCAAAACTGCCCAAGCTGAAATTAATTCTGCAGACAGGTGGACATGCGTATCATATCGATACTGATGCGGCTCAAAAGCGTGGTATAACCATAGCGCTTGGCCGTAAAGTAAAGGCGCCATTGAATTCAGTTCCTGAACTGGTTTATGCCATGATGCTGGGACTTATTCATAAAGTACCCACTGCACAGCCCGCAATGCATAAAGGTGAATGGCCACTGGTAACAGGGCGAACATTGGCCGGAAAAAGATTAGGAATTTTAGGAATAGGCAGGCATGGTTCTAAAGTTGCCCACATTGCAAAAGCCGCTTTCAATATGGAAGTGGTAGCATGGGATAGACCAGGAAGCAAGAATGCTAACACAGATAATATTCCGCGCATTAGTCTTGATGAGTTATTAAAAACCAGCGATATTGTCAGTATTCATTTACGGCTTTCACCGGAATCTGAAAATTTGCTGAATGGAGAACACCTGAGTAAGATGAAAAAAGGAAGTATTCTTATAAACACTTCGCGGGGTGCTATTATAGATGAAACTGCTTTGGTACACGTATTAAAAAACGGACCATTAGCCAGTGCAGGACTTGATGTGTTTGCCCATGAACCCTTACCCGCTGATTCTCCGTTAAGAAGTTTACCCAATGTGATACTCACCCCACATATAGGCTGGACAGTAGAAGAAGTTTTTGAAGAATTTGCAACAATAGCAAGTACCCAGCTACTCGATTATTTGCAGGGCAAACTGGCCTCTTCTGAATTACTTGCTACCCAATTGCATTAAAAGCGCTACTGCAAACATTGTTAATAAATCACTCATTATTTATTAATCGTAATAGATAGTTTTGTGGGTAGGTATTTACACAACCCTGCATGAAGCACTATTTTTTCTTAATACTCCTTGTATTTATAATCGCCTGCAAGCCCCATACATATTCCAGGTATCCTGGTTATGCCACTTACAACGGGAAGGATTATTATACGTATACCGATCTTGGAAACAGCAGTAAAGTTATTCATTCGGGAGATGTGATGGAGCTATTCGTTAATTATTCAAAAATGAATGATTCCCTTTTCTGGGATTCCCGCGATAATGGTTTTCCGTTTTCAGTTTTTATGCCTTTCGATACATTAAAGAAGAATGCAGGTTACGAGAAAATCCTGCTTAAAGCAAACGAAGGTGACAGCCTTAATTTTATAGTTCCGGCGAAAGAAACGTTTAAGCAAATATTTCATAAACCCTTACCTTTCTTCCTGCACGATACTGATATGATAAAAGTAAAAGTCCGTATTGTTTCTATTATGAATACTGACCAGTTTGCCGAAAAACAAAAGAAATTAACTGAATACAGAAAAGACCTTGATATACAAGAACAAGTAAATCTTTTACAATATGTTACTTCACATAACATTCCTACCAGTTCAAAGCAGGATAACGTATATTTTGTTCCCGAGGAAAAGGGCTCAGGGCCTGAAGTTAAAGAGCACAGCGTGGTAAGTATCGCCTACCAGGGCTATTTTCTTAATGGGCACCTGTTCGCTTCAGTATCGGCATCTAACCCTCTGCAATTCAAGCTGGGGGATACGGCACAGGTTATAACAGGACTTGAAATAGGCATAAAAAAAATGCGCGAGGGCGAGAAAGCGAAAATTATTATACCTTCGCAACTCGCCTTTGGAGATAACGGGTCCTCCTCAGGAATTGTTCCTCCCTTTACTTCGGTAATTTACGAGGTAACAATGCTAAAAGTAAGCGACCCCGGTAAATAACCTTTAATTGTATTATGAAACATAATATGTTCAAGACAGGCATCTGCCTTTTAGCCGTTGCCGCATTTTTCGCAAGTTGTAAAAACACCACAAAAGATGGTTTCTCTATTGACGAAACTACCGGTGTACAATATCGTTTTTTTAAACATAACGAGTCGGGCTCTAAACCTAAAATAGGCGACTTTGTGCGTGCAGTACTGGTAAACGAAACCGAAAACGATTCCGTTCTCTATAACTCAGCCAAAAGGGGTGGAGATTCTACAGGCGCTATTATGGTTGAACTGCAAAAGCGTTTCAGTGGCTGCCTTGAACAGGGTCTTACACTTATGAGTGTTGGTGACAGCGCTGAATTTAAAGTAAGTGCAGATTCACTTGCTGCAATGAACAGCCACGGCCACAAAGGAAAGTTACCTCCATTCATTAAAGAAGGCAGTTCACTGCATTTTTATGTGAAACTGGTTGAAATAAAAAGTGCCGAGCAAATGAATGCTGAACGCGAAAAGATGCGTGCAAAATATATGGCAGAAATGGAAACCCACAGGGCAGCAGAGCCGGGGCTTATTGCCAAATACCTGGAAGATAATAAATATACGGCCAAGCCATCGGCAGACAGTCTGTTCTTTTTAATGCGTGAAGGCAAGGGTGGGAAGGCTATTAAGGATGGTGACTCAGTATATGTAAAGTATACCCTTATGCTTTTAGATAATACTGTTATTGAAACTTCAGACCATGGCCCTGGCCATACTTCAATGCCTTTTGTATATCATACACAAATGAGCTTCATTAAAGGATGGGTAGAAGCTATGGCAAGCCTGCATGAAGGAGAAAAGACAAGAATATTATTACCCTCTTCTATTGCTTATGGCGCACAGGGTTCTCAACGAATTCAGCCATATACGCCTTTGGTTTTCGACCTTGAAATTACAAAAGTGATTTCACCAAAAAAGTAATTTGTATTTAAAATCCCCGGCTATATAACCGGGGATTTTTGTTTTTTAAACTCCCCTTTCATGAAAAATAAACTAAATATCCTGCTCAGCCTGTCTGGCGTTGCACTTTTTTTTAATGTATCATCGGCGCAAACAAAAAGCACTGCAAAACAGGACACTAAAAAGAAAATAACAATTACCAAAGATCCGGTAACGGGGGTGCAATACCACTTTTTCAAGCATGATAAAAATGGCAAAATGCCTGTAATGGGAGATTTTGCCAGTTTAGTTATCGTTCAGGAAACAGATAAGGATTCTGTTATTTTTAGTTCACGCACCAGCAAGGCTGCTGACTCTAATGGTGCTGTTACCATACCCTTAAAAAAAGGATTTAATGGCTGCCTGGAACAAGGTGTTGGCATGATGTCGGCCGGTGATAGTGCTGTTTTTTATGTAAGTGTTGATTCATTACTTGCAGCTAATAGCCATGGCAAACCACAACAAGTACCTTCTTTTATTAAACCGGGGACTTATTTTCATATTTATGTGAAAATGATTGCATTTAAAACAAAAGACCAGGTAACCGCAGAAAACAATAAAAAACGTGAACAATATATGGCGCAGGCAGCCGCCAAGAAAAATGCCGAGCCGGTAGCTATAGCTAAATATTTTTCAGATAATAACATTCATCCTGCTCCCACAGCAGACAGTCTTTTTTTCATACAAGCGCCTGCAGGTACCGGTACACCTATACACGAAGGCGATTCTATATATGTAACATATGTAGGCAAGTTATTGAACGGAACTGTTTTTGACCAGTCAGCTAACCACATGGGGCAGGGGCCTTATTTTGTAACTGTAAACGGGCAGGCTACACTTGCAACAGTTTATAGCCAGCATATGCAACTTATTAAGGCATGGATTGAAGCATTGGGTACTATGCATGAAGGCGATAAGGTTACTATACTATCTCCATCATGGCTCGCATATGGCCCACAGGGAGGCCCCGGAGGCGCCATAGGCCCATTCTCTCCTTTGTTATTTGATATGCAGGTATTGAAGGTAAGCCCACATAAATAAATAAACGCTAACTGATATAATAATGGAAAGCCCTGAAAAAGCAGCTATTGCAAAATTCATTGCAGAGAAGCATGCAAATGCAAAACGCCTGGAAGACAGCCTTTATATACTTAGTAATACTCCCGGTACAGGGAAAGCTGTAGCTAACGGAGACGATGTTGAAGTAAGATACAAGGGCATGTTCCTTGACGGAAAGGTATTTGACCAATCTGCCGACCACGGTGGCAAAGGAACTTTCAGCTTTGTTTACAGCCAGGATGTGCCACTTATACAAGGCTGGATAAAAGTAATAGGCAATATGCGCGAGGGAGAAAAACTCAGCGTGTTAATTCCTTCATGGCTGGCTTACGGCCAACGAGGTGCCGGAGGGCTTATTGGCCCGAATACTCCTTTAATATTTGATATTGAAGCGGTAAAAGTAGGATAACCCAAAAAAGAATGGGTAAGCTACTTGTATCGCGCCGCTCAACCATAATACCCTTGCTTCCTTCCGAACCTGGGGGAGTTATACAGGAGCTGGCCGTATAAGGCTTACCCGGGGCAAATGTATTACTTATTTCCACTATGCAACGCTAATAATGTCGGGGAAGTGCGAAATTCTTTTGCATAGCACAATATTACTCCAGGAGTAAATTCCTTTTCTTCAGCTATTCTGCCTATTACCGGGTGTTTATAATGAGACAGAATAACCCGTTCTGATGCTTCATTTGCTGTACCGCTGAATACAATACCAAGTACCGGTATCTTTTGCTGCTCCAATGCACGCAATGTGAGTAGCGAATGATTAATGCTTCCAAGGTAATGCCTTATTACCACTACTACAGATACCTTTAATGCCTTTATCAAATCAACTACCAACTCCTTCTCGTTTAGCGGAACCATTAATCCACCGGCACCTTCAATAACCAAATTGTTTAAAGTAATGGGTACATTAATATTATTCACTGCAATAGACACCCCTTCGGCAGCAGCGGCGGCATGGGGAGAAGCAGCCATTTTTAAACGAAATGCCTCCGGGTGAATGACACTTTTTTTATTCGTTATCAGCCCCCTTACTTTCTCTGAATCTGTAAGTTCGTCCAACCCTGCCTGAATGGGTTTCCAGTAATCGGCATTTAATGCTTCTGTAATTACAGCCGAAACAATCGTTTTACCAATATCAGTACCAATACCGGTTACAAATATCCTGCTCATTTCTTCAATTCCTCCTCCGTTACTTTCAGTAACAAATCCATTTCCTTTTTTGTATTGAATGCATGCAGGCATACGCGTATCCGCTCTCTGCCTTTAGCAACTGTGGGGCTCAAAATAGCTCTTGCATCAATGTCCTGTGACTGTATTGCAGCAGCGATCTGTTTTATTTTATCATTACCCGGCATAACAAGCCCCTGTATGGCGCTGGTACTATCCATCCAATTGCTGTGACCCTTTGTCTTGTCCCTGAAATAGGTAATATTCTCATGCAGTTTTTCTGCAGCGCTTTTATCCGATTCCATTAATTCATATGAACACATAATACTTACCAGGCTATGTAATGGCAAAGCCGTTGTATAAATAAACGAACGGGCATAGTTAATAAGATATTGCTTTAGCACATTCCCCCCCAATACCACGGCACCGTGGCAACCCATAGCCTTGCCGAATGTGTGGACACGGGCAAAAACTTTACCTTGTAAATTCAATTGTTGCACAAGCCCATAACCAAAAACGCCGGTAGCATGCGCTTCATCAACAATAAGATTGGCATTATGGTCAGAGCATATTTCTGCAATTTGTTTCAACGGAGAAATATCCCCATCCATTGAATAGACTGATTCTACCGCAATAAAAATATTTCCACGCGCTTTTTCTAACCTTTCCTTTAAATGGGCTTTATCGTTATGCCTGAAGGAAAAACTATCAGCACGCGACAATCTTATACCATCATGTATTGAAGCATGCACCAGTTCGTCATACAATATGGTATCGCCACGCTGGGGAACAGAGGAAAACAAACCCACATTAGCATCATAGCCCGAATTAAAAACCAGTGCTGCAGGCGCTTTATGTTTCGCAGCAAGAAAAGTTTCCAACCTCTCGGCAAAAACTGAATTCCCCGCCAATAGCCTTGAGCCTGCGGAACCATTAGTTATACCCTCTTGCTTTATTCTTTCCTCTATTGAAGCAGCAAGTATGGAAGAACGTGAAAACCCTAAATAGTCGTTGGAGCAAAAATCAACCGCCTTGCCAGAAATGAAAAGCTTCCTTAAAGCACCCTGGCTTTCCCTTTTATTTAATATCTCGCTTATGGAGTGTTCGGCCGAAGACATAAAAGCAACGATAGGCATAATTGTATCAGAACTTCGATACATCGCACCTAATACCAAATGATACCATGTATGAAATTATGTTGTGGATTATTACACTCGGGCTTTCGTTTTCGTTATTATGAAAATACTTGTATTCCAGTTCCGGCCTTACAAACACGCGAATGTGATCTATCACTTCATAGTCAGCAAGGAATCCTGCGCTAACATGGTAGGTACGGGCAATCTGGTCGTCACCGAAAAAATTGAGGTGCCTTATGCCATCGTACCCATAAAAACCTGCATTCATAATATATTCCAGTGAGTATGGTTTATCTTTACAAAAAGAAAATGGCACCTGTAACATGGCATAAATTTCATTAAACCAAAAGTTCTCAGTAAAAAGCAAATAACTGTTAGGTATACTTTTACCTGAACTATCAGAAGAAATTACAGAAAGCTTGTCCATTGAAAATTTTTCGAAACGTACTCCGGCGCCTAGCCTCACTTTTCCTATAGGCGCAGCCACCGAAAAATCGTAAAAGTAAAGAGGGTTTGAGGCCTGCATTTTCAGGTCGCCGTATTTTAAAATACTGCCATCTACATTGTACAGGGGAGCATCGTAAAATTGCGAGAACCATCTTGCCGAACCTATACCGTAGCTGAGAGCCACGTAATACTTTTTATCCTGCTTAGATTTATCGTAATAATTCTGAGCTGATGATTCACCTACAGAAAGTGAAAAAATAATTATTGTCAGAATTGAATAAATAATTCTTTTCATTCTCTGTACAGAAACGTATATTAAAGTGCAATTTAATAAAAAACAGATATCCTTTCACATAAAGCGAAAAATACCACTATAAGCCCAAGAAAATCAATAATAAAGGTTCTTCTGTTTAAAAACAGGCAGCTATCAGTTATAGCTGGCACAAGGCTTGCTGTGCATACGTAATTTGAATGAAAGCACTATACCCGCAAAAGAGTACCAATCATCCTTACCATCGCCACGTTGTTCACCTACATCAGCCGCTTTATCGGCGGTAAGACTCTTATCGGCCATTTCAACAGCCAGTGGCCCTGCAGCCCCCCTGTTGGCAAGTAAAACCGACGGGTTTGCATACGTTCCGCTAACATCGTCAATATAGCCTGTAAATGTCTTTCGCATACCCCATTCAAGGCTTATGCATATAGTTTTTGAAAAATTTGCTTTAATGCCAATTCCAAATGGAATAGCAGGTTGTGTAAGGCTATATGGCCTTTTAGGATTGGCAGAGGTTCCTTGCCCTTCGGTACCTAATGGCTGCAGTGCAACCCATTGGCTACCTATTAAACCTTGCGGGTTCATTTCAAAAACACCGAATCCGGCAAAAATATAAGGACTGAAAGAATGTTTAGGGTCGCCGAGTGTGTATTCAAGGAAATTGAATTCGGCCTGGGCAGACAATTCATCTATAGGCGATTTAAAATCAAGGTTCCTTTCTCTTTGCGAAGCTGAAGGAGACTGAGAATCATCAGCAGTAACAGTACCGAAAAATAAATTACCCCTTACCGATAGCCTGTTATTTATATTATACCTTACGGCCAAACCGCCGGCCACTCTTGTAAACTGATTAAAGAAGCCAGACGGGTTAAGTTCGCCAAGGTAGAATGAACAACCCAGAAAACCACCTAATTCAATAGAACGTTGTGAAAACGCTACTGAGGAATAGAGAATTATTCCAGCCAACAATGCAAAAACCTTCTTCATAAGCGAAAAACCCTAAAAGAATAAGAAAATACGATGTTTAATAACTTTACAAACATATGAATATTACCCGATAATTCAAATTAATTTAATGTGAAATGTGAAAATTACTTATTAACAAATATTTTTTATATATTTGCATTCGAATTTATGATAAAAGCTACAGAAGGGGGGAGATACTAATCTCCTTTTTTATTTATATAAATGAGCATAGTGGAAGACATAAAAACATTTTTCAACGGACCGCAAAACGATGGGTATTTCCTGGTTGATGTGAAAGCATTGCCTGCTGACCGTATTATGATATTTGCAGACAACGCCAAAGGAATAAATATTGATGAATGTAGCGCCCTGCACCGTAAGTTAATTGAGTCTATTGAAACAGCCGGAGATTATGAAATTACCGTTTCTTCACCGGGGCTTGATGAACCTTTTAAAGTGGCTGAACAGTACCTTAAGAACATTGGCAAAAATGTTACTGTACTTACTACCGAGGGCAAAAAATATAATGGCACACTTCTATCATACGAAACAGGAAAAATAACACTTGAAGAGCGGGTAAAAAAAGAAAATAATGTTCACACGTTTAATTTAAATAATGTAAAATCAACACAACTATCTTTATCTTTTAAAAACCATACAAAATGACAAAGGCACAAAGCGAAGTTAAGCTGAAAGAAGCATCGCACCTAAACATTATCGAATCGTTCTCTGAATTTAAGGAGATGAAAAGCATTGATAAGGCTACCCTTATGAATGTTATTGAAGATGTATTTAAAGCTATGCTCCGCAAGCGATACGAAACCGACGAAAACTTCGATATTATTGTAAACCCTGATAAGGGCGACGTGGAAATATACCGTAACCGTACCATTGTGGAAGACGGCCAGGTTGAAAATGCAAATACACAAATTGCATATTCCGATGCTATAAAAATTGAACCCGATTTTGAAGTGGGTGAAGATGTATCGGAGCCGGTTACCTTCAACGAATTCAGCCGCAGGGCTATTTTGGCAGTAAGGCAAAACCTCAGTTCACGCATTTCTCAGCTTGAAAAGGAATCGTTATTCAAGAAATATAAAGACAAAGAAGGCGATGTGGTTAGCGGCGAAGTTTACCAGATATGGAAAAAAGAAATCCTTATTATGGATGACGAAGGCAACGAACTTATTATGCCAAGGACGGAGCAGATTCCTTCTGACTTCTTTAAGAAAGGCGATACCATACGTGCCGTTGTATTGAAAGTAGATATGAACGGAACCACACCTGTCATCACCTTATCGCGTACTTCACCTTCATTCCTCGAACGCTTGTTTGAAATGGAAGTACCTGAAATTTTCGACGGGCTTATTACCATTAAAAAGATTGTACGTGAACCGGGCGAAAGAGCCAAGGTTGCCGTTGAATCGTACGACGACAGGATTGACCCGGTTGGAGCCTGCGTAGGTGTAAAAGGTTCTCGCATACATGGTATTGTACGTGAATTGAAGAACGAAAACATCGACGTTATTAATTATACAAGCAATTCAACCCTGCTTATTACCAGGGCGCTGAACCCTGCTAAAATATCTTCTATAAAGATTGACGAGGATAAGAAACACGCCGATGTGTTCCTGAAACCTGACCAGGTATCGCTGGCTATTGGTAAAGGCGGGCACAACATACGCCTGGCTGCAAGACTGACAGGTTATGAAATTGACGTGTACAGGGATGCTGAAAACTACACCGAAGATGTTCCATTGGATGAATTCGGAGATGAAATTGAAGGATGGATACTCGACGAGCTCAAATCAATTGGTTGCGACACTGCCAAGAGCGTGCTTGAATTAAGCGCTGAAGAGCTTGTTAAGAGAACCGACCTGGAAGAAGAAACCATTAAGGAAGTACGCAGCATATTACAGAAAGAATTTGAAGGCTAAAAGCTAAAAACCCCATTAAATATATATGGCAGAAGGCAAACATAGGTTAAGTAAAGTAGCAAAAGATCTCGGTGTAGGTATTGGGACAATTACCGATTTCCTGAAAACACAGGGAATGAGTGTGGACACAAACCCCAACGTTAAAATTACCGATGAGCAGTACGATACTGTTCTTAAAGAGTTTGCTGGTGATAAAAAAGTAAAAGAAGAGGCGAAGCAAATGCAAACCGAAAAGGTTGTTGCAGCCCCTCCTGTTGTTGCAGCCGTAGAAGAAGTTCGCCCGGTAAAGAAAAAAGCGGAAGAAGTACTGATAAAAGATGTACATGCTGTTGAGCCACGCGAGAAAATAAAGATTGAAGAGCCAAAGATTATCAGTAAGATTGATATTGATGCTATTTCTCCGCCTAAAAAAGGCCGTGGTAAAAAGAAAGAAGAAGAAAAGCCGAAAGAACCGGAACCGGAGCCTGAAAAGCCGGTTGCAAAAAAAGAAGAGCCTCCTGTAGTTAAGGAAGTTCCGAAAGCACCACCGGCACCTGAAAGACCCAAGGAAGATTTTGTTCCTACCCAATACGGCAAGCTGGAAGGCCCTACTATTATCGGTAAGATTGATCTTCCGCAAAAACCTATTGCATCATCAACTGCAGGCCAGGCGCAAAAGGACCAGAACGCTTCGAAGAAGAGAAAAAGAATATTCAAGAAAGAATTCAGCCGTGAAGATGTAACCAAGCAGGAGAGCGGATCAACAACAGCCCCACCAAGAAAGACCGGAGGGCCGCACCGCAGCAATGAAGCACGCCCTGCATTGACCGATGAAGAAATTCAGGCACAGATAAAAGAAACCCTTGCACGCCTTAGCGGACAAGGTAATAAATCGAAAGCTGCAAAGTATCGCCGCCAGAAGCGCGATATGATAAGTGAAAAAATGCAGCAGGAAGCGGAACAGATCGAGCTCGACAAAAAGACCATTAAAGTTACCGAATTCGTTTCGGCTAACGAACTGGCCAAGATGATGAACATACCTATACAGGATATTATTTCTACCTGTATGAGTCTGGGTTTATTCGTATCTATCAACCAGCGCCTCGATGCGGAAACTATTTCTATAGTAGCACAGGAGTTTGGTTTTGAAGTGGAATTTGTAAGTGTGGATGTGCAGGAAGCTATTAAGGTGGAAGATGATACCCCTGAACAGCTTTTACCACGTTCGCCTATTGTTACCGTAATGGGCCACGTAGACCATGGTAAAACATCGTTGCTCGACTATATCCGTAAAACCAACGTTATCGCCGGTGAAGCCGGTGGTATTACACAGCACATTGGTGCATATAACGTAACCCTTGAAAACGGCAAAAAAATAACCTTCCTCGATACACCGGGCCACGAAGCGTTTACCGCTATGCGTGCCCGTGGTGCGCAGGCTACCGACGTGGCTATTATAGTGGTAGCTGCCGACGACGGTGTGATGCCTCAAACAACAGAAGCCATTAACCACGCACAGGCTGCGGGTGTGCCTATGGTGTTTGCCATTAACAAAATTGATAAACCGGGCGCTAACCCGAACAAAATAAAAGAGGCCCTAGCCGGAATGAATATACTGGTAGAAGACTGGGGCGGAAAATTCCAGTGCCAGGAAATATCGGCGAAGAAAGGCACAGGAATAAACGAACTTTTGGAAAAAGTATTGCTGGAAGCAGAACTGCTCGACCTGAAAGCTAACCCGAACAAACGCGCCAACGGTGTGGTAATTGAATCGGCGTTGGATAAAGGTAAGGGCTACGTTACAACCATTTTGGTTGAAGGCGGAACCCTGCAGGTAGGTGATGTAATGGTGGCAGGTTGCTATAGCGGTAAGGTAAAAGCTATGCACAACGAACGCAGCCAGCCTATTGAAAAAGCTACGCCTGCTATGCCTGCCCTTATACTTGGGTTAGATGGCGCTCCGCAAGCGGGCGACCAGTTCCATATTGTGGAAAGCGAATCGGAAGCACGTGAAATTGCAAACAAACGTTTACAGTTGCAACGTGAACAAGGGTTGAAGACCAAGAAACATATTACACTCGATGAAATTGGGCGCCGCCTTGCTATAGGTGACTTTAAAGAGTTGAACGTTATTGTAAAAGGTGACTTCGACGGTTCTATTGAAGCCGTGTGCGATTCATTGCTGAAACTCTCGAACCAGAAGATATCGGTGAACATTGTACACAAAGGTGTAGGTGCTATTACAGAATCTGATGTGTTATTGGCATCGGCATCGAATGCCATTATACTTGGTTTCCAGGTAAGGCCATCGGTTAGTGCACGTAAGCTGGCCGAACAGGAACAGATTGATATACGCCTCTACTCTATTATATACAATGCTATAGAAGAAGTGAAAGCCGCTATGGAAGGTATGCTTAGCCCTGAAGTGCAGGAAAGAGTTACCTGTAACTTAGAGGTTCGCGAAGTATTTAATGTATCGAAAGTAGGAACAGTGGCAGGTTGTATGGTACTGAACGGAAAGGTAACAAGGAACACCAAGGTTCGTATTATACGCGATGGCATTGTGTTGCATACCGGCGAATTAGGCTCACTGAAGCGCTTCAAAGACGATGTGAAGGAAGTAGTATCGGGTTATGAATGCGGACTTAATATTGAAAAGTTCAACGATATTAAAGCCGGCGATATTATTGAAGGCTACGAGCAGGTAGAGGTAAAAGCGAAACTTTAAGATTAAGGCTGAGGCTAAGATTTAGTCAAAACAAATCAATTTACTCAGCCTGAACCTCAATCTAAATCTCAAACTTAACCTTAATCTCAACCTATGGATTCCTCCGCTTTAACTGAAAGGTATTTATCGGTTCGTAAAACTATTCCCGCTAACGTAACACTGGTTGCTGTTTCCAAGTTCCACCCTGTAGAGGCTATTCAAACATTATACAATGCGGGGCAGCGTGTGTTTGGAGAAAACCGTGTACAGGAACTGGTAGAAAAAAAACCGCAACTGCCCGACGATATTCAATGGCACTGCATTGGCACATTGCAGACCAACAAGGTAAAATACATTGCCCCTTTTGTAGCGCTCATTCATTCTATTGATAGTTTGAAACTGCTTGCCGAGGTTGATAAACAGGCAAAAAAGAACAACCGTGTTATAGAATGCCTGCTGGAAGTTTACATTGCACAGGAAGAAACCAAACACGGGCTTAGCTTTACTGAAGCTGAAGAAATACTTGCACAACAAGGCCGGTTTACCAACGTAAAAATTGTTGGCCTTATGGGTATGGCTACCAATACCGATAATAAAGAACAGGTACGTGCTGAATTTCGCAATTTAGCTACGTTTTATAAGAGGATGGAAGAGGTCTATGACCTCGGTTTTAAGTTCCTATCTATGGGCATGAGTGGCGATTACCAGGTTGCAATTCAAGAAGGCAGTAATATGATCCGTGTCGGCAGTTCTATATTCGGGAATAGGGGATAGTCTCACTGACTAAAAAGACATTAAATAATGAAATAACTATTTCAACCGTTTAATTTCTTGCAGTATTTCATCAATTACCTCCTTATTCTGAATCTCTTTCTTCCCATCAACTTTGCCAGAAAATAAATAGAAAACTTTTCCTCCAAAGACTTCTGTAAACTTCTTATGTGTTTCTGCTTGCAAAGAATATTCCTTAAATATTTCAGGAAGTTGAATACCTGTATTTATAGGTTTGATTTGCAGTCCAATGAATTTTTCGCCGATTTTTATAAAAAAATCAACATTAAATAATCTATCCCATTCATCTGGTGCAGGTTCGATTTTAACTCCTAATATATTTTGAAGTTGACCATATATTGTTTGTATTTCGGTCATATAGCCATCAAAGGTCCTGTCAATAACAAGCTGTATCATGTAGTTAATACAATCTTGAACGGTAATTTCTGCTACTTCAGCTTGAATCACCTCAGTTATTTTAGTATATAATTTCTTGCCGAGTTCCTCGATATGTTCCTTAGATTTAACATTCGCAAAATAATATTCACGCCACTCTTCAACAGTTTTAGGAGAACATTTCCTTATTGATTCAGAAGTCGGACCAACATTTCTTTTGAAATTAAGCTGGAAACGATTCATCGCACTATTTAAAATCCATTCTTTAGCCATTATATTATCGTAAGTGTAGTTCTATTAGTTCCATGTGCTGGGTACCTAGTATTATAATTATTTATTAGTGCAGTTCTTCTTGTATTATCACTCCTTGTTCTCCTTTCCAAGCTATCAACATAATTATTTAGCTCTAATAAAGTAGAAATCTTGAAAAAACCTGCAGGCCTACCAGTGACGGCACCAATTAAATCACCATCGATTTCAATACACTCTTTTATTAAACTACGGAGTTGGACTTGATTGCCTGTTGTAGGATATCCCAATATATTAGCTAATCGTGCAGCGGTAATGGCACTATGTCTACCGTTACCCAAGGCCGCTATAAGATTCCGCCTTTCTATTAAAGTAAAATTGATAGGCATTGCCTTGAGTGATTTTTAATATAAACATTATCTTCATTCATGTCCATTTTGGAGATTTATAAATTTCGTTTTATATTTATAATCGAGCAGACTCTCTACTTGCACTAATTTATGTTTTATTAAATGTGCATTAATAAAAGTCTTATTTTCTAAGTACAAATAACACATTAAGTTATTATCTTTATCATGTTTTTGTAAATCATATCTAAGAAACACTCTCTTGCCTTTTAGTTTAGACTTTAAAAACTCCGTAGCCTTCCCGTTAATGACAGGGTCTTCCTTAATCCCAAGAAGTCTAATAATTAAATCATTGTTTAAACGGATTTTTTCAGGACTAATAACTTCTTTAACGGTAAACAATTCTACTTTGCTTGTGGGACTATCCTTATCAATTTTTGAGCCAAATTGTAATTTTTTCACATCAATTTTCTTGTCAAGAATATGAGGGTCTTTAAAAACATATGGTAATTTTTGAATCTCCTTTTCAAAATCAATTTTGATGTCCCCTTGTTTCAAGAACTTAAAAGCTGTTCCACTAAAGTCCTTTTGATGCACTTCTAATTTTTCTTTTATTATGGGAATAAACTCAGGGTTTATCTCAAATCCTATAGAACTTCTGTCAAGTTTTTTTGCCACTAGTGATGTTGTCCCGCTGCCTGCAAAAGGGTCAAGAATGGTTTCATGAACAAATGAAAACATCTTAATTAAACGCCTAGGTAATTCTTCTGGGAACATAGCCATATGACTGTTCTGTCTTGCACCAGCAAAATTCCAATGTCCGGCAAAAAAAGTATTCCATTCCTGGGCGGTCATTACTGAAAGTTCCTTTTGCTCTTTTGAAGGCTTAGGGGCATCGCCTAGTTTTTTGAAGATTAGAATAAATTCATAGTCAAGCTTAAGAATTCCATTTCTCGGATATGGATAAGAACCCATCTGAACGCCACCGCCCGAGGTATTAGAAGTAGTAACTTTCTGCCATATAATGGCTCCCATGTAATCGAAACCAATATTTTCACAGAATTTTATTATTTCTTCTCGAATAGGAATTACCTTATAACGTCCATAATAAACTGCCCTGGCAAATTGGTCACCTATATTCACACAAAGCCTGCACCCATTATGAAGAGTCCGGTAACATTCTTTCCAAACTAAATTCAGATTGTTAATATAGTCTTCATAGCTATGGTGAAAGCCAATCTGATTATCAGTACCGTAATCTTTGAGTTGCCAATATGGTGGCGAGGTAATGGCAAGATGTACAGAATTGTCAGCCAATTCCGACATTTTTCGACTATCGCCATTAATTATTTTATGATAAGTTTTCAATTGTTTTGTGTTTGGGTCTTTTCAAAATTAGCATTTTTCATTCAACTTAAACTTTACAAATTCAAAATAGAATCTATTTCGATTAGTACCTTTTAGGGTTGTTGAAAAGTACAGCAGTTTCTTTTAATTCAGTATTCTACCTATTTACAACTGAGTCAGGCAACATTAAAAGGAAGGGCATCGCTTTTTTGTAATTCAATTGCCGGTATTCAAAACCCAATACCCTTAAATTAGTGTAATAGGTTTGGTGGTGCCGGTAATAATTCTGTTCCGATTGAATAAACCAGGCTTTGGTTCCAATTTTTTGAGCCAAAAACCACTTTTCCAATAGTCGCCCGGTACGCCCATTACCATCATTAAAAGGATGTATTTTCACAAAGACCAAATGTATTAAAGCGGCGAAGAAAAATATTTCCTTAAATGTTAATTCCGCGTTCATTAATACAGCAATGTCAGCATACAATTTTTTCATCTCCCCTTTTACTTCGTTTAAAGTAGCCGCTACATATTCAATTTTTCCATCGGGAGTTGAAACGTACATATGGTGTGCTCTTATTTTCCCTTGCTGGTGTTTGGCGACAATATGTTTGCTTAACAATTGATGCGCCTTTTCAATGTTTTTCTTATTTAATGTGTGGTTTTGGGCAAAAGTGTATGCACCGTATAAATCATCTATTTTTTTGGTGTAATCGGGCAGAAATTACACGGGTATACACTTTTTTGCCGGTATCACAAATACATGCACCTAATTATCAGTTATTTATAGTTTTAAGGGGTCCAAAAACAGCCCAAAAGTGTATACCCGTTAAAATGGCACACATTTTCCAGTACTGGTGTGCCAAAGTGTGCCATCTGAAGGTAAGGAATGCTGCAATTTTAACAAATTGCAGTCGTTTTTATAAGTTTCTGAAAATCAATTATATGACCTGCCCCAATTTCCAAAAAATTGCAGTTATATGCAGGGATATGCAACCAAATTGCAGCATTGCAATTTGTGATTATGAATTTTGAATTATACATTTTAAGTGAAAAATACCTTTGCGGACTTTGCGTGGCTGTTTTCCCGTCCGAAACGGCAGAAGGCGGGGCGGGCTTTGCGCACTTTGCGGTAAAATGTATTTAACCCCCTTTAAGTTGGGGCGATAATTTATTTTTGGGGTCTGTACAATATTTAAAATAAGTCTGCGTTTTAGAGATATAAAACAATTAAAAACCTATATGGTATATGCAAAAAAATACTACTTCTATTTTGTCCTCCAACCAGGAACATGTGACTCATGCTCCGCGCAAACCAAAGAAGAATAACCGGAAAGAGGCCGGCCCTTCCAAACAAACCATACAGAACATACTGAACTTCTCGAAAGCGTTGAACGTGGAAGAGAAAAGCGATGGTGGTTTCATTGAGTATATTAAGAACTAACCATCAGAAATGGTTCTTTACTACAAGGCTTTTTTAGTTTTGTAGGGACTTTGTTTGCCTTATGAAGAAAGAGGAGCTCTTCAAGCACATTATTGCCTACTTCGAAGCTAACCAGCCCAATGCCGCTACCGAACTGCATTATGGCAGCCCTTTCGAGTTGCTGGTAGCCGTTATACTTTCTGCACAGTGTACCGATAAAAGGGTGAACATGGTTACACCGCCTTTATTCAAGCGCTTCCCCGACGTTAAATCTATGGCTGAAGCCGATATTGACGAAGTGCGTGAATACATCAAAAGCATTAGTTACCCGAACAGCAAAGCCGGATACCTGGTGAACGGCTCGAAGGTTATTGTAGACAAGTTCCACGGAGAGGTTCCATCTACAGTAGAAGAGCTTACCACTATTCCCGGAGTAGGAAGAAAGACCGCCAACGTTATTGCATCGGTTGTGTACAACCAGCCCAAAATGGCTGTAGATACACATGTTTTTCGCGTAGCGGCCCGCATAGGGCTCACCACCAACGCTAAGAACCCCTTACAAACCGAACTGCAGCTCATCAAGTATATTCCGCAGAATAAGATACCGCTGGCGCACCACTGGCTTATTTTACATGGCAGGTATGTATGCCTTGCCCGCAAGCCCCTGTGCGACAAGTGTGGCATAACAAAGTGGTGCAAGTACTACAAAACGCACCCGCTTACAAAATAAAGATGGCAGCAATAATGAATAGTAGCATCATTATGGCATAGGCCCAAAGGTCAGCAGGGAAATGCTTACTGTACTTATCGTATAATTCTTTAAATACATTTTTACTCATGTCGTAAGGCCTCTATAGGATCGAGCTTTGAAGCTTTTATGGCGGGGTACACGCCCGATATTATACCCACAATAAAACAGATAGTTACCCCGGTAAATATCCACGCCCAGGGTATTATAAAGCCCACATGGAACACCAGCGCTAATAAATTACCGCCCAATATTCCTAATACAATTCCTGCAAGGCCGCCCAGCTGGCTTATTACAATAGCTTCTATTAAAAACTGGTTGCGCACAAAGTTTTTGGTAGCGCCTATGGCTTTACGAATTCCTATTTCGGTAGTGCGTTCGGTAACCGACACCAGCATTATGTTCATAAGCCCTATTACTGCGCCCAGCAAGGTTATTACACCTATCACTACAGCACCAATGGTAGCCTTCGACATAAGCTGAATGAGTGTGTTGGCAAAGTCGTCGCTCTTGGCAATAGCAAAGTTATTGTCCTTGCCCAGCGACACTTCACGTATGGTGCGGAACAACCCTGTAGCCTCGCTGATGGCGCCATCCATCTGGTTCTGGCTCTGCACACGCACACTTATTCTAAAAGTCATATCGCCAATGTCGGGTATGGCACGGGCCACGTTCACGGGTATCACGCCTAGCCTGTCGCCACCGAAACCAAAGCCGTTACCCTTCGATGCAAACACACCTATCACTTTAAACTCTCCACCGTCGCCAACCGATATTATTTTGCCTATCGGGTCCTCATGCTTTTTAAACAGGTCGCTTACCACTTCCTGTCCCAGTATAATTACCTTGCGGCCATCGGTTACTTCCTGCTTCGAAAAATTACGTCCTTCAGCTATGTCGTAACCCGAGGTTATCATATAGTTCTCATCCGAGCCATCTATCTGCACATTGGGGTTTGTTTTTTCGGTGCCATACTTCAGTGTAGCTATCTGGCTGGCAGTGGTCGATACCGATGCAACGGCAGGGAAAGAATATTGGTTCACAAATGCGGTAGCGTCTTCGTAGCTAATGTTCTTGTATATCTTCGCCTTTTGCCCGCCTTTACCTACGTGGATAAATGAATCGTGGTTACGTATGGTGAACGTGTTGGCGCCCATGCTGGCAAAGTTGCTGTTTATGGCTTCCTTCATGGCATCTATAGAGGTAAGTATGCCTACCAGTGCAAAAATGCCAATGGCTATTATAAGCATAGTAAGGAACGCACGCAGTTTCTGCGCCGCTATCGAACTCAGTGATATCCTTACGTTCTCTCTTATTTGTGCTCCGTTCACGTAACAAATATACTTTCTTCTTGTTTATGCGTCTCGCCATTGCAAGTGGAGCATGGCAACCTTACTATCCTGTGCCGTTCCAGTTTTGGGCGTTCCCCTTTGGGTCGCGCTTTACATTTCAAGTCCTCCCCGCCCGTGGTCGGGTCCGGGCTTTACATTACAATCGCTAACGCAACTCTGTCGGTTTCTGTGCTGCACTAACTTCACTTTCCGGTGATTCCTGGGATTACAATAACAACAAAAAACCCCAACCATTTGGCCGGGGCTTTGACGACTGATACTGAATTAATTATGCTGTTAAAGCAACCTGGTGCTCATCGGCAAGGCGACGAAGGTTGATAAGCGCATAGCGCATACGCCCCAACGCAGTATTAATACTAACGTTAGTATGGTCGGCTATTTCCTTAAAGCTCATATCGTAATAATGGCGGAGGATAACCACCTCTTTCTGTTCCTGCGGCAGGTGTTCCACCAGCTTGCGCACATCTTTACGAATCTGCCCTTTAATAATGGTATCTTCATGCGAGTGGTCCTCTATTTTCACCACATCAAACACGTCGGCCACTTTACCATCGGGCCTAACTATGCGGCTGATAGTTGAGATACGGCCATTCTGCCTGAAATGGTCAATCATAAGGTTATGTGCTATGCGCACCACCCACTGTATGAATTTGCCTTCACCGGTGTATTGCTTTTTCTTAAGCGTCCGGATAACCTTAAAAAAGGTCTCCTGGAATACGTCTTCGGCAACTTCTTTGTTGCGTACCACATTAAGAATGTAAGTGTAAACGCGTTTCTTATAACGCATCAGAAGTTCTTCTATAGCTGCTTCTTCACCACCCTGGTATTGACGAATAAGTTCGTCGTCATCAATAAACTGCTCCATGAGATTACTTTGTTAAAGTTAATTGGGTAGCAGTCTATCTCTATGTTTTCTGGTTTTTGGGTGTAATTGAAATACAAATGTATGTTAATTGTTGTTAAAAAAGTCAGCCTATGCCTGCTTTTTTGAATTTGTGACTCATAACTGAATGATTTTCAGTCTGTAATTATAGTCGCAGAAATCGGCCACAGCATACTTACCGACAGTTTTTGGCGTTACAACGTCCTTAAACGCCTGTTCACGTAAGGGTTAGAGGGTAAAAACGGGTTTTTGTAACTACTTCTTTATCAGCCAATCCTCGGGGTTCAGCTTGTCGCTGTTCTTCCATATCTCCAGGTGCAAATCGGTTTTACCGTCATCGCTATTAAAGAGAATGGTTCCTATCGTTTTTTTAATGGCCACCTCATCGCCTACTTTTACAAACACCTCTTTCAGGTCAGCATATACGGTAAAGTATTCGCCGTGCTTTACAATTACAACCTGCCCCAACCCCGGAATACTGGTAATGGCAGTAACCTTACCCTGGAAAACAGCCCTTGCCACAGCGCTTTGTGTAGTAGCAATATCTATACCATTATTGGTAAGCGTTACTCCTTCCATGGGTGAATAGGTACCAAAATGCTTATACACAGAGCCTTCAGCAACTGGCCAGGGTAAACTTCCTTTATTGCCTTCAAAATTTTTAGAAAGGGCTTTCGCTTCAGGTGTCAGGGTTATCTCGCTCTTATTGGCGTTCTTGTTGTTGGCATTGGCTTTCTCCTTTTCTTTTTTCATTTCATCTTCTATCACCTTATGAATGGCTTCATCCAACTTCTTTGCCGCCTTCTGTTTGATTGCCAGTTGCTTCTTCAATTCTTTTTCTTTGCCTTGTAGCTTTACGAGCGCTTTCTGTTGTTCGTCTTTTTCTTTGGTAAGTTCTTGCTTTTGTTCCTCTTCATTAGCCAGCAGGTCTTGTTTTTCTTCCTTTCTTTTTTGCAGACGTATTACCTGTTCATTAATATCCTTCCGGGTAGAATCTATAAGTGTGGCCTGCCTGTGTTCATATTGCTCATATTCTTCCAGGTACCGCATACGCATCATAGCCTGTTCAAAGTCCTTAGCGGCAAAAACAAACATCAGCTTATTGTATGACCCCTGCAGCTTGTAGTCTTCATATATCATGCGGGCATATTCCTTTTTCAGTACATCAAGCCTGCCACCCATAACACCAATGGAGTCGTTACCCGCTCCAATCTGGTCCTGCAACAATTCCACCTCGCTGTTCATGGTGGCAATAATTTCTTCGCGCACACTTATGCGTTTGTTCAGGGTAATAAGTTCGTTCAGGGTAATTTCTTTGCCGTTGCTTACGTCTTTCAACGATTTATTAAGCTCGGCCATTTCCTCCATCAGCTTCTTCTTCTTATCCTCCAGTTCTTTGCGGTCTTTCTGGGCGTATAGGGTCGTGGTAAACCCAACCATTAAAATGATGCACAATATTCTATTTATTATACTGTATGCGCTCATATTTAGGCAGGATGTTAAATGGTGTCTCTTCCTGCGATTTGAAATAAACCTTTTTATATTGTAAGTCAATTTTTATAGTCTTTTCGGCCTGTATCACGTATTGAATATGAGACGGGAACATCACCGAATCGAATTGTTGAAAATCGCCATAAAATGCATCGAAAGTACGCCGGTTTGTAAAATCTTCTAAACGTATCCTGTTAATATGATAGTCTTTTTTGTCGAACCAGATGAACTGAACGTCATTCTTAGGGTGGATTGTAAGGTGTAAGAAAATGTCTCTTCTCACCTGCCTGCGGGTTTCGGTACTCAGCAAATATTGTTGCCCGTCGTAATACCCTTTCAGCTTACTGGTATCGGTATAAAAAGGCATATTAGTGCCCACCATTACCGATTGTACTAGTTCGTAATCTATATCGTCGTCAAGCAGTGAGTCAATATAATCATAGTTGCCTTTAAAATATTTGTCGTGGATTTTATCAATGAATGCGGCGGTATCTTTATTCAGCAACACCCGTGCCACTTCTATACCTAATAGCGGAGAAATGGTCATCCATAAAATACTGTCTTTGCGTATGCGCACAATTCCGTTGAACGATGTGTGAGAACTGTCTACATCAATATCAATACTAAAGTGGGCACTTATCCACCGGTAATCGAATTTACGTTGTTTCAGTTTCGATAAAAGAAGTGCAGCGTTTTCATGCTTCAGCGCCGATGCATTATAATAAGTGGTCTCCGATGTTTGAACCTTCCGTTTGTTATTTACACAGGATACTATGAAAACAAACAAAACAACAACCCAACATATTTTACTCAGCCGCACAGATTTTTATTTTTCGAAAAGTTGTTTGTTCTCTATTTTCTTGTTAAGCAAATCGGTATTCATACCTGCCAATTTTGCTTTTTGCCAGTATTCCATGGCATTGTCTTTATCGCCCAGCTTAAACAGTATATCACCATAATGATCAAGAATCGCGGCATCTTTCAGTCCGCCGTTGGCAATAGATTTATCTTCCCACTCTTTCGCACCTTTATAATTTCCTTCTTTATATAATATCCAGGCATAGGTATCGAGGTAGGTGCCATTGTTGGGAATCAAATCATTCGATTTCTTCGACATCTGTTCTGCCTTTACAAGATTAGTATCGCGCTCGGACAGGTAGTAACTGTAATTATTAAGTACATTATCGTTATTCGGGTTTATTTTCAATGCAGCCTCATACGCCGAATCAGACGCTGAATACCTCTTCACGGCATTATACGCTTCACCTAAGGAAGCGTAAAACTGGACCAGCATATTATTATCACTTACCACGTAATCCATTCCTTTATTTAGTGAACTAAGTGCATTATCATAATTTTTACGCTGAGTATTTGCCACCCCGTTAAACAAATAGGGTTCAGGTTGGTTGGGGAATAAATCCATTGCTGAGGCACTTACTTTGGCAAGGTCTTCATAGTCGTTAAGCTGTATATCGCAGCCCATCAACTGGCTCCATATAACGTATTTACTGCTATCAATATTTACGGTTGCCCTGAACTGGTCCCGCGCTCCTTTATAATCGGCCTGCCTGTATAATAAATCACCATAAAGCTGATGTCCTTCAGGGCTTTCAGGGCTGGCCTGCACCATCGATTTACAAAGTTCCATGGCCTGTATCTGCATGCTATCGTGTCCATTACTTAGTGACATGAAACTCAACAATATCCTCCGCTTGGAATCTAAATCCATACCGGGAAGTTTGAATGCATCATCCAGTTCTTCAAAAGATTTTTTGTCATCTTTTTTCTGTCGGTAACTATCGGCAAGCGAAAGATGCACTGATGCATCATCCGGATGCAACTGTTCCAGTTTCCTATAAAGCTCAAAGGCCTTATCATTTTTGCCTTCCGCTTCATAAATATCGCCTAAGGCAACATAATTCCCCACACTAGTTGAATCGTGCGAAATTAAACGCTGTGCCTGGGCTTCAGCTTTTGCAAAATCTTTTAATTGCTCATATATTTTTATTTTTTCCCGGGTAATTTCTTCGTTGAAGCCCCCTTGTTTCACTTCTATTTTATCGTAAGTATCGGCGGCTTTCTGATATTCGCCTGCTTCTATTTCGGCAAGGGCAAGTTTGTAGTAATAATCTATATTATCAGGATTATTTTTTATGACACTTTCGTAAAGAGCCTCCATTTGTTTGTACAAGCCTTTGTCCTGCAAACATTGTGCATATATATCCTGGTACCAAGTATTGGAAGGGTCCATTTGTGCCGCACGGGCAGCATAATTCATGGCAGAATCAGGCTTGTGAAAATATTCAAACATATCGGCCACCTGGAAATTTGCAGCGGCACTCATTGGGTCAAGCGAAAGACATTGCTTGAATTCATCAATAGCCTTATTATAGTTCCCCAATATCCGTTGCTTAGTTGCATCAAAATAAATGGAAGTAAATTCGTCTTGTTGCTCACGAGTCAGGTGTCCACCATTAATACTTCTGTCCGGCGCCTTGGTTGTTTTCTTCGAAGGACCGCATGAAGAGGCTGTTACTATTATACTAATAGCAACAAGCATATAAAAACCATATTTGCTTAGCCTATGCATGGGGTTTAAGGCCGCTTAGTTTTTAACCTGGTTATAATCGCCGATACTCAGCACATCCTGCCCGCCCTCATATTTCACAAAACTACCAATCATTGATGCTGAAATATTAGCATTCAACACAACAGTACTATCTTGTATAATGGTATCCGTCAACACTGAGTTTTCTATTTTACAATTTGCACCTATCGATACATAAGGCCCAACCACTGAGTTCTTCAGCGTAACCGATTCATCAATATAGCATGGCTGAATAATTACAGAGTTCTCGCATTTGGCTGTAGTCTTCCTGTCCGCTTTGGTTTCCAATATGCGCTTATTGGTAAACAACATATTCTCTTTGCTTCCGCAATCTAACCATTCACTAACCTGTGCCACCGTAAACTTAGTACCCTTCTTTTTCATATTCTCAAGGGCGTTGGTTATCTGGTACTCACCTTTTTCTTTAATATTATTATCTATCAGGTATTGCATTTCTTTGTGCAGGTATTCGCCATCTTTAAAAAAGTAAATACCAATTATAGCAAGGTCTGAAACAAACTCCTGGGGTTTTTCGACAAAATCAGTAATTATATTTTGCTTATCCATTTTCACCACGCCAAATGGTCTCGGGTCTTCCACTTTTTGCACCCATATCACTCCATCATTGGTTGCATCTATTTTCACTTCACCACGAAACAGTGTATCAGAAAATGCCACAATAACTTTTCCTTTCAGCATTTCAGCGGCACATAATACGGCATGTGCTGTACCTAATGCTTCCTTCTGGTAGAATATTTTTCCCTTAGCTCCGGTTTTCTCGGCAACCTTTATTAGGTTCTGTTCTACTTCCTTTCCAAAGTTGCCAATCACAAATCCTATCTCATCAATTTTCTCGCCTGTCATTTTGCAAATGTCCTCCACCAAATGCTGCACCATCGGTTTTCCCGCCACAGGCAATAAAGGCTTCGGTACTGTAAGTGTATGCGGGCGCATCCGTTTACCAATACCCGCCATTGGAATTATAAGTTTCATATAACGATATTTTAATTTATTTTTTTCCGGTATGCCCGAAACCACCTTCACCACGGGCTGTTTCCATCAACTGCTCTACTTCCACCCATTCAGCTTGTTCATGCTTGGCAATTACAACCTGCGCAATGCGTTCACCATCGTTAATGGTAAAATCTTCATTGGAAAGATTGATGAGCAATACTTTCACTTCTCCCCTGTAATCGGCATCAATAGTGCCGGGAGAGTTAAGCACAGTTACACCATTCTTAAATGCCAGCCCACTACGCGGGCGCACCTGTGCTTCATGGCCTTCAGGTATTTCAAAAAATAAGCCTGTTGGAACAAGAACACGCTGCAATGGCTTAAGCACCATACTGTTATCAATATTTGCCCTTACATCAAACCCTGCCGATGCTACTGTAGCGTAATGCGGCAAAGGGTGTTTCGATTTATTAATGATCTTTATCTTCATGGTATATTATTAGACGTTACTTCTTCTTCAATATTGCAAGTGTTGGCCTTTCCGCCAAAAAAACCACTGCGGCAAAAGCAAGTATCATGGCGTTATCTATTACCAATGTAACCGCTTTTGACCCGTGAATATAACCACTTATAACGTACAAAGTTAATGATAAAGCGAAGTATATTCCTATACGTGCCATATCAAACTTTACAGGGAAGTGTTTCAGGCTGGTTACGTATGATAATACCATAGTAGAAGCATAGCAAATAAGCGTTGCCCAGGCCGATGCCATATATCCATAACGTGGTACAAAACCCACATTAATTACAATAGTTATTACTGCACCGAACAACGTAAAATAGGCTCCATACATGGTTTTGTGTTCCAATTTGTACCACATAGAAAGGTTATAGTATACTCCGAGACATAGGTTAGCCATTAGCAAAATGGGTACTACTCCCAAACCGGAACGGTAATTCTTTCCTACATATTCCTGTATCCAAGGTAAATTGAACATGGTTCCCAGGAAGATCAGCAAGCAACCCACAATAAAATACTTGGTAACATCGGCAAAGGTTTTATAAAAGTCTGAGTCCTTGGAATGGGCAAAGAAATAGGGCTCGGCGGCATAGCGGAAGGCCTGCACAAACATGGTAATAATGATAGATATTTTATAACAGGCGCCGTAAATACCAATTTGCTGTTTGGCAATATCATCTGGCAAAAGATATAGTAGAATGATACGGTCTAACGTTTCATTAACCATACCTGCAAGTCCTGCCAGTAGCAATGGCATAGCGTAAGGCATGATTCGTTTCCAGAGTTGCATATCGAAATGGATGCCTGCCTGTGCCATAGTGGGTAACAACATCAGCAGGGTAATAACACTCGATGCTACGTTGGCAATGAAAATATATCCTACTCCTAAGTCGGGATTATAAATTGGTTTGATGATAGAATAGAGCGAACTGTCTGGATGCGCATATATCTTAGGACAAATGACAATGAAAAATATATTGAATAGTATATAAATGACAATGTTGAGTGACTTTATTACGGCAAACTTCCTTGCTTTGTTCTGCTCCCTTAATTTGGCAAATGCTACCGAGGCTAACGCATCAGCACTAAGCATCATTGCAACCCAAACAATAAAATCGGCATGGCCGGGATCTTTTACCCACCCTGCAATAGAGAACCGGAATACATAGGTGAGCGATAAAAATATCAGCGAAGTAATGGTAACCGAAGTAAGTATAGTGCTGAATACCTTCTGTTTGTCTTCAGCCTGGCGCGAAAAGTTAAACAACGAGGTCTCCATGCCATAGGTCAGCACAATATTCAGGAAGGAAGCATAGGCGTAAAGTGACGTTACTGTTCCAAAATCTGCTGTAGAAAAAGCACGCGTATATAACGGAACGAGGAGGTAATTGAGCAGGCGCCCTATAATACTTGGAAGCCCATAAACTACAGTTTGTCCTGCGAGCGCTTTTACCTGTTTCAATTACTTATTTAAAATATTAGCGCCCTGCAAATTGCGGTTTGCGCTTTTCTATAAACGCGTTTATACCTTCTTTAATATCTTCTGTTGTAAAACATTTTCCGAATTCGGTTAATTCCGCTTCAAAGCCTTCCATGGTTCCGTCGTAAGCATTAATAGCTCTTATAGCACTGCCAATAGCTTCCGGAGATTTTGTTTTGATAACATTCAATAGTTCAACACATTTGGTTATGAGTGCATCAGGCGCTACCACGTAATTTACCAACCCCAGTTGTAAAGCCTGTTGTGCCGGTAGCATAGCTGCTGTCATGGTTAATTCAAGGGCTTTTGTACGTCCTATATATCTAACTAATCTTTGTGTTCCGCCATAGCCCGGTATCAACCCCAGGTTAACTTCCGGTTGCCCGAATTGTGCATTTTCACTCGCTACACGCAGGTGACAAGCCATTGAAAGCTCACAACCACCGCCCAATGCAAAACCATTTACCGCAGCAATTACAGGCTTAGGAGAATCCTCAATAGTTTGAAATATTTCCTGTCCTGACCTTGCCATATCTTTACCCTGGTCGCCCGAAAGGCTCATGAATTCTTTTATATCTGCACCGGCTGCAAAAGCCTTTGGGCCTTCACCGGTAAGTATAATTCCAATTACCGATTTATCAGCAATTGCTTCTTTTATAGCTGCACCAATTTCCACTATGGTTTGCCTGTTAAGTGCGTTCAGCTTATCGGGGCGGTTAATGGTCAGGAAAAATATTCCATCTTTAATTTCTGTTTTCAGGTTTTGGTATGTGCTCATACTGCAATATATTTTTCAAAAGTTCCTGTGTTCTTTCACCCAACGGCGAATATAGTCTACAATAATTCCTGTTTCGGTAGCCGGGCCAAAAAGTTTTCCAACACCAATCTTAGCAAGTTCTTCCATATCTTTTTCAGGAATAATTCCACCACCTGTAAGCAATACATCATTCATCCCTTTTTCTTTCATCAGTTTCATAACCTTAGGAAAAACAGTATTATGTGCGCCGGAAAGAATACTTAACCCTATTGCGTCCACGTCTTCCTGCAAAGCTGTATTAACAACACTTTCAGGGGTTTGGTGCAAGCCGGTATAAATAACCTCCATGCCTGCATTTCGCAGGAACGATGCAATTACTTTTGCACCACGGTCGTGTCCATCGAGCCCAACTTTGGCTACCAATACTCTGATTGGCCTTCTTATCTCAGTTTCGTTTGCCATTTGCGCCGCAAATTTATGATATATTCCCAAGCAATAGTTTTTCAACTATTTGCGGATAGTATTCATATTCAAGTTTATGTATTTTTTCAGCCAGTGATTGTGGTGTATCATCTGTGTTCACCATACATTGCTGTTGGAAAATTATTTTCCCTTCATCGTAATGCTCATTTACAAAATGAATAGTTATACCACTGCTTTTCTCTTTGTTTTTAATAACTGCTTCATGCACATGCATACCGTACATTCCCTTTCCACCATAAGCAGGTAAAAGGGCAGGGTGTACATTAACCATTTTATTATGAAAAGCCTTGATAAGATTTTCAGGAACCATCCACATAAAGCCTGCCAATACTATAAAATCTATTTTCGCTTTTAACTCTTCAACAACCCTATTGCTGTTGTAAAACGATTCTCTTTCAATAAGCATAAAGGGTATTCCCGCTTTCTGTGCGCGTTCAATAACCTTTGCTTTTGCATTATTGGTGACTACCAGTGAAATCCTGACCTTTTTGCTGTTCTTAAAATAATCTATAAACCGCTGTGCATTTGTTCCCTCACCCGATGCAAATATGCCAATACGAATCATCCCTCAACTAATTTGAGACAAAAGTAAGGGGTTTAATTACACTGCACTAATTATCTCATTTCAACATTCTGCATAAGTGCAAAATTGCTGCATTTTTAACGTCATAATTGCAATTTTTATGCAGCCACTTTTAGCAAATATATGGTTATCAATAGCTTCCGGTTTTCATTGAAAGTTTAGTGCAATATTCGCCTTGGGGAATATGATAATCAACAACTTAGCCTATCTAAACACTTTCTATCTCTATTCACGATATGGCACACTTTTTTACGCTAAACCATATCACTTATGTCAAATTTATATATGGTTTTTTATTCCCAGTAAAGACTTATGGCTATCGACCCGTCCGAATGCCCGCCTGAACGGAACGGGCAGGGCCATCAGGCCGGGCGGGCTTACGACTATAAATCATTTCAAAGAACGCGCCTTATATTTTCTTTGCAGAAAATAAATTGCCCTACTTGCAAATTTACCTCTGCTGTATGGGAAAGGAAAGTGAAACAGCTTTTTGTTTTCAACAGCCCCTACTCTATAAAATATTGACAGGAAATTTTCTTGCAGTTAAAGTACAATCCTTTTTAGCTCTCCGTTACATATACGTAAATATCACTTAATTAAAAGGTTCATTAACACTATCCTGTTGAAAATAGTATATTGCAAAAGGTTTAATGGCAAGCTATTGTAACCAATTTTGCCCAAATACGTAGATAACACACAGTAAAAGCCTATTAATGTTGAGAAAGAATACTTTACTTACCCGCTTTTTAATTCTCTTTTTCTCAGTTATTGCATATAGTGGTATAGCCAATACCTTTTACTGGGTTGGCGGTATAGGCAGTTGGAGCGATGCCAGGCACTGGTCGCATACCAGCGGCGGAGCAAGCGGTGCAGGCGTGCCTTCAAGCGCCGACGATGTGTATTTTGACGCAAATTCTTTCGATTATCCCGGCCTGCAAATTATTATTACCCGTACGGCAAGCTGCCATACCTTACAGGTATTGCGCGATGTTAATTCCCCCATTTTGAGCGGTGGGAATACAGCAGCCTTAGATATTTACGGTTCGCTGATGATTGAAGGCCCTTTGCAAAATAAGTTTGCAGGTACCATCAACTTTAAATCTTCGCAGCAAAACAATATTATCAATACCGGCGGCATGCAACTGGGCAATGTCAATTTCGATGGCACCGGTTCCTGGAAATTGTACAGCCTGTTATATGCTTCTTCTATTTCACTTAATTCGGGTGAATTAGTTGCCAATGGGTACGAAATTGAAAGCACGACTTTTACTGTTGCGGGTTACAGTTCAAAGAAATTAGATGTAACCAACTCTATTTTTTATGTGGAGAAGCAGATGAGCCAGCAAAACTCAGGCGGCTTGAATTTTGTTTCTTCCAACAGCAAATTATATTTCGAACATTACCCTGTAACCAGCCTTAGTGCTATGGCGCATAGCACCCACCATGTAACAACAGTAGATTCATCTCATTATAGCGAAACAAATTTAATATGCAGCCTTGGCGATAGTCTGGGAGGAACAAAAGCTCCTTGTGACGGAACTGCTTGGGTTACTGCAATTTTCCCAGGATCAGGGGGACCTTATTCTATTCAGTGGCCTTTTGGGACTGTGGTATCTGCTAATGGAGATACAGCATATGACTTATGTCCTCCATCAACTTCTTACCAGGTTTTCGATTCCTCTGATTTTTCTCTTTCCCCTTCGGTAACAATTCCTATAGGTGCACCTAACCACCTGAATATATCATACAGCACCCGTCAGCCAAAATGTGCTGGTTATTGCGATGGATGGATTCATTTTTTTGTTGCAGGCGGAACCCCGAACTATACTTATAACTGGAGCAATGGCCTGGCAGGAGCAACAGCCGGTGGCCCTTCAAACTATATATATGACAGTGCTTTATGCACGGGGAACTACAGGATACGCATCCATGACAGCAAAGGTTGTTATAACACCCTGAATGCGATTAAGTTACTTCCTACAAATCCGGTAAAAGATACTATAACGTATATCCCACCCAGTTGTTCATATAGTTGCAATGGTACGGCAACATCTCTACCAAGCGGCGGGCATGGGGGACCTTGGACCTATCAATGGAACCCGGGAGGACAGGTTACGAACCCAGCTGTAAATCTTTGCCCGGGTATATATAACTGTACTGTGGAGGATGATTCGGGTTGTATTGGAAATGCCTCGGTAACGGTAAAGGCTCCGCCTGTTATAGGTGTTGTTACCACGCAAACCAATGTAACCTGCTCAGGTGCATGCAACGGAAGGGCTTTTGCTGTACCCAGCGGCGGTGTTGGTAGTTTTACTTATTTATGGAAACCGGGAGGACAAATTACCCCCATTGCGAGTAACCTGTGTGCAGGTACATACACCGTTGTGGTAACCGATAAAAACGGTTGTAAAGATTCTACCAATGTTACAATTACCCAGCCTAACCCACTTGTGGTCAGTATATCAACAACAAATAACCCGCTACAGTGCGGAGGGTTCTGCAATGCAACAGCATCTCCCACTGTTATTGGTGGTACCGCCCCCTATAATTACAGTTGGAGCGGTGGAATAACCAGTACTAATCCTAACATAACAGCGCTTTGCGCGAATAAATACATTTTAACTGTAACAGATGCCAACGGCTGTGTTACTAAAGATTCTGTTACTATTACCCAACCCAATCCAATAAGTGTAACAGTTAATTCAACCGTTGACCCCAGTTGTAATGGCAGTTGCACAGGTTCTATTTCTACAACGGCTTCGGGCGGCAATTCACCCTATACTTACAAATGGTCGAGCGGGCAAACTACGTCCAATATAAATGGGTTATGTGCAGGAACCTATACATTAACCGTAACCGATAAAAAAGGTTGTGTTGATTCATCAACCGTGGTTACGCTTACCCAGCCGCCTGCCATAAGTGTGCTTATGACTGTTACACGGGTAAGTTGCAATACTTCATGCGATGGTAAGGCTTTTGCCAACCCATCCGGCGGCACACCTCCTTACAGTTACCAGTGGGATAATAATGCAGTGGGAACTATTGACAGCATAACCGGGTTATGTGCAACCGGCGGCTCACCCGATTCGGTAAAAGTTATTGATGCGGTGGGTTGTTCAGTTAAAATTTACTTTAGTGTTATTCAACCTCTACCTCTTTCCACTTCTGTAACAGCCAATAATTCCAGTTGTACCTTATGCAACGGCAGTGCAAAAGTAAATGTAAGCGGAGGAACCCCGCCTTATACCTATTTATGGAACACTATCCCTGCTCAAACTACCGATTCGGCTACCAGCCTTTGCCCGGGTGGGTATACCGTAATTGTTTATGATGCCGATTCATGTAAAATAGTTCAACCTGTAACTGTTGTGCCGACAGTGAAAATTATTATAACCAGTACTGCAACAGGTTTAAGTTGTTTTGGTTCATGCAATGGAACAGCAAGCGCCAACGTAACGGGCGGTACTACACCTTATTCTTATTTATGGTTGCCCGGCGGGCAAACAACTGCCACGGCTGTCGGCCTTTGTGCAAAGACATATACGGTGCAGGTTCACGATTTTGTAGGTTGCTTTAACACTGATTCTGTAACATTTGTTAACCCTCCTCAAATTACAGATTCAATGACTTCTACCCCTGTAAGTTGCAATGGTACCTGTGTAGGCACTGCATCGGTAGTAAAAACCGGCGGCGGCACACCTCCTTACAAATATTCATGGTCGAGCGGAGTTACCTCAACCACAACCAGTGCAAGCAACCTGTGTGCCGGAACTTATACAATAACCATCACCGATTCAAACAACTGTGTACATACTGATACCGTAACCATTCACCAGGCCCCCCCTTTATCTCCAAACCCCACAACTGTGCCACCTACCTGCAGTACAAGCAATGGAAGCATAACATTGCATACCACTGGCGGTATTGGCAGTTATACCTATTTGTGGAGCAATGCTGCCACAACTTCAAGTATAAGCGGGCTTCCTGCCGGCATTTATACAGTTACAATAACCGATAGCCTGGGCTGCAGTAATTCTTTCCCTATAGCGCTGAGCAATACTGTAGGCCCTAACCTGGCAAGCACGCCAAAAGCGGCAACGTGTTGGGCATCGTGCAATGGATACGATTCTGTTTATGTAGTTTCAGGAACACCGCCTTATACTTTCTCATGGTCAACAGGTAAAACAACCAGTTCAATATCAAACCTTTGCCCTGGGCCATACGTATGTGCGGTTACAGACGGAAATGGATGCATTACCAACGAGGTAGATACTATAAAAAGGCCTACTCCTATAAAAGCGAATGCAACGGTAACCGACGTGACCTGTAACGGAGCAGCTAATGGTACCATAAGCCTTGCAACTACCGGTGGAAATGCAGGGGGATATACCTATATATGGGCTCCGAATGTTTCATCTGCATCTTCGGCCACTCACCTTGTGCCCAACACATATACTATAACTATTACTGACAGCAAAGGTTGCGACACAACTGTTACCGAAACTATTACCGAGCCTTCTTTACTTACAGTAACTATGACCTTTACCAATGTAACCTGTAACGGGAATTGCGATGGTATGGGAAGTTGTGTTGCTTCAGGCGGAACAGGCCCTTATACTTATACCTGGAGTAATGGGGCACATACCATTGGCATTGTCAACCTGTGCCCGGGTTTTTATAATGTTACGGTTACCGATGCAAACGGGTGTTCCATTTTCGGTGGTGGTATCACTATAACCGAACCTGCGGTATTAACAGGCACTATGAGCAGTACAAATGTTTCGTGTAACGGGGGAAGCAATGGCTCAGCTACAGTTACAGTAAGCGGTGGAACTATTAATTATTCTTATGAATGGAACGGAAATCCTTTCTTAAATACCAGCAGCATTACTCCTATTACTGCAGGAAGCTGGATAGTAGTTGTAACTGACAATAACGGTTGTATGTTCACCGACTCGGTGACAGTAACTCAACCCAATGCCCTGAACATAGGAATAACCCCTGACAGTGCAACCTGTAACGGAGATTGTGATGGTATTGGTACACCTACCATATCAGGGGGAACATTACCTTATACCTATTCATGGTCAAATAGTTCAACAAAAGCCATTGACTCGACATTATGCGCAGGCATATCGTCACTGAAAGTAACTGACGCGAACGGATGCTCACTTACTCAAACTGTAACCATAAACCAGCCCACGCCATTATTGGCGGGTGGCAACAGTACCAATACCAGTTGTTCCGGAAAATGCGACGGAACCGCCACAGCCATTCCTTCGGGCGGAACATCACCGTATAAATTCAGTTGGTCGACGGGCGCCACTACAAGCTCCATCTCTTTTCTCTGCCCGGGAAGCTATACTGTTTATGTAAAAGATGCCCATCTTTGCACCGATTCTGCAGTAGTTGCCGTAAATAACCCGACACCGGTTTCGGCAGCCATTGCCTCGTCGGCCAGCAATTGCAGCGCTTGCAATGGAACTATAACCCTTACACCTTCGGGCGGTACAGGTCCTTATACTTTTATGTGGAGCCCTTCAGCCAGCACCAGTGATTCTGTAAATAATGCCTGTGCCGGTGTTTATTCTTACACCGTTACCGACAGCAAAGGATGTCTGTCCTCTTCAAGTATTATACTGAACAGTTCCAGCGGCCCCACAGGTGTTACCATTACGGAAAGTAACGACAGCTGTTTTGGAGAGTGCGATGGAATATTAATTATTCCACCAATAGGAGGAACAGCTCCGTACACCTATACATTTAATAGCAGCCCTGTACAAACTACCGACACAGCCAAAGCGCTTTGCAGCGGGCCCTATACTTTTGTAGTGACAGACGCTTCGGGTTGTAAGTTTACCGATACAACTTCCATTACCCAGCCTGCTTTGCTTACTGCAACATCTGTTGTTACCGGCGCCACCTGTGTTGGCAAATGTGATGGAACTATAACAGTAACGGCAAGCGGAGGAACGCCGGGATATAAGTATAAATGGTCAAACGGGTTAACAACTTCTTCAGCTACCAATGTATGTGTAGGCATAGATACTATTACCATAACCGACGCAAACAAATGCACCTTTATAGAGATAGATACTATTAAACCTGTGTTAGTTGTACATGTGGCTGTTGTTTCTGTGAACCCATTATGTTATGGCAATTGCACAGGCTCAATTACCATTGACACATTAACGGGCGGAACATCCCCATACACATTGAGTTGGAACACGGGTCAAACTACATCAAGCATTTCACCATTATGCGTAGGCAACTATACACTTACCGTAACTGATGCAAAAGGATGTCTTGCTACAGATACTGCTGTAATTACACAACCTGCAGCTTTACAGGTTGTATTTACTTCTTCCCCTGTAAGTTGTAATGATACCTGCAATGGTAAACTTGTGGCAACAACTTCAGGCGGAACAACTCCTTATACCTATCTCTGGAATGGTGGTGAAACAACAGATTCACTGGTAAACACCTGCCCCGGAGCCGATACAATTAATATTACCGATAACAATGGATGTAAGTTTGATACCAGCGCTACTTTGTTCAACCCTCCGCCAATAAGCGTAAACAATATTATAGTTAATTCTACCTGCAACACTACCAACAGCGGACAAGTAACGGTGACCGTTTCAGGCGGTGTGGCTCCATTTACATACAGCTGGTCGAACCTGGCCACAACATCTATTATAACCAACCTTATGCCAGGCAAGTACATACTTACATTAACTGATTCAACTAACTGCGTATATATGGATACGGCTATTGTGGGTGCCGATATCACAGTAATTGCCAAACCGGGTAACGATACTTCAGTTTGTGCTCTTAATTCTGCAATACTGAATGGTTCTGCAAGCACAGGTGCTTCACAGTATGAATGGTTTGCTTTACCAAGAACACTTGTAGGCACAACTGCTATGGTTACTGTAACACCGGCAACTACAACAACATATATGCTGGTAGTAACTGATAGCATTTGCCGCGATTCAGCAGTTATGACAGTAACAGTAAATCCTTTACCTACCATATCAACCGGTGGAGTACAAACTTCTTTTGTAGGCGGTACTGTTACGCTGGGTGGTTCTCCTACTTCAGGTGCAGGCTCAACATATTTGTGGCGGCCTTCAGCCGGAATGAACGACAGCGCATTGGCAAACCCTGTTGTTTCTCCTACAGTAACTACAGTGTATACAGTAACAGTTACCAGTCCTTTCGGTTGCGTTTCTGTTGATACAGTAACTATAAATGTATTACCTCAATTTATACCTCTCGGAGGATTCTCGCCTAACGGTGACGGAATAAACGATGTATGGGCTTTGAATGGAATAGCTAATTTCCCTGATGCCCTTGTTGAAATATTCAACCGCTGGGGCGAACGGATATTTCACTCTATAGGATACACAACACCTTGGGGCGGAACATACAACAAAGAGCCATTGCCGGTAGGTACCTATTACTACATTATAACGCTTAATGACCCGCGTTTCCCTAAACCGTTTACCGGCCCTGTAACTATAATGAGATAAAATACAGCACTATGCCAAGAATAAAATACATATTAGCTACGCTGGGGTTATTGCTATCAATATTATCTATTGTGAAAGCACAGCAGCTTCCGCTTTACAGCCAGTATATGCTGAACGACTTTTCAATGAACCCTTCCATAGCAGGTACCCAGCCTGAGTTTGAAGTAAAGTCAGACAACAGGTACCAGTGGGTGGGAATTACCGATGCACCCAGGACGTACATACTTACTTTTGACGGACCGCTTACCGAAAAACATATTGGTATTGGCTCTTACGTATTTACTGATATAACAGGCCCTACACGCCGCACAGGGTTTTCGCTGGCTTACTCGTACCATATGAAACTAACTGACTGGCTGAATCTTTCGCTGGGCTTACAAACAGGTATACTGCAGTTTTCGGTTGATGGTCAGCAAATAAACTTAGGCGAAGCCGGCGACCCGGCACTTACATCAAACCTTGAATCAGTACTTGTTCCTGATATAGGTTTTGGATTTTATTTGTATGGCGATAATTTTTTCCTGGGCGCAGCAGCTCCACAAATGGTGGAAAGTCAGTTAAAACTAACCTCCTTTTCTGACGCACAGAACATAATTGCGACTCACTATTATGCAACGGCAGGTTACAAATTTAATTTCAATAATTCCAACTTTAGCCTTGAACCTATGCTTGTTTTTAAGTATGTTTCACCAGTGCCACCTCAATTAGATATTGGCGCAAGAGTACTTTACAAGAAGAAATATTGGATTGGCGGAGGCTTCCGCACACAAGACGCTGCTTATGCCATGGTTGGGTACACTTACCAGGACAACCTTACATTTGGTTATTCATACGACTATCCAATATCAGATATACACAATTACAGTTATGGCACCAATGAAATATTCATTGGCATAAAGTTCAACAGGAATACTTCTATTATAAAGCCAAAGGCTGAGGCTAGTAAATAATCTGATAGAGTTCCGTCACCTCGTCTGTTCCTTCTGTGTGAACCAACTTTACTTTATTAGGGTATTGCATCCTTATTGGTTCAAACATGTATTTCATGGTGGTTATTACATCGCCCGTATTTTTGTCAGGATTTAAGCGAAAACTGGGCAGCATAACATAGTTTACTTTATTCATTTTATAATATTCAAGCAATGAATCAGGATTGGTGCTGTATACTTTGTAAACCGGGAAAAATTCTTTCCCACGACCATATATGAATGACATAGGCGCCTTACGTGCCGCCACATAAGCATCTTTAGGCAAGCTATCGGCACACCACCGGCTCATTCTAAGGTAGTTTTCATAATCAGGAGTGTAACCATAGTAAATATCACCGTGAAGGTTTTTGCTCAATATAGGCAAGTTCGTTTTTGTTTTGCCCAATGTGCTTACGGCATCCACCACGACAAAAATTCCTATTACAGCAAACAACAGGAATTGCAATCCCCACGACCTCATCTTAAATAAATCATACAGCACATAAAACACTGTCAGCAAAAGTATAGGTACGCATACCATAACTATACGGGGCTGGTCCCAACGTATTTGAAGAACAATGAACGAGGTGGTAAGTATACTTAAAGCGTACAGAAAAGCAACAAGTATATATTTATTCTTTGCCTTAATAAGGCGATATAACAGAAATACCGCTAGCGCTACAAGGAAGAAAACGAAAAAGTCAAGAGTGCCTTTATCCATTGGCTCATAAAGCTTTAATGAATCTTCGGACCTGAACCCCAATACCTCGAAAAAACGTTTAGATATGTAAATATCGCAGTTTTTGAAAAACCTGGTAATGAAACCCGATACTGTTTCTTTCCCTTTTGAAGCGTCGTAAGGATCAACCAGCAGCAATATATTTCCTTGTGAACCCCACTGACTTTGAGCATGAAAAATAAATTTCTCAATTATCATCATAGGAACTTCAAAAACAAGAAAGGCGCCCACCACATATAACGCGTTCCTGAATTGCCTGTTAATTAAAAAGAACAGAACTATGCCACCCAGAATGGTGGCTGCAATATTACGTGTAAGTATCAGCGCAAATAACATTAGACCGGGCATAAGCCAGCTACGGTAATTAGCCTTTAACGGACCGGCATCTTTGTCTTTAAGGTCATCAAGAAGTTTGAAAAAGTAATAAAAGAAAATATATTGCATACACATGAAAAAGGCCTCGTTATATGTAAGGCTCGCAAAATTCAGTATGTACGAATTAACCGCAGTAATAAAGAATACCGGGTAAAAAACCATGGAAGGAATACGCCCCTTAAAAGCACGGTAGAAAAAATAGAGGCCTATTATATTAAAAATAAGTGATAACACCTTAAGCAGTATTATATTTATACCAAAAGGGGCGATAAACGCACTTAACAGCATGGGATATAATGGACCCTGGAAAGCCGGAAAAATTCCTTTATGCACAAAATCGTATGCGCGTTGAATGTAGGCAGAATCATCCCCTCCAATATCCATACGGGCCTGGAAAAGAAGCAGCGAGAACAACCCTCCGCAAATGAAAATAATAAGAGTAATATTCGCCGCTCTTTTATCGAACCAGTTGTTCAGGTTTTCAAATAAAGTTGTTGGTTTTGCCTCGCGTTTATATACAGGCGCTTGCGGCTTATTGCGGTTACCGGAAGATGGCTTGCCCTTAGGTTTATTAGGATTGGCCATTTTTACTGCTGATATATTGAGCCTATAGAAATATACAGGCCTTGTTTGTTATTTAAATGTAACTGTTGTTTCTCCCATTTCATTACCATCGGCATAGAGCTTAATAATGTAATTGCCGGGAATAAAACCTGTTGTACTTTCACAATAAATAACAAGGCTCATATCCTGGTTAGCATAATCAACGCTTTGCACGGCATCGTAATATCCTTTAGAGCCTTCAAAACTGAATATGCTTGACTCATCACCTGTTTTCGAAAGCTCTTTACCATCGGGGGTAATAACACGTACATAAACATCTTTATTACCCGCCTTGGCAATACGGTTTGCAGTAATAGTGAACTGCACTTTTATTTTTTCTACTTTTTTTGCATTTTCGGTTTCCACTTCCTTTTTACCAAACCGGTAATGCACTCCTTCAGCCGAAACAGCCGATGCTGCAAGCATAGAACCTGTGTGTACCACATCTTCCAGTTTTGAATTCGTTTTCTCTAACTGGCCTGAGTAGTTTTTTTCGGTCCTCAACGATTCTACTGCCACATTCCTTTCTGAAGTTAATTTTTTATTTAATGTATTCAATGAATCAATACTCTTTACATAATCCTTCATTATAGACCTCAAGGTTTCTGTTTCTTTTTTTAACCGCATTATAATATAGGGGTCATTTTTATATTTTTCGGCTTGCTGTAACAGCATAGTAATAGTATCTTTTTTGCTGTTAAGCTGATTCTGGATTTTCGAGTCAGATGTTTTTAAGTTGGCAAATTGAGCCTGTAAATCAATCAGGCTGCTACGTAAGGTATCTATTTTATCGATGTTATTTTGCGACTGCACCACAATAGCCTGTTTTTGTTTCCAGTATTGCCAGCCCAGCAGAAGCAATAAAATAGCAAGTATGAAAATAATAATAATAAGCAGCCTGTTTTCCTTGCTTTTTTCCTCGGGTTGAACATTTGATGCTTTCTTGCTTTCGTCTTCCATTGAACTTTTTTAAACGGAAGCAAATGTACTATTTTTTAAAGTTTGTACACTGCCATAAATATGGGCTATTTATTAACTGCAAGGTGCTCATATTTTAATACCCTTTTATAAAATACAGGCGCAGTGAAATATAGTTTTGCGCAAGTAAATTTACTGCACTGCCGTTAAAATCTTATTTTTAAGGCGCAAAAAAAACAAAGTGTTCAGAAAACTTATCCTTAATAACCTTCCGCTTACCCGCATAAAAATTGGGATTGCCAAAGTGCTCTACGTATTTATAAGCACATTTTACGGTAAAAAACCACGCATTATTATACAGGACGGAATTAAATATGAAGTAGATATAACAGAAGGAATTGACCTTTCCCTGTTCCTTTTCGGTAATTTCCAGAAGCATGTTACCCACAATAAACTGGTTAGTCTGCCCAAAGACGCAACTATTATTGATATAGGCGCGAATTTCGGGGTAATGAGCCTTCAGTTTGCAAAAGCTTCGCCCGAAGGAAAGGTTTATTCATTTGAACCTACGCACTACGCGTTAGGAAAACTGAAGCGCAACCTGGAACTTAACCCTGAATTAGCAAAACATATTGAGGTTATAAATTCCTTCCTTTCCGCAAAATCTTCCGCCAATGCCGAAATTAAGGCTTATTCCAGCTGGAAAGTGAACGATGAAAAGTCTGACGATATGCACCCTGAGCACCTGGGAGCAGCAAAATCAACTGAAGGGGTGGGCTCTATGACACTCGACGATTTCTGTAAAAACAAACAACTCACCAGACTCGATTTTATTAAAATTGATACCGATGGGCATGAATACGAAATATTACAGGGCGCTAAGGAAACAATTGCAAAGTACAAACCTCAACTTATTTTTGAAATAGGCCTGTACGTAATGACGGAAAAGAGCATTGATTTTACTTTTTATAGCAATTATTTTAAAGACCTTGGTTATAAAATGTATGATTCTACAACCTCAGACATAATTACACTGGAAAATCACAAAAAATATATTCCTAAAAAGGGAACTATTGATATTATTGCTAAACCATTATAAAAATTTCAGTTAAAAAAAGTCCATTATTTTTGTCTTCGGAAAATAGAAAATAACGCAGAAAAGGAAAGTTTCGTCTTATAGGAAAAAGTGTTAATCTCAGGAATTGATTTTTAGACTGTGTATCCCAATGTTAATCGTTTTAGAAATGATTGTTAAGAAGTGCTCCAAAAGTGAAACCTTTGCAAACTGTTTCCGTATATTTGGGTCTGAAAGGTGTTGAAATGAATATATATACTTTACGAACCATGAGGCTTATATTTACCATTCTTGCTGTTTTTGCAGTTAGTTCCGTATTTGCTATGGGTAGCCAAACCAGCGGAGGCACTACTGATGCCAATGGCTTACGTCAAAATCATTGGAAAATATATAATGACACCCGCCATTTACCAGGATATGCAGATAATGCTGTAGTGGAAGAAGGTGATTATAAGGACAATATGAAGCAGGGAGTATGGATTAGTTACTTCCCAAGCGGAGCTATAAAAAGTAAAATAACATTTAAGGATAATCGCCCTGAAGGTTATACTATATCATATTTTGAAGATGGTAAGACCCAGGAAGAAGGTACCTGGAGCAATAACAGATGGGTTGGCGCTTACAAACTTTACTATCCTAACGGTCAGGTTCAGCATGATTTTAGTTTCAATGACAATGGTAAGCGTACCGGCCAGCAAACGTATAACTGGCCGAACGGTAAACCCATGATAGTTGGTAACTGGGACGAAAACGGAAAACAATCGGGCCTGACAACTGAATACAATGAAGATGGTAGCATAAAAGCTAAAGAAGTTTTCAATAACGGCAATATAGATCCTTCTCAGAGCCAGACATTTGACACAAAACCAGCGACTGATCAGAAAGCTGCCGATATTATACCTGTTCCTACTCAAAAGGAAGCTCCAAAATCTACTACAACGGAAGTTAAGACCGACGAGCAACCCAATGCCGGTACTGCGGCTACAGCAGCCAAAGTATTTAATGGTGAAGGCTACTGGAAATTATATAACACAAATAAACAATTATCGAAAGATGGTTTATTCCATGCCGGCAAATTGATGGATGGCACTGCATATATATATAATGCTGACGGTATACTTCAAAAGAAAGCCGTTTATAAAGGCGGTATTTACCAGGGAGATTCTCCAATAACAGAAGAAGACAGAAAATAGAATTTCATTATCAGTCATTGATTCCGGCTTCATAGCCCTCGTCAATACTTAATGGTGGCCTGTTTGCAGCTTCAACAGCCAGCATATCACAATGCTCATTTTCTTTATTATTGGCATGGCCTTTCACCCACACAAATTTTATTTTCTGGTGAGGATAAAGTTGTAGGAAATGGGTCCATAAATCAGCATTTTTTTTGCCTTTAAAACCCTTTTTCTTCCAGCCAAATACCCATCCCTCATTTACGGCATCTACCACATATTTTGAATCGGAGAAAATGGTGACATGCATATTCGGCTTTTTAAGCGCTTCCAATGCCTTTATAACACTCAATAATTCCATCCTGTTATTGGTAGTTAACCTATAGCCGTGGGATAGTTCCTTTCGCTTATCGCCAGATATTAATACTGCACCATAACCACCTCTTCCCGGATTACCTTGTGCAGCACCATCAGTATATATTATTACTTCACTCAATTTTTGACGATTAGAAGACCAAAATAAAAAAAATTGAGGAATACCATGAAATATCGTTATGATTGTATTGATTATCATTAGCTTATACTAAATAGACGCAAAAGTTATTCAATAATAAAACCCTATTATATTCTATTGTTTACTTTTGTTACTCTTGGCAAGAAGCGAAAATATGTGGTCAGCACTAGCAAAATTCATTCTAAAGAATCGTATAATACTGCTTACCAGCATATTACTGGTGACCTGTTATATGGTTCACCGGATGAGGCAGGTAAGAGTTGCTTATAGTTTTACTCAATTTCTGCCTAATAGCGATAGCGCCAGCATTGATTATGAGAATTTTAAAAAGCAATTCGGGCTGGATGGTACCGTAATGTTTGCAGGAATGCAAACAGACAGCCTATTTACAGACCTTAATGAGTTTAATGACTGGTATGACCTGAATTATAGCATAAAAAATATGCATGGTATAAAAGAGGTCGTCTCAGCTGCTTCACTCTATCTGCTTTCAAAAAACGACAGTCTTCAAAAGTTCGATTTTAAACCGCTTTTATTACGAAAGCCGAGAACCCGCCAGGAACTTGATAGTGTTAAGAAAGCCATTTTTGCACTACCTTTTTATGATGGATTTATTTTCAATAGAAAAAGCAATTCCACATTACTGGCCGCAACATTTAAAGACAATGATTTAAATACTTCCGGCAGAATATCAATTGTAGATTCATTGAAAGCGAAGGTAGATGCCTTTGGAGCCAAGTATCGTATTCCGATGCACTATTCGGGTATGCCTTACATACGTACCGTTATTTCCCGCAAGGTAATGCACGAGTTGTCCATGTTCCTTTTTATCTCTATTGGTGTAATTTCTGCTATTCTCTTCTTTTTCTTCCGCTCTTTCGTAATGGTTGTATTTCCACTCATTATAGTATTTATAGGGGTAGCATGGTCAGTAGCCTCAATCTCAATCTTCGGCTACCAAATAACAGTACTTACAGGCCTTATTCCTCCTTTAATAACTGTTATAGGGGTCCCCAACTGTATACTGCTGCTTAATAAATACCATACCGAATACCGTAAGCATGGAAATAAAATGCTTGCATTGCATACTATGGTTGAAAAAATAGGCGTTTCAGTTTTCTTTGCTAACGTAACAACGGCAATAGGGTTTGCCGTTTTTTGTTCTACACGCAGCCAGGCACTGGTTGAATTTGGCTTCATTTCATCAATGAATGTAATGGTAACCTATTGCCTGTCACTCATCCTTGTCCCTATTGTTTTCAGTTTTTTGCCTGCGCCCAAAGTAAACCACCTGAGGCATTTGGAAAGAAAGCATATAGTAAATGTGCTGGGCGGAGTTGATACATATACTCAGAAGCATCGAAAACCTATTTATCTCGTTACAGTTATAGTATTGTTAATTTCATTTTACGGCATTTCTAAAATAAGTACTGTTGGCTACGTTATTGACGATTTACCTAGCAACGACCCCATTTATACCGACATGCGTTACATGGAAAATCATTTTGGCGGTGTATTGCCGTTTGAAGTTGTTATTGATTCAAGGAAGCCTAATGGCGTATTTGCTGATAACGGAAAAACACTTTTTAAAATTGAACGACTTGAAAAAATGTTCAAGCAGTATCCTTATTTTGCCAAGCCCATATCCATCATAGGTGGACTTAAATATGCTAACCAGGCTTTTCATGATGGTGAACCGAAATACTTTATTCTGCCAACGTTAGGCGATTTGCAATCTATATCGCAATATGCTACCAATTCAGGGTCCAGGCAAAAACAGAGCCTTTTTAAATCAGTAATAGATACTTCTAAACGATTCACACGTGCCGATGTTGAAATGGCCGATTTGGGTTCAATAAAAATGAAACAGGCACTTGCCACAATTGAACCGCGGGCCGATAGTATTTTCAATTATTCTGTTGCTGACAAAGCATGGGTACCTGCCGACCAGCGATACAAGTTAACCTATACAGGCAGTAGTCTTATATTCCTTCGCGGAAATGATTTCCTGGTTACAAACCTTATTGAAAGTGTAATACTGGCTGTAATACTTGTTTCACTTATCATGTTCCTTATGTTTAATTCGTTCCGTATGGTAGTGGTAGCAACATTACCCAGCATTATACCTTTACTTGTAACGCTTGGCCTTATGGGCTTTTTTAACATTCATCTTAAACCAAGTACAATCCTTATTTTCAGCATTGCCTTTGGTATCTCATCAGACGGAACCATGTATTTCCTTACCAAATACAGGCAGGAAATAAAGAACCTGAACCTGACTACTTCTGAGGTAATTTCACTGGTTATAAAAGAAACAGGCGTAAGTATGATATATACAGCCATAATTCTTTCATTCGGGTTTCTCATATTCATCTTCTCTGGCTTTGGTGGTACCAAGGCTATGGGCATACTTGTAGCAACAACGTTGCTAATGGCTTATTGTTCCAATCTTGTATTACTCCCTTCGTTTATGCTTTCTACTGAAAAATTCATAAAAAGAAAGACGTTGACAAAACATCCTATTATAGATGTTAAGGAAGAGAAGTTTGAAGATGAAGGCGATTTACGCTAAGAAGAGAAAGAAGGAATTAAAGAACGCGTAAAAAGTTGCCCCTGCCTGAGTTTCCAGCGTATCCTCGCTGAACA
>Ga0206855_10013_pt1 | contig 60769 bp, 49 predicted proteins | sample Alteio_BWOrgCont_51_FD_152637 | JGI IMG/M metagenome (GOLD analysis project Ga0206855, IMG submission 152637) | Enriched cells from forest soil in Barre Woods Harvard Forest LTER site, Petersham, Massachusetts, United States -... | ecosystem: Environmental > Terrestrial > Soil > Temperate forest >...
GAAACCTGTGTAGGCGCGGCCTTATCGGCCAAATATTTAATTTCTTTGGGCGGGGACTTGAACCTGGCATTACACGGCGAAGGCGGTATTTATGGTTTAACGGGTTCTAATTTAAACGGGACAAACGGAACACTGGTTGAAACAGGCAGTCTGACCGCAACCAACCTCGGAGGTTTATTCGCTCTCGAAACCGAATGGCTTGAAAAAGGCGGCTGGGCTCTGGATATCGGAATCGGCTACCGGCTGCTCACTTTCACACCGGTTACTTACCATAACACAACTTCCGGCGGGGCTCCTCCGATAACGCTTCCTAACAATAACGGCGGTAATTCCTATTTAGATTTTTCAGGTCCGCGCTTGAACATTACGGTAAGGCTTTTCTAATAAAAAATACGGTGTTGTTTCACGGGTTTAATCTTCTGTTGGCGGCTTAGTGATAATAAATACCAGCGCTATAAAAAATACCGACAAAACCAGAATGCCAAACACTCCCACATTGATCGGAATGTCGAACAGAGCGTCTTTGGTATTGGCTTGGTAAATCACCTGTTCCGTAAACAAGAAAGCCGTGCAAATAAAAACACCGGTTAAACCCATGACGGCGCGAAGCTTTTCAAACGCCACCATCTTTCGCTCATCGGTAGCAAACCAGTATTTTTTCCAGGGAATGTTAATCATGGCGATCGGTATATAACTGATTGCCCAAAACAAAACCACAAACACGCCATTCATTAAAGTAATGAATATCAGAAACGTATTGATAAAGACTTCCTTGGTTTGAAATCCATTGGGGTTTCCGTTGATATCGAAATGCACCGCCAAATGATCCGGAAGATCGCTTGAAATAAAGAATAAATAACCAACCATCGCTAAAAAAGCCAAACCCCAGGCTATGGCGATTTTTTTGTTCATATCAACACATCCTCAAATAAGTATCGAACCAAATAAAACAGCTTATTTAAGTCCGTTTTCTTCGCTCCACTTCAAAGCCTCTTCCAACACTTCTTCGGGCAGACCCCATTCTTTGTAGCCTTGTTTCACCTGCATCTGATAACCCAGATTGGGTTTGCCAAAAGCCGGATTGACTTCGGCAAGCTGATAACAATCCGCTTTTGCCTTTTCTCCATCGTCCTTCTCCACTTCAACTTCCAGCTTTTGATAAACGCCCTTCTCACAGGCTTCCGCCCTGTCCAAATACTGAATCATGATTTCATTAAGCTCATAAAGAGTGCCTGGAACCATTCGGCCGGGGTCGGGAATCAGATTCACCACGGGCCCCTTGCGCTCTACCGAGTTGCCCATAAAAGCCAGACGATAACCTTTTAAATAAGCTCGGGTGACGGGCTTGTTGCCCATCAAACGCCGTTCCATTTGAGACCGCAGCAGACTGGAGCCATAGGCGAAATAGAGGGGCATGTTATTGACTTAATCCTTTGAGGCCTGAATTATCCGGACTCGGCCCTAAAAGATTGGCGGTCGTCGAAACCTGGCTTTCAATGGTGACGTAAACAGGAGCGCCGTCCTGACTGAGGCGTAAAACCGCGTATCGGGTTTGAACCGCGTTGCCTACCGCCAGCAAAGCCTGGTCGCCGTCATTTTTCAAAACCATTGTTTTATTAAAGCTGGTTCCGTCCAAAGGAGACCAGGGCGGATCTGGCTGGCTGATATCCGCCGACAAACGCCCCTCTTCATTTTCTTTGCGGCTCGCGGCCGTCACATAAACCTTCCAGTACCAGCCCGAGGGAACCTTCATCGTGAAAAAACGGGTTTCATTCGCCGTCATGACCAAATCGTATCGTTTGAAAGGATCCAGCGACGCGGGATTGTTTTGCGTACCCGTTAACCCGGAACGAAGCTGCACATCGGTCGCGCCATCAATACCCATGTCCCTGGCCATTTCAGCGCAGGAAACGGAAAAAAGAATTACCGCCGATAAACACAAATAAACACCGATAAGTAAAAAGGGATTTTTATTCTTCAAAGTTTTTCAATCTCCGCTTTGGGAAAATAGTGTTTCAATATTTCATCGTAAGATTTGCCCGCGTCGGCCAATCCATGAGCTCCCACCTGGCACAAACCCACCCCGTGCCCCCAGCCGCCTCCATAAATAATAAACTCCTCGGGCCACCCTTTTAGATTAAATTGCGGTTCAATCCAAATCAAGTTACTGCGGATACCCCCGAAAAAACTACGGATAGAGTCACCTTTAAATTCCTGGCTTCCTTTATCTCCTTCAACTATCAGCCGATCGGCCCAGCCCGCGCTGGACCGATGGGTCACCGCCAGCCTGCGAATTCGGCCCACATTAGGCGCTTTTAAGAGAATGGTCTTTACCGGTACTTCCGTGACCCACCGGAAATTACGGTAGCCCCTCATGCCATAGGCCCGGCAATAAGAAACCGGGTCTTCCTTAATCCATTCTTCCAGCCGATAGGGCGACAGGGGAAATTCAATGTCCTGGTTATATTTGGAATCGTAATCCGGTACTCCCACAATAGGTTCCTCGATGCCCCAGGCTTCCTCGTAGTCCTGGGTATGCCCGCCGCATTGGGCGGAAAAAACCGCCGGAATGACTTTGCCGCCGCTCTTTAAAACCATTCCGGCGGTTTGGTTAACCGCCGAATCGGTCTTACGGGTTTCCGCGCCGACCCCGCCATAAACCTGCGATTGAACTCCATCGGCCACATCAAAGCCTTCGTTTTTATATCCGTTAAGTTTGCTTAAAACATAGGAACGGGCCGCGATGGCCTGGGCCTTGAGCGCTTCCAGAGGCCAGGAAGAAATCATCTCCGAAGGCAGCACCCCCGCCGTATAAGCTTCGAGTGAAACCCGGTTGATAACATTGAAACCTGTTTTTTCCCTGGGAAGAATTTCGATGATTTCCCGGTAAGCCCTGTCCTCGTCTTTGCCAAAAAAGTATCCCTTATTGGACGGAATATCATGGAGCACCAGAGGCTGATGGGAGTCTTTAGCCATGAGCCAAACGGCCTCCGTAAACTGAAACAATGTTTTTCCCCGCTTGTTTTTGATAAGCCAAATTTCGTGATGGGCCATTGTCCGCTTGGCCGGAAGATAAACTAATTGATAGTCTTTGCCCGTGGGTAGAACCGCTAAAGGAACCGGTGTGGGCCCCGTAACCGTGGCCGGCGCGAAGACCTGAATTTCAGAAGGACTACGCATTAAAAGACCCGTGATGTGGGTTGCCAATCCGACCCGGATGGTAACTGTGGAAGAAGCGATGGGAATTTCTTCAGGCAGAACCCATTTTTTCCACTCTTTCATTTTTTCTGTTTCCCGCCGCGCCGCTTCCTGCGGGGCTTTCAAGCGCACCTGTTCGGCTTCCTGCTCAAGCCCTAAATCATCCGGCTCAATGGCGGTGGCTTTCTCATATTGGATTAAAGCTTCCGGATAGTTTTGCTTTTGGGCCAGCAGCTTGGCCATATACCGGTGAGTCCATTTGAAACTGGGGTCCAGTCGAAGCACCGCCCGGTAAGCCGTTAAGGCGCGGTTTTTATCGTTCAATTTTCGGGAAACTTCCGCCAATTGCCATTGATAGAGGGCTGAAAGGGGTTTGGCGTCCGTGAGCGACAAAAGATATTTTTGAGCCTCCAGTAACGCGTCCCAGGCGGTGGGCTGGGTACGGATGCTTTTAAGCCGGGACTGAACCTGACATAACAAAGTCATACCCCAAAGCACTTCCTCATCCTGAGGATGTTGGGCGTAAAGCGCTCGAATATCCCTGACGGCATTGGAAAACTGCCCCATTTGTTCCAGCATGAGGGCCATATCCCGCCGCATTTTCCAGTCTTCTTTCCTGGCCAAATACTTTTGATAGGCCGAAACCGTACCGGCGTAATCCCCCTGGCTTTTCCGTAAAGCCGCCAATTCCTGCCACAGCATAAGGTTATCGGGATCTTGCTGAATTTGATGGAGAATCAACTGATTCGCGTCGTCGATCTTGCCCTGATTGAAGAGCCGGCCGAGCTGGACTTGGAAGGACTCAGCGGATAAAAAAGAAAACGTGGAACAAAAAAAGAGGCCGATAAGAAAAACAAGCCGGCATTTTTTCACTCCACGCTCCCGAAAATTTCGAATGATGTTATTGCCAGACGGCCAAAATGGTCCCTATCGCCAGATAGGAAACCAAATAATAACCAACGTTTATCAAATATAGCTTCACTGGACGTCCATCCCAAATCACGGAGTTGATCTGCGAAGTGGCGATAAACCCCAGCCAGATCCAGAAACCGGATTGCAAACCTACCGTTACGCCAATGACGTGATAAAAGGCTGAGCCGGATAAAACCGAATAGGCCATGCAATAGGCCGCCAACAAGCAGGCAACAAAGTTAACCGCCATGGACATGCCCATCTTTCCCTTCATGGCTTTTTCTTCTTTCTTACTAAGTTTGTCAAAGCCCATAAGCTTTGACCACGTTTTGCCAAACAAGCCCATGTACCAAACCGCGCCAATCGCAAAATAAACAACCGCCGCGACCAACACCGCCAGATAGTTGATATGAATGTCCAAAGAAACCTCCCGTAAATAAAATAAACCTACGCCCCATTTTAGTGGGGATGAGGTTCACCCTGGTTTAAATCTTGGCTACTTTTTATCTGAAGAAAGTGACAATCAGCTAGACAAAACCAAGCCTGAAGGTATAAAAATTACCTTCTACAAACCGAGGGAGAATCGTCATGAACCGAGTAGGCCGCTGGTTAATTATTCTGCTTTTTTTCACCGACTCCCTTTGGGCCGCCACATCCGGCGATTATTACGCCGCAGGCATTCAGTTTTATCAGCAGAAGCAATATGCCAAGTCCATCCAATATTTTAGAGCGGCGACACAGCTAGATCCTCAAAACTGGAAAGCCTACCAGGTGATGGGCCAAGCCTATTATCAATTAGGCGATAAACCCGACGCGGTTCAAATGATGGATCAGAGCCTGCAAATCAATCCTAATAACCAACCTTTGCGTCAATTTCGAAATAATCTGTCCCCTTCAACTACTTCTGGAAATGCGACCTCAAACAATCCCGCCGTCAAAGGCGGAGGCCCTTTTGGACTAGGTTTGGAAATTGGCGACCCCGGCTCCTGGGGAGTTTCCGGAAAATTTTGGCTGGATCATCAGAGCGCGTTCCAACCCACAGTCAAAATCGGCGCCGGAACGGTTCTGCAATTGGATTATCTGTTGCATGACTACGACGTCATTCACCCCAAAGGAGGCTTGATGCCGATTTATTTCGGAGCGGGCGCCGGATTGGGCGTGGGTGGCGGTGTGGCGATTGAGGCCCGCGGCGTCGTGGGCTTAACATACATCTTTGACCGTACTTCCCTGCCGCTGGACATTTACATTCAGGTCGTACCGGCCCTTTGGTTCGGCGGGGGCGGTATCTCCGGTTTACAGGTCTATGGCAACCTGGGTTCCCGATATTATTTTTGAAAAGTGATTAGGTCAAAGCGAAATTACTTTTTGGCCAATTCCATTTTGGGTGTACTTAGTACCGCCTCGTCGCGGGAATACCAATAGCCGGTGTTATCAATCACTTCCAGATTTGGCACATAACGTTTTTTCACGTAATCCAAAAGTTTGACAAGGGTCTTATGGCTTTCCGGATCTTGAGAACGAACCGTTGTGCTGGTATGGATTTGATGTAAAAGCTGGCGTGTTCCGCCCGGGGTGCCATTCTTGGTCATCAGGTCGCCCATTTCCACCGGCGCCTTCTCGTAATAAATATGGGACAAATAACCGTCTTTATCAAAGGTTAATTGGAGCGGTGTGGTTTGGCGGTTTAATACGAGACGCACACCCTGCAAGGTCAACCGGTTTCCCTGCAGATCACCTTCCTGGGTGAAAACATGATCCACCAATTCATGGGTCCAGCCGCTGACCTGGGCGATTTCATAGAATTCGTCCTGGATTTCCCGAATGGCTTCGGTGCTCTTAATTTTCCCAAAATAATGAATTGTGGTGGACATCATTTCCTCTTCAAACAGTTTAAAAAAATTCCAATTGGCCGTCCCGGCCGGTTTTCGGCAACATCCCGCCGGGTAATTCCCTGAACAATTTGCGGATATTTTTGCCGGCTTTAAACGAAACCTTTTTATAGTCAGGAAGAGCTATGGAACGTTTGTTTAAAATGTCCCGGCCCTTCTTGCCAGAAACGATTTTCGCCTGAAAAACACCAAAATCCCTGATTTCAATCCGCTGGCCGGAAATCAGGCCTTCTTCCAAAGTAGACAGTAATCGTCTCACAACCACTTGCGCGTCCGGCAGAGCCAGATTGGTGGCACGAGCAACGTCTCGAATTAAGTCCCGCAAAACAACCTTCATGGCTTAATTATATACGGACGATTGCGGAAATGTTCAATGATCCCCAAAACATTTCACGAAAGCTCTATTCACTTGGAGAAGGTTTTAAATCAAACCAGGCCCGTATCCGGCGGTTGACCGGAACCTCAAAGAACCTATAAGAAAGAAAAGCGAAAAAGAAAACCGTTAAAAACAAATAAATTAAACCTAAAACGCCGCCCAATGACACAAGGACAGGCATAATTAAAAACATAACCGATGTAAACCACAAATAAGAACCATAACTCAATTTGCCCGGCCACGAAAGAACCTGTGCCGCTTTAGAAAATAGCACCGGAATATGTAATCCACCAACTATGACTAAAGCACAACTCCCCGCCACTAACGTGGGGACGTAAATGAGCTGATTTTTATCCAACATGGAGGTTGAATAACATAAATAAAAACAAGAACCTATTCCAAACAACATGATGCTTAAGGATATTTTCCATCTGGTTTCAAGCCAATAACCGAATTTTTCGTTTAGAAAATAAAAAATCCCACCAACAGCTATCTGATCAAACGCAGAAAAAGAAGCCAATGGCATCCATTTTTGATTGGGATCAAAACAAAAAAGAACCACACCTCTAAAGGCCAAACTAAAAAGAACAACCCCGATTAAAAAAATAAAAACTTTCTTTCTGTGCCTTAGCGTTTTTACAATGAGAGGATAAAAAAAATAAAACTGTTCCTCTACTGCCAAGGTCCAGAACACCCTCCATTGGAAACCAACTCCTACGTAATAAGCCATTAAGTACCAATTAAAATTAAACGTAAACAGCGAACCCCAAAAAAGCCATCCAAAACCCTGTTCATTATCCCAAATGTGGTATTGCTGTATTCTTGGGTCCAGCAATGTTTGGGATTGTTTAAGAAAAAGAGCCACTAATACTACCGCAACCAATAAAGGTAATATTCTGGCCGCTCTTTTGACATAAAAAGAACGGAGATTAACTCCCGCGAAATCAGTTTTTCCTTCTACGAGCAACTGAGTAATCAAAAAACCGGAAACAACAAAAAAATAAGTTACTCCGCGAGCGCCATTAAGAAAAACATTCAGAATAATTTTTTGGATAACCGGCGAATCGATGGATTGAACTATCGATCTGGGAAAAAAGTGATTCGCCATAACTATAAGAATGCTTCCAAACCGAACAAAATCAATAATCGGTATTCGTTTCATATAATTATCCGTGACCTCTTAAAAATCTGGCGTCCCAATGCTTAAAATATAACAACAATATTCCAGAAGAAGGAAAAACTGCGCGAATCGTTTTCGAAATGGAAGAACCGGGACGTTTCACTCTAAATTGAGTCGGATTTTTTTGTGGCGCGTTCCAATTCAAACCAACCCCGAATCCGATGGTTAATCGGAACCTCGAAGTATTCATAGGAAATGTAAGAAAAAACTAAAACAAAAATTAAGAGAACTGAAAAGGCGCTCAAACCGCCCAACCAGGCCCATAAAGGCATAAATAAAAATATGATCGTTTGATGCCACAAATAACACCCATAACTCAGCTTACCTGGCCAAGAAATAGTTTCCGCAATCTTTGAGTTAAAGATAGGAAGATGAATTCCCCCTAAAATAACTAAGGCGCATCCCATCGCCATTAAAGTAGGAACTAAAATAGTTTCTACATTTCCGTTAATCGCAGTTTTAACGTAAAGAAAAAAACAAATAGTCAAACCGGAAACAAAAAACAAAAAAGCAGTCCAAGGTTTCGATTTCAATTCGTTTTTTAAGCCGTCCGAAAGAAAATAAAGAACTGCGCCGACCGCTATCTGGTCGAAAGAAGAAAACGAAGCTTCGTGCATCCAAATATTTTTATGATTCATTTTTAAAAAAGCCCAGGTCCGAAAAACGATTGCAAATAAAATAACAACGCCCAAAAACCACAAAACATTGTCTTTTTTCTTTAGCTTTTTTAAAACCAAAGGATAAAAAAAATAAAATTGTTCTTCAACCGCCAAAGACCAAAGAACCGCCCAATGAGCTCCTATATTGGTTTCACTGGCATGAATGACAAACCAATTAAAATTGAATGTGATTAAAGAAAACCAAAAGAAAAGACCAAATCCGGATTTAATATCCCACTCATTGTAATTCCGAAGTCTCGGGTCCATAAAAACCATCAAATGTGGCAGTAAAAATCCAACTAAAACAATTACTGTTAAAAGGGGAAAAATACGGGCCGCCCTTTTGACATAAAAACTTTTAAGATCAATATTCGAAAAATCTTTCCGATCGCTCACTAGCAGTTGGGTAATTAGAAAACCTGAAACAACAAAGAAAAATGTGACTCCGTAAGATCCACTTAAAAAAAGACCGAGGATGACGTCCCTAACAATTCCTGAATATCCAAGGGCAAGCCAACGGGGAAAGAAGTGACCGCCAAGAACTACAAAAATACTAAAAAAACGAATGAAGTCGATAACCGGAATGCGTTTCATAACTTTCATTTTAACAAGGGGATTGGAGCTGTCACTCCAAAAGCGGTGCACGGCTCTATCCTGATCTTACTACATCACTTCTAATGGCGTAACGTGATCCGAGTCTAACGGAACATGAATTCCGTTATCACCTATCACTTCCAAATTTAGTAAAGGTATTCCCACCGGTTCGTTCCAAGTTATTTTGATAGGAATAAATCCTTTTTTCATTTCTACCCATCCCTGTACCGGTCGGCCCCGGACTTGCCAGTGAACTGTTCCCGTTCCACGATTAACAAGGCGATAGCGACCCTGTTCACTCACAAATAAGCTGCCAGAAAAAACTGCTCGGCTTGGCCCCGTGGGCAGGCCTTCGGGAAAATCGTTCAGAACAACCGTCGGCTTTCTGTCAAATTGTGCCTTCAAACCTTTCGATCGCGCCCAAACCGCTGGTGGTATATCGAAAAAACACAAAAAAGGACTGCCAGAAGGGTCTGTTTCCCACATCAATTTGCCCTGGGGATAAAGCGTCTGTAGCGTCTTGACGATGCCGCCACTCCAGGATGCCAACCCAAAGAAAAGACCATGATTGGCAGGAGTAGAAAGCGGCACAAGAGAATCCGGGATACTGAAAGGATGAAGTTGAGACAGATTTGAGTAATCATAAAACTTAAGCCCATAATCGCTCTGGTAATTAAAACCATCATCGACAAAGGAATCATATCCAGAGCCCTGTTCTTTAACGGCCTCGCCTAAAGCCGGCCCTATAACACAGTAGCTTCTCCAACAATCTAAATTAGAACCCTGTTGATAAAAATAAATATAGAAATTCTGAACAGTTATTACGACCAGAAGGATTCCAAAAAAAAATATAAAAATCTTTTCTCCTAACCGCCCACCCCAGGTAACGGCTCGCCCCCAAAGGGCTGAAAAAGATGCCGCTATGATCAAAGCGATAAAAGGAGTTATTCCAAGCATACGGTTAGCATGAGCTCCATCGTTAGACAGAATACAAGGCAAGCTCATAATGAAAAAACCCGCTAACGCGTAAAACCATTCGCGCCGAAACACCTTTAAAATAGAAGAAAACAGTCCCAACACTAAAAAAACTCCCGAAACATCGTCCAACATGCGGTGACCCGGCAAATTGTGGCGGGGATCATTATCGCCTTGCCGATTAAACATCATCACGGTGTCACCCAATACCTTGAAAAACGGCTTGAAGTTATGCGTGTCTTTCAATTCGGGCAAAATCGATACGGTAGTTTCCCGGTCACCCCAGTGGTTGTTTGCCGCCATGTCGTAAACCATCGGCAGAAGAAACAGAGCGGATAAACCCATGAACCAAAGAATATTTTTTCTGTTGGTTAAGAAAGTCTTTCGATAAAACACAAATTCATAAACCGCGTAAGAGGCCAAAAGCAACGGAAATACCTTGTAAGCCTGGTAAGTGTAAAATCCGCCCGAGAAAAAAAATGCCGCAACAATAAAGGGCCATCTTTTATTCCGCCGCGAACCCCAAAGAAGAAAAGCCAGAGTTCCAAACATGTAAAAAGGCACCTGGATACTTGGAAAGGCATTGCGACTGAAATTGATATGCCAGCGCATAACCGCCAAGACAAAAAGCGTCATTAACGCGATACGCGGGCCGGACAACTGCCGGAACGTCCAATAAATGAAAACTAAACCGAATAAGGAAATAACCACAAAGAAGAGCTTAAGAGTCAAAGCCGTGGCGCCAAAAAACCAGAACCAAGCCGCCAACATATAAATAACCAGCGCGTAATTATCAAAACCTTCCAAATAGAAAGGTCTCCAACCTTCGTGTAGAACACGTAAGGCGCCATACCCCTCGTATCCTTGATCAACAAAAAGCCCCGGCGGCAAAGCGTCCAACTGATAGACCCGCATGAAAAGTGCTATGGCCATGATTAAACTGAATAAAAGTTTTTCTTGAGAAAAAACCATGAATTCAGCCGATTTATCTTTAAACCACAGCCCCAAAGTCCAGACCCATAAAAAAACCGCGGCTAAGTAATAACAACTGCCGATGTTCAAAGTTTTTGGGTTTGCGGCTTGTATCCAATAAAACTGCCCAACCGCAGCCAAAACGAGCGCGGTAACTAGAGCAAAAAAACGGTAAAAATTATTCGCCTTAAATCGCAGGACCTCTTGTTTCATAATCTTTATTTTAACGGAGTAATCGGGGCTGTCATCCTAAAAGCCCGCCGTTAAACCAGCCTTTTTGTGTATTTAAAAATTCAAATAAAAACTAAAAACCGTTAAGTATACGAAGCTGGTTTTAATTTAAACCAACCCCGTATCATGTGGTTGACTGGAACTTCAAAATATCTATATGAAAGATATGCAAACAGAAAAACAATGACTACTAAACACCCAAAACCTTCAAGCCCTCCGGCTGCCATTAATCCGGGCATGAGCAAAAACATAATTGTGGGATGCCATAAATAACAGCCGTAACTTAATTTGCCGGGCCAGGACAAAATTTGAGCGGCCTTTGAATTCAGCGTCGAAATGGGCAATCCGCCGAGAATGACCAGCGCACAACTGAATGCCATCAGAGTTGGAACAAAAACATACTGGTTTCCGTTTCGATAAGAAGTTTGAATAAACAAACAGAAACATCCACCCGTGCCTGCCATCATCAAAAAAACGGTTATTTTCAAATGATATTTTAGCCAATCACCCCATTGTTCATAAGCAAAATAAAGAATTGCTCCCACCGCGATCTGATCAAACGCCCCGAAAGAGGACTGGTGCATGAGATATTCATTGAACTCAAAAGAAGGCAGAACCCATTCCCGATAAACAACCGCGGATAATACAACGACAAATAAAAAAAGTAATATTTTCCTTCGGTTTCCCAAAAATTTAACAATTAGAGGATATCCCAGATAAAACTGTTCTTCTACCGCCAGCGACCAAAGCACGCTCCAGTGAAGACCGTCGCCACGTTGGCCGATCAAATACCAATTGAACGTAAGCGAGAATAGGGAAGTCCAAAAGGACCACCCAAACCCTGTTGAGTCTTTCCAAACGTTGTAATGAAGTATCCTTTCATCAAACAAACTCATGAAATACTCCATAAACAGGCCTGCCAAAATAACGACAATTAAGAGGGGAAAAATGCGGGCCATTCTTCGGACATAAAAAACTTTTAATTTAATTCGAGAAAGATTTGAAACCTTTTCCACCAGCATGCGGGTAATCAAAAAACCAGACACTACAAAGAAACAAGTGACTCCATAAATTCCATTGGAGAAAAAAGTGATAATCAAATAACGCCAAAACGCGAAAGGGGCAAAAGAGGCAATCCGGTCAGGATAAAAGTGATCACCAATCACCACAAAAATACTCGCAAATCGGACGAAATCGATAACAGGAAGGCGTTTCATATTACTTTAGCTGTGTAGCCGGCGCTGTCATATTAAAAGCCTCCCATTGTTTCTTTTGATAAGTTCGATACTGACCAGTTCCATTTTTATTCCACTCCACCTCAATGGCTCCGTTTAAAGCTGTAGAGAAAACCGTGGCGCCACCCGAACTATAAGCCTGGCGCGCGTCCGGATAGTCACGATAATCGCTTAAAACCACAAAGCGGGGATACATTCGCTTTTCACATAAAATAGGTTCACCACTATTACGACCGTGATGTGGAGCCATCAGCCAATCTACATTGATTAACGTTGGGTTATTTTTGAACATTTCATTCAAACCAGGTTTTTCTAAATCACCCGGCAAGACCAAGCGAATGCCGCCATAAGAGATGAAAGAAACAACGGATCGATTGTTATCTTCATGAAGACACGGATGAAACCGAAACATTGGATGAATAACATTCCAATTTGCCGGTTCCAAACCCCCAATGGATTCACCTTCATTTATACCCGTAACAGGAATTCCCTTTTGCCGAAGAGTTGCTTCATAAAGTTGATAGATGTAACTATCAGAATTGGCTTGAGACCCCTCATAGGCTGTCGACACGGGATAAGCTCTAATGACATTCAATAGCCCACCCACGTGATCCTCATCCGGATGGGTATTTAAAACTCCTTCGACTCGCTGAATTCCTTTATGGCGCAAATAAGCCACAACGGTTTGATAACGGTCTGGGCCTTGGGATTCTTTGCCCCCGTCGACAATAAAAACTTTGCCCTGGGGCGATTGAAGAACTACTGCGTTGCCGTGACCCACCGCCAAAAAAGTTACCCGGAGGGGTTGAGGTTTATATCGATCGAACCCAGCTATGGCCGCACTAACTAAAATAAAAAAAGTTCCTGTCATCAAAACCCAGCGACGCCCCTTTAAAAAGAAAGCATGCGTTCGTCTCCATTCCTCCGAGGGTTTTTCCGGCTTTGGCCTGCGCCAGTAAAAAAAGAAAGCGGTTAAAAGTAAACTGTGAAAAAAAACAACCCACTCTAAAGAAGGCGAAGCCACGATCCATTGGGCCAGCGGCCAATGCTCCATCGCTGAAGTTAAATAAACTAAAAGCTTCAAAGGCCATAAACAACCGGCTCCGAATAGAGCTCCAAGAAAAGGATGAATCACCGATCCTGCCAAAAGGGTTAATCCGCCGGCTGTCACAAAAAGGGCAAGGGGTACAATAAGAACATTAGAAAGAACCGAATAGATCGAAAACTGGTTGAAGTTGTAAATAATCAAACACCAAACTGCCAACTGCGCCGCCGCCGAAGCCGTAACTAGCCAGGCCAGGGGACGGGGTAAAAACGAAAATTTATCCATTGCCCAGGGAGACATCACCATCAGTCCCGCCGTAGCCAAAAAGGATATTTGAAAAGACAGATCTTCCACCACAAAGGGATTAGCCATGACCAGAATAAATGCCGTAGAAATGAGCAAAACACCTCCATGAACCCGCCGTTCAAAAAGAACCGCCAGTAAAGCCAATATGGAAAAAAGTCCCGCGCGGCAAACCGGCGGATGGGCACCGGTCATCAGGATAAAAAACAAAATCATTACGATAGCCAGTGCCGCCGACCATTTGCGGTTCAATTGTAAAACCCTGAACAAAGTAAAAAACAAACCTGCCACAAATCCCGTAATCATTCCCGAGACAGCCAAAATATGAATAGTACCCGTGACGAAAAAGGATTCCACTACCTCATCCGGCAAAGAAGTCCGGTCACCTAGAAGAATTCCGGACAAGAGCGCGTTCTCTGGATAAGGCAAAAACTGATAAATTCGTTCTTCGGCCCAGCGCTTAAGACGGCAGGCCCATTGCCAGAGAAAAAAACCGCGGCTTTCTTCACCAGTCATTTTCCAATGTCCCGGGGATAGGTAAGCTACATAGGCGACACCTTTTGTTTTTAAATATTGGGCATAATCAAATTGGCCGGGATTGAGTGCGGGGGAAGGTCTTAGCATTTCTCCTTCCAGTTGAAGTGTTTCGCCATAAAATAAAATGGATTGAAAATGCGAAGGGGTAAGTTTAAAAACGCAACGGACTTTCACCGGCAAAATCGCCGCGCCGTTATAAGACGTTACTTCACAAACCGCTCTAACTTCTTTGACATTGGCTTGATAATTATCCAATCCAATACCCGTATCGTGACTTTGAGTTTCGTGGTCGAAAAAAACCTCCGGTTCCTCCGTCACCCAAACCTTAAAAACGCCTTTCGTGGCAGAAGGAAATACGTCTAACTGTTTCTGCCAATTCAACTGGTTTTGCCAAAAACGAAAAATCAGAGTGATGACTAAAACGGAAGAAATCCAAGCTAAACCTTTCGATATTTTCATTTTTGATAGTTAAAAGACTCAACCAGCTCTTTAGCAACCCGATCCCTGGAGGAATAGGTGGCCATCACCGTTAACTTGACTTGATAATCTCCGGAAACGTTGGAAACTCCTGGCGACCAATCCAACTCTTGATCCCCTTCTTCTAAATCCTTTTGATCAGTTAGTTTCTGAACCAGCGTCCCATCGGGCATTTCAATCGAAGCTGTCACCAAAGCTCTTTCGGTTAAAAAGAAAGATATGTGTTCTTTTGCGTTGGATTGGAAAACCTTTAAATTCAGGGCGTCCACGCCGTTCCAAAAATACTGGACACTATCCTGTTCGGAAACGAGCATTTGTCCGAATTGGCGGTTAAAGGCGATTCCCCGGGGTTCAGTAAATTCAAAATCACCTTCACCAGGTCCACCAAAAGAAACAATCGGACGTAAATTTCTGTCAAATTTTCTCAGACATGATTTTTCAAAATCTGTCGCGACCAAATTACCGTAATAATCAAAAGCGCATCCCGAAAGCTTCACGGGCGGATCGGTAATTTGATCCGCTGTCATTTGAGCCAGAGGCTGGCCGCCTTCCAAGGCGAAAATCTGCACACGGTTTCCCATTTGATCGATGACCGCCAACCGGTTGGCATAAACACCCTTACGGTAAAAGGTCCAGTCTTCCTTCTGGTCAATAACCGCTAAAGCACAAGGCGCTTCCAATCCCTGAATGTCCAGAACATGATATTGACCTTGGGGATTTCTCACTTGAATCCGGTTATTGCCGGCATCCGCAATGTAAAGATTGTCTTGGGAGTCATAAGCCACTGCTAAAGGATTGTTAAACTGGTCCGCTTCTTTCCCCTTTTTTCCGACAGCCTTCACCCAGCGCAGCCGCAAACCGTCATGCTTTAAAAGAACAATACGGTGATTACCCGTATCGGCCACAGCCACATCCCCATCTCGGTCTATTGCCACTCCTGTCGGATTAAGAAATTGATGTTCGCCCTTACCGATGGTTCCAAAGCTCTTTAGATCTTTAAGTCCTGCGTTATAAATTAACTGACCCGCACCCGAGTTAACCCCGACTACCGTCACCACCACATCTTGTTTCGAATCATGAGGATCCTGATCGGATTTTAAAAGAGCGCAAGCCAATCCCTGCGGGTTGTCAAAAACCACTCCGTGAAGCATCAGTGAAAGCATTGTTTGGGTACCGCGGTGAATATTAAAAGGTAGAAATCCAGAAGATGGATAAACATAAGTTGAGGGCACATCTCGGAGAAAAGTAACTCCTTGAGCACACAAGGTTGCGGCGCTCAGCCATAAGATCACTCCCAAGAAAATAAATCTAAGGCTCACGCTCAACCTCTCTTTTTTAACAATGCTCAAACCAAAGTGTTGCAAAACCCAAAAGAGACAAAAACAAAATAAACCACAAAACTTTCTTTTCGGTTGATGTCAGGGATAGTTTCAATGCCTCCTCCGATTCGAATAAGCCCGTAATTATATCGAAAAAAGCCCCATTTATTGTCATAGACACTTCTTTTCACTGAGAGCCATATAATGAGACACTTTCCGGGGCAAATACCGTCTAAATAAAAATAGAGCTTTTATATTACGAGGGAAACACCATCGACGACGCTCAAGTTATTGAACTCATTCGAAAAGGCCAAACTGAAGCTTATGGTGATTTGGTACGCCAATATCACAAGCGCGTGATGGGTTATTGCTTTTCTATGCTGTCCAACCACACGGACGCTGAAGAAGCCGCCCAGGACGTTTTTGTGAAGGTTTATCAATCTTTAAATAAGTTTAAAGGCGATTCGTCTTTTTCCACCTGGCTTTACCGGATTACAGCCAATCACTGCCTGGACGTATTAAGAAAACGCAACCGCCGAAAAAACGTGTCTCTGGATGCCATGGTCGAACAGGAAGGCAGCCAGATTCAGAAGCTTTTCGCCACACCCGGATTGGCCGACACACAATTAGAAAACCGCCAGTTGGCTGATAAGATTCTCTCCACTTTAAGTGAAGATCACAGGCATATTCTGACCCTCCGGGAAGCGGAAGGACTGGAATATCAGGAAATAGCCGAGGTCTTGGGTTGCTCGTTAGACGCGGTTAAGGGCCGCTTGGCCCGCGCACGGAAGCAATTACAAGGAAATTTACGACACATCCAGAAAAGCTGGAACGTCAATAACATAAGAAACGAAAAGGAATAGGACTTATGAAGCACGATGAATTAAAAGAAAAAATCTTGGGCCTCTACGACGGACCAGTCACGGAAAAAGAAAGAGTTTGGGCCGAAACCCACCTTTCATCTTGTTCAGACTGCTTGCAAACCGTGGAAGAGTACAAAAACTTTTCAGCATTTTTATTTGCCGTCCCTTCTTTTTCCGAGGCCGAAGAGGACATCTTCACGGCAAGGGTAATGTCCAGGGTTAAATTCATCTCGAGTCACTCTGTCGAATCAACACGCAATATCATCATCCGCTGGTTTATCCCTCTTTTAGGATCAACCGCCGTAGCCGCCTGGGTTTTCTTCTCGCTGCTTCCCAGCACTCCTGAACTTTCAAACGCCCTGAACGGCTCGACTTTTCTCGCCGCGGACTCTCAAGAAATTACTCCCGCCTCGTGGTCTCCCGTTCCAACTTCCAAATCAAACGAAGAAATCGTCGTCAGCTGGATGAAGGAATAACCATGAACAACAACATCAAAACAGCCATTGTTTTTATTGTGGGAATCTTATTGGGCGTTGCAGGAACAGGCCTTTATATTCATCATTGTTTTGCTAGGTCTTGGATTAATAGCGGAAACCACAATCACGCCGTAGATATGCTCGCCTCTAAGTTGAACTTAACATCTGACCAAAAAACCAAAATAGAAAAAGTTTTCGATGACAACGCTCCTGCGGTAGAAACGGTTCGTCTGGAAACCAACGCGAAACTCCAAGCCGTTCGGGACAAAACATCCGCTCAAATTCGATTATTGTTAACCAGTGACCAACAGCAAAAATTTGACGCGCTAAAAACCGAATGGGATAAAAAAAGAAATACGAACGACAAAGGCTGGCACATTCCCGGTTTGCCCCCAGGTGCTCCTCCATCTGGTTGCCCTGGAACCATGTGCTTTTCCGGTCCTGATTCTGCCACTCCCGCTTCAAAATAACATTTCAATCCGAAAATGTTGTCTACGGGACAATAAGCAGTCATTTGATTAGAGATAAAATTGGAATCTATTTATTGTTTTCAGGTTTTACTTGTATTAATGTCCTATCCAATTGGGATCGGCGTTATACCAAATCCTATTAAATAAGGAGTCGTTCTTGAAACGAAATACCTTTGTGGCCGCACTATCGACCGGTTTATCCCTATTACTGCTCGGCGGATGCGCCGAAGCGCCGGTAAAAGTGGGTGACAATCATGTGGAACAATCCCTGCAAGACGTAACCGGCTTGACCACGGATGACGTGGAAAAAGCCGTTCAAAAGAGTTCCATGAATCTCTGGGATGTTTACGCTTTGGCCGTAAAACACACAGAAATCCTCGCTTCCAGCAGCGAAAACGTAGAACAAGCCAAAGCCCAAAACAGCCAGGCCTTAGGCGCCTGGCTGCCTCAAGTTTATTTAAACGATACTTTTGCGGGTCAATCCAACCAGTACATTACGGGAAGTGCCAGTTCCCTTTTTGAACCACCAGATAATTCCTTAAGCTTAGGTGTGACCGAAATGCTTTTCACCGGTCTAACTCAAGTGGCGGCGCTTCAAGGCGCTTCCGCCAATGTTGATTTTCAGAACTACAACTTGCGCAACCAATCCCGCACGCTTTTATTAAACGTGGCAAACGCTTTTTATAACGTCTTGGCTTTTGAAGAAGCTGAAGCCGCTTATGAAAAATCCAGGGATTTAAACGAGCAAATTTTGGTGATTGAGCAAAAATGGCAGAAAATGGGACGCTCTCAGACTGAGGATGTCGCCAATACGGAAGCCCTTTTGGCTCAAGTTTTGGGGGATATGGAAAACAATAAATATCAGTTGGCTCAGGCGCGAGAAACTTTATCCACTTTGGCTAACATTCCGGCAGACCAGCCTTTAGTTTCTGAAGAAGCCTTTGCGACCCCAACTTATACCGCGGAAGAAGCTGAAACCAAAATCGACGACAGACCGGACGTTAAAGCGGCGAAAACGAATGTTGATATATTGGATGCGGAATTATTACAAGTGAACGGCCAGCATTTACCCTCTGTAGCCGTAGCAGGTCAATATTACTTGCAGAAAGATGGTGGAAGTCCTACAGCCGAATGGAATCTCGAGCTGGTCGCTTCCTTGCCTCTCTTTGAAGGCGGACAACTATTTGCGGAAGATGCATCAGCCGCTTCCAAAAAACGCCAAGCTGAAATGAATTTGTCTTTGATCCGTCGGACCGCTTTTGACGATGTCCGGGAAGCTTATAAAAGCCTGATGGACTCAGCCAGTGAAACAGACGCTTACCAAAAAGCGGTAGACGCCTATCAAGCCGACTATCAGGACGTTTTACACGATTACAAACTCAACCTGACAACCAACTTACAGTTGCTACAAACCATGACTTCATTGGAAACCACTCAGATCAGTTACCTCAAAGCCAAATATCAGGCTCTTTACGATCAGATGTGGTTAAAGGTGGCGACCGGCGAGTTGCCTAAAATGACGGCTTATGGTGATGATAAAAAATAGTTCTATTCATCTCCGGGAAAACCTGGGATTGATTTTGACATTGCGCCATCAATGTCTTTTGGCCCCATAAACCTATCTTTGCGAGAAGATGGTTATAAATTTTAAAGAGGTTAATCATGACTTTATCTGACGTCTCGATCCGGAATCCTGTATTCGCCTGGATGCTCATGGCCGGGCTGATTCTTTTCGGTTTTATTTGTTTTACCCGAATGGGTCTATCTCAGATGCCGGACGTGGACTTTCCCGTCGTCAATGTGTCAATCACTCTTCCGAACGCGGCTCCTGAAGTGGTTGAGTCCGACGTGGCGGATCCCGTTGAACAAGCAGTTCTGGGTGTAGAAGGCGTTCAAGACGTTCAAACCACCTGTACCCAAGGACAAGCCAGTATTTCAGTTTTTCTTGATCTAAGCCGCAATGTGGATACCGCCGTTCAGGACGTTTCCACCCTTGTTTTCCAAACACAAAAACAATTACCGACGAATACTTTTCCGCCGGTTATTAAAAAGTTTAACCCAAACAGTTCGCCTATCATTTGGTTCGCGGTCACCGCCGACGCGCCTCATACCATCCGCGACCTTATGCTTTATACTCGCGACCATATCCAGGACAAGTTCACCAGTTTAACTGGAGTTTCCACCGTCAGTCTCGGCGGCTATATGAACCGTGAAATCAATTTTTGGGTGGATAATAACAAGCTTAACGCCCGTGAATTAACCGCGTTGGACATTCTTGATACCATTCAACATCAACACGCCGAAACTCCCGCCGGTTATTTGGAAACCCCCGATGTTCAATACGACATCCGTGTCATGGGCGAAGCTTATACCGTTCCGGATTTTGCAAACCTCCCGATCATTACCCGCGGCGGCAGTCCCAACTATACCGTCGCTCGCTTAAAAGATTTAGGTTATATCGAAGACGGTATCGTAACGCCTTTAACCCGTTTATCCCGTTTCAACGGCACCACTTGCGTCGGCTTGGGTGTTGTCATGCAGGATGGTTATAACGCGGTCGATGTAGCCAACGCGGCCAAGGTCCGGATGGCCCAAGTAGTCAAGGGATTGCCCGAGGGCTACCACATGTTTGTCAATTTCGACACCACTACCTTTATTAAAGACAATGTTCACGAACTGGAACTAACTATTGGTTTGGCGTCCATTTTGACCGCCTTAGTTTGCTTTGTGTTCTTGGGAAGTTGGTCCTCCACTTTGAATGTCTTTTTGGCGATTCCCACTTCTCTCTTCGGTACCTTTATCATTACCTATTTTTTCGGCTTCACCTTGAACACTTTCACTTTAATGGCTCTTTCTCTCTCTATCGGAGTCGTGGTCGATGACGCCATCATGGTCTTGGAAAACATTGTCCGCCATCAGGAAAAAGGCGAGGATCAGGTGGAAGCCGCTCTGGTCGGCGCCAGAGAAATTACCTTTGCCGCCATGGCTACTTCCATTGCCATTGTGGCCATTTTCTTACCAATTGCCTTTATGACCGGTATCGTGGGCAAGTTTTTCTTCCAATTCGGCATCACCATTTCAGGCGCGGTTCTAATATCTTTGCTTGAAGCCATTACCCTTACGCCCATGCGCTGCGCCGAATTCGTGCACAAAGCGGATGAGCATAGTCCTTTTAATCATTTCGTAAATACGAACTTTAATCGTTTAAGCGACTGGTATAAATCAATCCTCAACTCATCCCTTAGACACCGCTGGAAGATCGTGATTATTTCTCTGTGCGTCTTCGCGCTTTCCTTGTTCTCGGTCAAATTCGTTAAAAAAGAATTTGTTCCTTCAACGGACATGAGTGTTTTCATTATCAATTTAAAATTTCCAGTCCAGTACTCCCTGGATCACACCGACGGCCTGATCAAACAGTGCGAGGCAGCACTGAAGCAAAGAGGTGAGATCAAAAATCTTTATGTTGCGGTGGGTGGTTTCGGAGGTTCGTCACCTAACTCGGGTGTTATGTTCGTGACAATGAAAGATTTGGGGAACAGACCCACGGTTACCTTCTCGGAAAAACAAAAGCCCTCAGGTCCTTGGGGTTGGCTGACCAGTATTTATGAACATATTGTTCCCCAGCGTTTGACTCAGGCTGAGTTTGCGGCTTATTGCCGTAAAACCCTTTCCAAGATCAGCCCTGACCTTCGTATATCCATCCAGGATCTTTCGATGCGCGGTTGGTCAACAGGCAAAGGTTATGCCGCGGAACTTTTGGTCACCGGCGCGGACTGGGACACCCTTTCGGATTGTGTTCTCAAAATTAGGGCCAAAATGCAGGCCGATCCCAAATTAGCGGATACAGACGACAACTTCCTCGATGGACAGCCTGAGATCCGGGTCATTCCAAACCGGGTCAAAGCGGCCCAAATGGGCGTAAACATGGACGATCTTGGCAATGTTATCTCAGCCACTGTGGGTGGTTATCAGTTCCAAGGGGTTTATTTCCATGAAGGCGGTCATGACAACCCCATCGCGGTCCGTGTGCCTGTGGATGAGCGTAAAGGTCCGGACGCCATTAAATCCGTCTATGTCCGCAATAACCGCGGCGAGGTTTTGCCGGTTTCCGCCGTCGCCGACCTTAAAGTGGTTCCGGCACTTCAACAGATTACCCGGGATAACCGTCAACGGACGGTGTTCTTTTACGCCAATCCGGCACCCGGAGTTTCCCAGCAAGAATGTTTGAATGAGGCTTTAAGCGTTTGTAAAAGCGTTCTCCCTGAGGGCTATAGCGTCGGTCTGACCGGCTCTTCTCAGGCAAACTCTGATTCACTTCAACAATTGTTGTTCGTCATGTTCCTGGGTATCGCGGTGGCTTACATGGTATTGGGAAGCCAGTTCAACAGCTTCATTCATCCGGTTACCATTTTGCTTGCTCTGCCCTTTAGCGTGACAGGCGCCATTCTTTCCCTTTTGGCAACGGGACAAGCGCTGAGTATCTATAGCATGATTGGTTTGATCCTCCTTATGGGCTTGGTAAAAAAGAACTCCATTATGTTGGTCGACTTTACCAACCAAAGACGGGCGGAGGGCATGGATGTCCATGACGCCTTGTTAGATGCCTGTCCTATGCGCTTACGTCCTATTTTAATGACTTCTTTTGCCACTATCGCAGGCGCTTTCCCAGCGGCTTTGGCGTTAGGTCCCGGCGCTGAACTTCGCCAGCCGATGTCTATTGCGATCATCGGCGGAATTCTTTTTTCGACAGTTTTAACTTTGGTCGTCATTCCCTGCGCTTACAGTTTAATGTCGGGCTTGGAGAACCATAAAGCCCATCACACTACGGGTTATGAAAAATACGGAAAAGACGCCAAAACAAAAGCTGCTAAAAAATCAAAAAAGAAGAGATAAAACTAAACAAACTTAGCTTAAAAAGCCGTTAACTTGAATAGTTAACGGCTTTTTTATTTTTCAAAACGCTCACATCTGAATCCAAATCCTTTGCCCCTTCATTTGATAGTATAATTTCCAAATACTTGTCTCAAATACCGGGAGAACCCAATGTCAACTATCCTACGCCGCCGGTACCCTCTTATTTTTTTCATTTTGTTTTACTTAATCCTCGCCAACTTAACCTTTAAAGACTTCGGTGAAACCTTTGACGAATCGGGAGTTTATACCCGAGGAATCGTTCTTAACCATTATCTGATTCATGATGATTTTATGGGGTTTCTTCACAAAAGCGCACCGGATGATGGCGCCGTTATCTATAACCACTTTTATAGTCTGGCACTTTATGTTTTAAATCCAAATGCCGATTTAGACGATTATCACTGGCTCAACATGGTTTTCGCTTTATTGGCTTTTATAGCCCTATTTGAACTTTTACTAAGTCAAACCCAAAAGCCCTTGTTATCCCTATTAGGCCCGCTCTTTTTGTTTTTAACTCCCCGTTTTTTAGGTGATATTCCCGCCAACCCCAAAGACATGCCTTTCGCTGTCTTTTACTTACTCTCTCTATCCGCGATTTGTTTTTTTCATCAAAAACCCAAAACTCATCCCTATGTCAAAACTTTAGTTTTGGGACTACTCTTTGGATTTACCCAATCCTCCCGTTTGCTCGGCTTGACTCTTTATCCCGTTTTCCTTCTTTTCAATCTTCATTTCTTTTATCACAGTTCCAATCACACTTTGTCCAAATGGAAAAAACATCTGATGGAGCTGGCCGCGACACTAACTTTGGTTTTTATCATTTCGAATTTTTTTATGGTGCTCACCTGGCCTTATCTGGGAGCTAACTACTTCAATCATTTCAAAGAATTATTAGGCATCGCGAAGAATTTTTACTGGGATAACAACGATTTGTTTATGGGACAAGAAATTCCCAGCACCCATCTGCCCTGGACATATCTGCCCGTCTGGTTCCTTATCACTACTCCTCTTTTTATTCTATTTTTTCTAGTGTCTTCTTTTATTTTCATCAAAAACAAAATGGCCAATCCTCTTTATATTTTGATGGGAGTGACTGTAACCGTAAACGCCGTTTTCGTTCTGATTTTAAAACCAGTCCTTTATGACGGCTTAAGACACTTCTTGTTTTTACTCCCAATTTTAGTCGCCATCGCGGCCCTCAGCGCCTGCGAATGGTTTCAGCAAAATCAAAAGGGTTTTCTATTTAAAATCATTCTCGGTTTGTGCTTATCCAACGGTTTAACTGTGATTTATCAAATGACTTGCTTACACCCTTATGAATATATTTATTTCAACGAACTGACTGGTGGACTGCGGGGATCGCAGGGAAAGTTTGACAATGATTACTGGGGAGCCAGCTTTAAAGAAGCGGTGGATTGGCTGGAAAAAAACGAGACGATGGATCCTAAGAAAATCTATAAAGTGACTGGTAGCGGCAATTCTTACCAGATTTTTTACTACTTCACACCCAACATGAAGTGGGTCGACGACCTGAAAGACGCGGATTATTACATTTCTTATACCCGGGATAACAAACAAAATGCTGTGGATCCATCAAAAACGATTCATGTGGTTGAACGGGAAGGTGTGCCGTTGAATTATATTTTTAAACTGAAATAGCTTAGGTCTTATCCCCATCGCCATTGATTTCCCTCATGGCTGTCTCCGAACCCTTCAAAATATAGGTTTCTATGCCATTCCGAGCCCTTTCAACTGCCTGTTCAATCTTCAGTTTTTCGTCCGGATGAAACGAGGATAGAACGTAGTTGGGTCCTTCGCCAGGCGATACCGGTTTTCCAACACCGATGCGAAGCCGTGGAAAATTACTGGAACCCAGGTGAGAAATGATCGAATCAAGGCCATGATGCCCTCCCGATCCTCCTGAAACTTTCAACCGAGTCTTCCCAACAGGCAAATCCAAATCATCAGAAATGACTAAAACCCGTTCCCGCGAAATTTGTCGATAGCGGGTAAAAGGCCCTACCGCTCTGCCAGACTCATTCATGAAGGTTTGAGGAAAAAACAAAAAGACTTCATGACCTTTCAGCGAAAAACTTCCCCAGATGGCTTCGTCTTTCTCTCGCAGTCTAACGTTATGCTGAAGGACAAGAGCTTCGACCACGCGAAAACCCACATTGTGCCGTGTGAAACGGTAATTCTCTCCCGGATTCCCCAAGCCGACGATCAACCAGTTTTCGTCCATACCAGAAAATGACCTCAAAAAAAATAAGCCACCCAGAGATTCCCCTGGATGGCTTGAGAATTTTTAAACAGCCGGATTTACTTCTTTTCGGCCGGCTTCTTTTCGCCGGCCTTAGCTGCATCAGCGCCTTCTTCTTTCTTCTTGGCGGTGAGCACTTCGGGCTCAGCGGTAGCGCCCGGAACAGCGGCAGCGGCGGCGGCACCTTCAGCAGTCGGAGCGGCCTTAACTTCTTCGGCCATCTGTTGGGCAACAGAAACAACCACTGAACCGGCGTATTGAACAGCCTTAACGCCTTCAGGTAATTTCAGATCTGAAACGTGAACCGCGCTGCCAATGGCCAAATGAGCCGCGTCCACTTGTATGGATTCAGGCACTTCGGTCGGTAAACATTGAACTTCAACCGTCCTCATGGCCAGCTGTAAAACACCGCCCGCTTTGACGCCTTCACAGGTATCACCGTTCAAAACACGCACAGGAACCTTAATCTTGATCTTTTCTTTCATATTTACTTGATGGAAATCCGCGTGAAGGACTGAGTTAGATACTTTGTCGTATTGGATTTCTTTGACGACCGCCAAAACCGAACCATCGGTCTTTGCGCCTTCAATTTTCAAAGCGAAAAAGATATTCTCGCCCTTCGCCGAAGAGATGATTTTGACAAATTCTTTTTCAGAAATTTCAATCGATTGATTTTGGGATTTGTGGCCGTAAATTTCAGCCGGCACGACACCCTGGGCACGCGAACGACGGGCGATGCTGCTTCCCTTGGTAGTTCTAACTTTAGCGGTCAATGGTACTTGTTTCATTTCAGCACGACTCCTTCATTTATGCCGTAACCGTCTAACGGTCACGATGGTTGCAAGATGGCTATCGAGGATCAAGATTTTCAAACAACGAGCTGATGGACTGTTCGTTGTGGATACGCATGATCGCATCCCCCAGCAAGGGACCCACCGGGAGAACGGTAATCTTTGACACCCTCTTCTCCGGGGGGAGGGGAATACTATCCGTTATGACGATTTCTTTCAAGGGTGAATTTTGCAGATTTTGCACCGCATTTCCTGACAAAATGCCATGGCTGCAGCAGGCATAAACCTCCGTGGCCCCCGCTTTAAGGATGGCGTTAACCGCCTGAACCATGGACGCGCCGGTGGAGATCATATCGTCCGGAATCAGAACCGAACGGCCTTTCACCTCGCCGATGAGGTTCATCGCTTCCACCTCGTTGGGACCCCAGCGGCGCTTATCGACGACCGCCAAATCGGTTCCCAGCACCTTGGCAAAAGCCCGGGCCATCTTGATACCTCCAACATCAGGAGAAACTACCATCAAGTCCTTTAGTTTTTTCTTTCGAATGTAATTTGCGATTACCGGCAGGGCGTAAAGATGGTCCACCGGGATATCGAAGAAACCCTGAATTTGCTGAGCGTGAAGATCCATGGCCAAAACACGGTCTGTTCCCGCCGTAGTAATGATGTTCGCCATAAGTTTGGCCGTAATGGGCACCCGGGGCTGATCTTTACGGTCTTGGCGGGCGTAGCCGTAGTAAGGAAGCACCGCCGTAATACGCCGGGCCGAAGCCCTGCGAAAAGCGTCAATCATGATTAAAAGTTCGATCACATTATCATTCACTGGCGGACAAGTTGGCTGGACGATGAAAATATCCCGACCGCGCACGTCTTCATTAATCTTGATTCGAATCTCGCCTTCGGAAAAGCGGCTGACCATAATATCGCCCAAGGGCACTTTTAGAAATTCACAAATGGAGTTGGCAAGGGCCGGATTGGCCGTACCGCTGAAAATTTTCAATCCATTGGGTGCGGGAACTCGGGTCATGATGACTTCCTCGATTATTGATCAATTTCAAATGTCGGCGTGGAATCCCATCAAAACGGAAAAAATACCAATGGGATACGGATATGTTTCTTTTTAATAAAAACCATCGATGAAAACTGCACAGAGTTTAAACCCAAAAAGCATCAATTTCAAAAAATTTATTCCGGCTTTTCTTACTTCTTTTTAGCCAAAACTTTGGCCGGAACACCCACCACCGTCACTCCGGGCGCCACGTTTTTCGTCACTACTGAACCCGCTCCCACCACCGCGCCTTTGCCAATCGTTATCGGCGCGACTAAAGTGGAATTACTCCCCAAAAAAACCTTATCCCCTATTTTCGAATGGTGTTTTTTCTTTCCATCATAATTGGCAAAAACGCATCCCGCTCCCACATTAACGTCACGACCCAAGTGGGCGTCGCCTACGTAAGAAAAATGTCCAATCTTACTTCCTACGGCGACACGCGCATTTTTCAATTCGCTGTTCGTACCGACATGAACTTTTTTATCTAAAACACTGCCACCTCTTACATGAGCAAAGGGACCCGCGTCACAGCCATCGCCTAATAGGCTTTCAGTAATGCGGGAAGAGCGGATAATCACTTTTTTGCCCAAGCGAGCCGATTGAAGCCGGCTCCCGGACTCAATATGGCATTCTTCGCCGATAACCGTTTTTCCCAAGAGATGAACATTGCCTTCAATAATTGTATTCCGTCCAATGACGACTTCTTGTCCCAGTTCCACCGTCTCGGGGTTTAAAAAAGTCACCCCTGCTTTTTGATGTTTCTCTATGAGTCGTGAATTTAAAACGCGATGAGTCTGGGCCAACGGTTTTCCTCCCAGCCAAAATGAAAGCAGAGCCTATGATAAACGAGATTGATTAATTTAGCTTCGGGGTTTTCATGAGTAAAAGTAGATCCGGAATAGGTTTTTTACGGTTTGAAGAGGCATCTGACAAGTGATAAATACCCCATCCGTTAGCCATAAAACGCAGGTCCGTCCAACGCTGGATGAGGCCGTCCAGTTTCGCCCACTCCCCTTCACTTAATGGGTAATAAGAATGATTTTGGGAAGATAGCCTTTGTCCCTCTCCACCCGAAACAACTAAGTCATCTATCCCTAATTCTTTTAAACGACGCCGAATGCCATTGCTGTCTTTTTCATTCTGGGCTAATCCGACTAATAATTGACGGTCAAACACACTGTTGGAATAAAAATCCCTCGGGAAGTAAAGCGTCCTGGCGTCCCCGATGACTAAAAGCCGGTCTGCAGGCGCGGTCAAAACCCGTGCCGCTTCCGTGAGCGGAAAATAACTTTGAATTTGAGGGGTGGTTTCCAGATATTCGTTTTGGGTTTTAAATCCCGTAGCTATTTCACCCCAATGGTAATAAGAAATGCCTACCCGCGCCAAAGAAACAAAGCTCAAAAGCCCAAATGCCAGAACCACCCAAGACCAAGAATGGATTTTTTCTTGGCTTACTCCGCTTAAAACCAAACCCATAGCGGTTAAAAGTAAAACTACCGCCGGAATAGCCAGCCGCAATTGATGAGAAACGCCAAAACTAAAAAAAAGATAAAGCAGGCTGGTCGTAAGTAAATAACGGGTCAAACCCTTACACGAACCTTTTAAAAAGAAAAAAGGAATAAACCCCAACAAAAGAGGCGCGATGGTTTTATCCAAATCCCTCGTAAAAACTTGAACCATCCAATCCACAAAAGAATGATTCATCACCCAGGGTGTTTCGTGATCCTGCATGAGGGCCGTTAAATTTTCAGGCGGAAGAGTTTGACCGCCTGACCCATGAGAAAAATAGGGATAAAAAAAATTATCAGCAAAAACACAGTTTTTAATCAGCCACGGAGCCAGTGATAAAAAAACGAAAACTGTTATCATCAATCCTTGCTTGAAACGGCCCCGAAACTTGGTTTGGCCCTCCATCCAAATCCAAACAGCCAGAGCAGTGCCCAAACCCAAAATCGCCGTGTACTTGGCGCTCCATGCCCCGCCTCCCATCAAACCCACGGTGATAAACCAGTAGTTTTTTTTCTCATCGGTCCATTTCGTCAAACCATAAACAAAAAGCAAAATAAAAAAAGCCACAAAGACATCATTTTGAGCCGCCCATACGGTCGTGGAAAGAAGAGGTAGGAATAAAATAGACGCGGTCGTCAACCCGCCTGCGGTCAGGCTTCCCTTTTCCGTCACCCAGGCCCCCGCGGCTAAAGAAATCAAAATCAGCAGGTAAACATTTAAAAGTTTGGCGGCCTGACTGCCGTCAAAAAAGAAGCCATTCCAAAGATAAAGCTCAGCGCCGAAAGGAAAATGCGCGTATAAATTCCCCGGCATATCCGCCAAACCATGATGAAAGTCCCAAAACTGAAGTGTGGAAAGGTGATAAACCAAGGCGTCAAAATAGGTTTCCGGAAGCAGCATTTGGGCTATGTCGAGGCCGATAAAAGCCAAAACCAGTAACGCGATGAAAAGAGAAAGACCTTGAGGGATTTTCAAAGCAAAAACAGGACTCCATCGAATACCTTCCTGCCAAAAATCCCAAAGAGCCCAAAAAAATAAAAGCAAACCAAAAACAAGTATGAGTGATGTAAACCAAAGTCCGTTCAACCCCAACCCCAGCCATAAACCGTTTATAAATAAGATACCCAGGGCTGTTTCAAAACAAAATTTCAATGTCGATGAAGATAAGCGCAGTCCCAGCCACCCCCCCAGTTTTCGGCCCATTCTCCAAAAAACAACCGCCGCCAAACCGAAGATCACAACCGCTTTCAGCCATTCGACCCAATTGATGAGGAACTGTGCCAAATTCGCGTGGCTAATATTTAGAATCAACTCGGAGAGAAAAGAAAAATCAAAAATGGACTTTGCGGAAAAATAAATTAAAAAAATTAAAAGACTCCAGATAAGAAAAAAAGCGGTCCAAACTTGCCGTCTCTGAGACTGCGATGAAAATGAGGATTTAAGAACCAAGTCTTTTCCTTTGGCGCATGGTCTTTCTATTCTACTTTATCGCGCCTTTTCTTCAGTTTCATTCGGAAAAGTCCACTCATAAGCCGCGTAACCCGTGAAAGTATAGGTGGTTTGGATCAAGTCCCGCCCCAGGGAAAACACAATGTGATTCACTTCATCAAAATGAACCATACCACCTATGTTAAAGCCCGCACCGTTGCTTTCATCCGTCGTGCTGGCATCGTGATAAAAAACCTCTCCGCCCAAGGTCAGGCTTTTACCAAAATCCCTTTGCAGTTCCCAGCCAAGAAAAACCCAATTCTTATTGCCAGTTCCGGGATTAATCCAGTAGCCCGCCCCGCCGTAGCTAGTCCAAGGGCCCCAGCTCTTTTGAATCCATATCGGCAGAAGATATTGGACAACACCCGCGCCCAAACCTCTGGAAACGTCGCCAGTGGGAATATTGATTTGAGGAAAAAAAGCGGCCTGTGGTATGTCGGCGCTTTCATGGATAAACCGGTACTTCAAACCCGCCAAAGTATCGCCATATCCATAGTTGGAAAAACCATTGGAAGAATTAAAAGCCACCTGCTGGGTCAAGCTCAACTGGGTATCGGGAAATCCGCCGTAATTGAGTTCTAAAAAAGGAGCCGTGCCCAGCCAGCCCTGCCCCTGAATTTGCTGGGCGGTGGCGCCGAAATAAATTTCCCAATGTTTATAGTCGGTGGGTTCGGGGTCATCGGTTTCAAAGGGCGGACCGGCCCAAAGACGAATGGGGTTCACCGCCAAGATAAGAAGAATGGCAAACCCCATCCATACTTTTAAGAACAGAGCGTTTTTCATCAAAAAGATTATTGACCCAAAACCAGTAATTTAAACGTGCCCGGAATCATCTTCCGGCGCGGCTTGGGATTGTCTTGCGTCGGAGTGGGCACCGGCCCCATCTCGGCGGTTACCAGAAACACGTGGCCAGTCTTGGAATCAAAGGCCATAGTTCTCGCTCCCAGCTCAGTCTTCGCGTTCTCCACCACCTGATAGTTATCGGCTGAGTTTTCCTGGACCACACTTAAAGTCCCGTCGCCGCAGGAGTTAAAAACCGTGCCGCTGGACGGATCAAAATAGGTCGCGTCGATATGATCCCCAATCGGCAGGGACTGAATCACTTTGCCGCTTTTCGCGTCCATTACGACCACCAGCTTGTTTCGGCAGCCGATGAAAAGCCGGTTGTTGCCCCTGTCCATCGCCATGCCCGAAGGCGTTTCGCCCGGCGCAATGGGCCAGCGGTGCTTGATTTCCAGCGTTTGGGTATCGATGTCCAGAACCAAGCTTTTATCCTCAAGGTTATTGAACAAATGGCCATGACCATCTACCGCCGCGTATTCCGGCTTGCCGCCCAAATCAAAAGTTTTAACTACCTTGCCGGTGACGGCGTCAATAGCGGTGGAATTGGCGCTATTCCCGTTAAAGGTAAAAACCTGAGTCGTCGCCGAATCATACACAATGCAGTCCGCGTCTTTTTGCGCGGTGATTTCTGAGGTTTTTTTAAGCGTCTTCAAATCAAAAACAACCACTGAGCCCGACTTGCCGCAGGAGATGAATCCCTTGCCTAATTCAGGCGCCAGCGCCACTCCGTGCGACCCTTGAATGCCTTCAATTTTCCCGACCATCTGATAAGTGTCGGCGTTCAAAACCAAAACTTCGTTTTCGTGCGTGATATAGAGGCGCCGCGCGTCCGCGTCAACTTTCAGGTAATCCCATCCGCCATTGTCCGAAAGTTTAACCTCCTGGAGAATGTGATAGGGTTTAATGCCTTCATCAGCGTAAACACCCGACATCCAACCGGCCAAAAGCAGTAACAGAAACCCTATCGGGATACGGTTCATCGTCTTCCTCCAAAAGGTAAATTTGACTTTCAACTATATAACGCAACCGAAACATTCTTGTTTAAATCGATGCTACTTTATGGGAAACTTCGATCCCATCAACCATTAAGACGACTGAATCCATCAAAAAGGTTAAAAAATGCCCTGGTTTCAAACTCTCGCCAGCGTCATCTTCGTCAGCCTTCTTTCCCTGCTGGCCATTATCGTGCTTTGGCTCAAACCCCAAACCCTTAAAAAAGTCCTGCATCCCCTCATCAGTCTGGCGGTCGGCGGCCTTTTGGGCGACGCTTTTCTCCATCTCATTCCCGAATCCTTTGAGAAATCAAAAAATACAACTACTGTTTCTTTGCTGGTTTTAGCGGGCCTTTTCCTCTTTCTTGTTTTGGAAAAAAGTATGCATTACTACCATCACCACGAACACACGACAGCGGAAGTTCATCCCTACGGTTACCTAAGTCTTATCGCCAGCGGGCTTCATAACTTTATCGATGGTCTTTTGATCGGGGCTTCCTATCTGGCCGGAACCTCCATCGGTTTGGCCACCACCCTAGCGGTGGTTTTGCATGAAATCCCGCATGAACTGGGCGACTTTAGCGTACTGGTCAACTCAGGCTTTAAACCCATCAAAGCCCTTCTCTACAACTTCCTGTCAGCCCTCTTAGCTGTCGCCGGGGCTGTTTTCGCCCTGGCCATCTCTTCAAATCCCCAGACGGTCACCCAAATAGTCTTGCCCATCACAGCGGGAGGTTTTATTTACATTGCCGGTTCAGACCTGATTCCCGAGCTGCATAAAGAATTAAAGCGCTCAGCGATTCTGATTCAGCTCTTGGCCATGGCTTTGGGTGTAGGTCTCATGTTTTTGGTCAAGTTTCTCGAATAACCTCAAAAATTAACCTTCCCCTATCGTTCCCGCCCAACCCCTGGGGTAAACTAAACCCCGTCAAACTACCCGCGTATTAAGGAGCTTTTATGAGCGTTTATCCCTTCAAAGAAAAAACCATCGACGGAAAAGAAATCGCGCTTCAAGATTACCAGGGCAAAGCGCTTTTGATTGTAAACGTCGCCAGCAAATGCGGTTTCACGCCTCAATACGAAGGATTGGAAAAACTCTACAAGAAATATAAAGATCAGGGTTTTGAGATTTTAGGGTTTCCCTGCAACCAGTTCGGCGCTCAGGAACCCGGAACCGAAGCGGATATCCAAAGCTTCTGCAGTCTTACCTATGGCGTCGACTTTCCAATGTTTTCCAAAGTCGATGTGAACGGCGCGAATGCCGATCCTCTTTATAAATATCTCACTACGGAAAAGCCGGGTATTTTAGGAACCGAAGCCATTAAGTGGAATTTCACGAAGTTTCTGATCGATAAAAACGGCGAGCCGGTGAAACGCTATGGCTCTGCGGACAAACCGGAAAGCCTGGAAGCCGACATTGAAAAGGTTCTCAAAGGTTAGTTTTAAGTTCGTTTTTTCACGGCCGAGACCGGATTTAACCCTCAAGTATCGGGGACTTTTTCTTGAATTTTTTTAAAAAGTTTTTAACCCAGGCCGTCTGGCTGGCGCCGCCCTTGGCTGTCCTCATGGTTCTTACCCTTGGGTTCGCGGGCGGATGGATTTCAAAAATCATTTTCGACAATATCAAAACGGGAGGCAACCCAGCCCCGACTCCCGTGATTAACGACACCGACGGGGACAAACTTTACGCGTCCCTCGACAGTCCCTTTTTGTCCCGCCAGGAAATCAACACCCAGGATCAGGCTTCCAACGCCGTCCTTCATGGACAAGCCATAGAACCCAAATTATTGCCCGATGGAACCAAGGAATTCGATCTGACCGCTTCCGCTTTCACCTGGCAGCTATACAACACCGCTCGGGTGACGGTTTGGGGTTACAACCACCAGGTGCCGGGGCCTTTGATACGACTGAAAGTCGGTGATCGGGTTTTATTTGTGGTTAAAAATCAATTGCCCCAGGCGACAACCATCCACTGGCACGGGCTGGCTGTTCCCAACGGGGAAGACGGCGTTCCCGGCATCACCCAAAAACCTATACCGCCCGGCGGGCAATTCACCTACCGTTTCACCGTAACCTCTCAGATGGTCGGAACCCATCTTTACCACACCCATTTCAACGAAAGTTTCCAGATGGACCAGGGTCTTCACGGCATCCTGTTCGTCGAACCGGCCAAGCCGCCGAAACACACTGATGACGTCGAGGCTTTCTATGAAATGGCTTCTTTCAAGGTGGGCGGTTCGGACCAGGAAAATGTTTTCACTTTGAACGGCAAGGCTTTTCCTGAGGCTGACGTTTTGACGGTTCCTCTGGGAGCCCGGGTGCTGCTTCACCTGATAAACGCCAGCGCGGAGAACGAGCATGTCATGCATCTGCACGGCTACACTTTCCGGATCACCGCCCTGGACGGAAACCTTCTGGACCATCCCATCAGCGCCAACACCGTCAATCTGGCGCCTTCCCAAACCGCTGACGTGGAATTTACCGCCAACAACCCGGGCCAATGGATGTTCCATTGCCATATCCTGGACCACATCATCAACCCCGGCCCCCAGGGCGAAGGCGACGACACAACCCCGGCAAATATGGGGGGACTGATGACCTACATCCACGTAGTTGCGAAAGAGAATGTCAAAACCGGTTATTTCGCCGCGGGCGAATTTTATTCGGATCCAACCTGTCGCCCCTGAAAACAGGACAACCTTTTAGCTTTATTGTTTTTTGACGAAAAGGATGCGGGTTATCAAACCATCAAGAAAGCAAGCGGTAAGATTACTCCCGCCGCCAGCAACACCCCTATGACCCATCGGGGGCGAAAGTATTTAAAAGCCATCACCAAACCCACCCCGGTACTGAAGATAAAACCGGCAGACATCAGGAGAACAAATCCTTGAAGAGGCCAGGACTGGGACGATGCGTCGGGCAATTTTTGATCCTTGTGGATTTTCGCCATAACCTTCAATATTTCAGGAGCCTGATAACCGTTTTTCACGTCCTTATGCAGGCGGAGTGTTTGCAAAACACCCGAAACGGTGAAGAAAAGCAGGGCTGGAGCAAAGAAACAGCCTAAGATCAGATGAATGCGGCTCATCGATTTCATTCCAGCCTCCATCCCTTAAAAATTTAAAATTCGTTTTTTATTCCATCAAGGCTGGGCGGCCATTTTCTGTTGGAGTTTCTCAAGGTTATTCGCGGCAATCATATTGCCCTGCTTCGCGGATTTTTTATACCAGACGATCGCCTGCCGGTTGTTATGGGGGATACCATGCCCGTACTCATAAAGAAGGCCCAAAAAATTTTCCCCGGACGGATCGTTTTTATCCGCGGCTTTTTTAAACCAAAGGTAGGCCTGTGAGTAATCCGGGGCGGATCCTTCTCCCTTGTAGAGCATCAATCCGATGGAATTGTTAGCTGTCACGGAGCCCATTGACGCGGCCTTTTTATATTGTTCCATGGCGGCCTTGTAATCCTGTGGAACACCCTCGCCTAGTTCATACAACAAACCCATACAAACATAGGCATTGACGTCCCCTTTGGCACAACCGGTACGGTACCACTCCATCGCCTTTTGATAATCCTGGGCAACCCCTTGGCCTTGCTCATACAAGATGCCCACACAACGGGCGGCGTCCTTAAAACCCCGATGATCCGATTCCTCAAAAAACGCCATGGCTTTTCCATACTGGGAAACCGAGGCGGCTTTAACCGCCTCGGTATACATTTCTGAACCCGGAACAGTCTCCGCTGAATCTTCATCGGCTGCCACGTTCCATTGGCCCAGCGCCAAAAACAATACCAAAATCATGCCCCACAGACTTTTCATCATTCCCTCTTCTCAATGGCTTTTTTTAGCGGTCCGATGCGGAAAAGCAAAAACGCCAATCAGGATGAAACCCAATAAAACGCCAGTGGCGGTATAGCGGCTCAAGGCCAAACCGCCATGATCGACCGGTTTATCGAGAAAATCCCCCAACACCGCGCCCAGGGGACGGGTGAGGATAAAGGCGGCCCAGAAAAGAAAGGTGCGGGAAATTTTGGTCCAGAAATAAAACCCCAGCACTAATGCCAGCAGAATAACGAACACCGTGGCCCCGCCCAGGTAACCCAGCCCTTCGCTGTCCGCCGTCCAGTCCCCCAGGGCGGTGCCCAGGGTCTGTGAAAACATGATGGTAACCCAGTAAAAAATTTCGGTCTGGGGATCGCTGACGGTCTCAACCGCCACCGTGCCCTTGGTTTTGTACCAGAGCAAAAGGGACGCCATGAGCAGGCCGAACAGAAGCGCCGAACCGCCCGCGTAGCCGATGCCCAGCGAACGGTCGGCGAAATCCGCCAGCGTCGTCCCCACCGTCGTGGTGGCGATGATGGTGAACCAGTAAATGGCGGGGTGAAACTGTTTGGCCCTGATCTGGACGATGACCGCCGCGATGAAAATGACAGCGAAAATAGCCGTGCCCACCAGATAGCCCAGATTCATGGACATGGAAACCATATCCCCCCCGGTTTCTCCCAAAGTGGTGGCCGCGACCTTGATGATCCAGAAAAGAACCACCAGCTCCGGAACTTTACTGAAACCCGCCCGGTTTGTTTGAGGTTTCGCGGCCTGTGTTTTTTTCATGCGGGTTCCTTATGGTTTCAAAATGGGGCTGACATCAAACCCACCTTACTTTCCCAGCACGAGCAGATGAAAGGTTCCCGGAATAATTTTGCGTTTGGGTTTGGGATCCTCGGTCGTGGGGGTGGGAGCGGGCTCCCTTTGCGCGGTTGTCAGGAAAACATGCCCCGTCTTGAAATCAAAGGCCATGGTTTTCGCGCCCTCTTCGGTTTGCACATTTTCCACCAGCGTATATTGATTAGGCGAATCCTCGTGAATAACCGTCAAAGTGCCGTCGCCGTTGGAACTGAAGATGGTGGCGGAAGCGGGATCAAAATAAGTACCGTCCACCCCTTTGCCGATGGGCAGGGTCTGGACCACTTTGCCGTTTTTCGCGTTCATCACCACCAAAAACTGGTTATGGCATCCGCTGAAGAGGCGGTTATGCTCCACGTCCATCGAAAGTCCCGAGGGAGACGCACCTGGCGCCAGGGGCCAGCTTTTCATGATCTTCATGGTCTGGGAATTCATCTTGATAATTTTGCTTTCGCTTTCCAGGTTGTCAAAAAGGTGGCCCTGGCCGTCGGACACCGCCACTTCGGGCGCGCCGGGCAGGTCCAGGGTTTGAACCACTTTGTCGGTGGCGGGATCAATGACAGTGGAGTTTTTGCTGTCGCCGTCGAAGGTAATCACGTGACCCGAGGCTTTGTCGTAAATAATGACGTCCGCGTCTTTGGAGGCCGGAATTTCGGACAGGTGCTGGAATGTTTTCAAATCAAACACAATCACACTGCCGGGGTCGCCGCTGGTGGCATAGCCCTTGCCCAGATCCGGCAAAAATACCACGCCGTGGGGATGGGGAACATTTTCCACCGTGCCGATCAGCTTCAGGGTGTCGGCGTCGACCACCTGCACGCTGTTGTTGTGGGTGATATAAACCCGGCGGTTGTCGCTGTCCACCGTGAGAAAATCAAAACCGCCGTCGCCTGGCAGGGAAACTTTTTGAAGAATTTTGTATCCACCCGGCCCCGCGTCCTGCGCGCTGGCCGTCCCACAAGACAAAATGCACAATAGTAAAAATGCCGCGAAATGATTCATAAAACCCTCCTACACTTTTTATTTTTAAGCGCCTGGTTTCGACGCTTTCATCCCTTCGAACAACCTGCCAAAAAAAACAAAATCATGGCGCCTGTGCTGCGGGTTGGCCGGTTTGAGCGTCCAAAAACAAAGGCTGAGCACCAGCGTTATCAAAATCAAACATCCCTTCCAGAGATCCGGCCATCGCGTCAAAAGACCCGTCCCCGATACGGCCCAGATTCCAGTTGTCCTCAATGAACTTCAGGACGGAGGTCTGGTCGGTCACCGTATGGTCCACGTAATTCACTTTGGCGAAAGAGGAAATAACCATCAGCGGCAGGCGGGGGCCGTAGCCCATCCGTCCCTGGATGCCGCCCAGAAACGGAGCCTTGCCGGGTTGTGGAACATCGACCGAGGGGATATTGGAATTATTCACGAGCGGCGGGGCCTGGTGGTCGTACCAGCCGTCCGAATCGTCGTAGCTGATGACGATCGCCATGTCTTTCCAATCGGGTGATTTTTCAAGACGGTTGATGGTCTCCACCAGAAATTCCTGCTCGCAAACCGGACCCGAATGACCGGCGTGGCCGTCCTGATAGGCCGGAGCCTTCAGGAAAGAAACCGCCGGCAGATTTTTTGAATCCAGCGCGCTCCAAAAGTCCGTCAGGTCATACTGGTGATTGGCCTGGTCGCTTTTACCGATCATGCTAAAACCCGTCGGCGGCAGATGTTTGGGATTGGAGGTGGAAGCGTAATACTGGAACGGTTCGTGATGGGGAGTGTAATCCTTGCTCAGCTTGGCGCTGTCGCAAGCATGGGTCTGGGAGGGGTCCCGGAAACCGCCCTGAAACCATCCCCAGGTAATTCTCTTGTCGTTGAGCAGGTCGCCCACGTTCTTCCCCGTCATCGTCAGGTGCGGTTCATCCTTTTTGGAAGCGTCGTCGAAATAGGGGTCTAGGTCCCCAATATCCGTTCCCTGCACCACCTTGGGGCTGGAAGCGGAAGCCTGGGCCCCGCCGGTCTGTCCTGAAATGAGATTGATGCACCCGGGCGTGGAGGGCCCGTAAACGGTGTTATAGGAATTGTCGCTCATGGCGAAATTCTGGGCGTAGTTCCAAAAGGCCGTCACGGTGCGGCCGTCGTAATAACCCATCACTTCATAGGGAACCGTACAGCCCTTCCCTTCGGTGTATTCGACAAACTCATCCGCTTTTCCACCGTCATAGGCCTTTTGTTCAGCGGTATAGTTGTGGTCCTGGTCGCAGGTGACCTGGTCGGTCAGGAGGAAAGGCTGGGCTGAGTTGGGATTATGATTCAGCAGGTCCGTGGTGAACCCGTTGACCGAGGGAGTATCTTTTTTCGGCCGGAAGATGACGTGGCCGTTAGAGTCCTTAATCGTTTTGGGATAGGTTCCGAAATAATGGTCAAAGGAAATATTTTCTTGAAAAATAACAACCAGATGTTGAATAGGGGTAGCGGTGGTACCATCGGCGAAAACCCGTCCCCAAACCAACCATAAACCCAAACTGATTAAAACAAAACGTCTCATAAAGCCCTCCTTCATTTCTTTTGGCCCATTTACGACAACCACAAAAATTAAACAACAGTTTTTCCCGCCGGCCTCAATTCAATTTAAAAGCCACGGGAAGCCGAACCCGGCAGTTGATCGGCTCGCCCATCTTGTCCAAAGCGGGCCGGAACTTCGCGTCCTTAAGTTTATCGAGCACCACCTGATTAAACGCCGGATCGGCGCCCTGAAGGATCGTGACCTGATCGACTTTGCCCTCAATATTAATCAAAAGCTCCACGATCACCCTGCCTTCTTTTTTTTGCTTGCGCATCTCCAGGGGGTAATCATCTTGACCTATGAAACCTCCCACTAAGGATGGCTGACGGCTGGCGACCACCATGGGAGCCGCGTCGGGAGTGGGCTTGACCAACGGTGGCGGCGGGGCTTTCCCCTTTTTAGCCAAAATCCATGTCTCGGGCGGCGGCGGAGTCAGCTTGTTCTGCAGGGTGAGAAGCGGAGTGTCCCTGAGGTCAATATTAGTTTTATATTCGGCGTGAGCCTCGCCCCAGGCGATGATGCCCATGGCCACGCCGAAAACCCCGGCGTGAAAGAGCAAAGAAAAAAAGATGCCCCGGTAAAGGGGGTTCACCATCATTTCCTCGAAGGCGCGGTTCATTTTAATGTTGCTGAAATATCGGTTCATCACCACACCGCTCAAAGGAGAATTCACTATTTTCGGTCCATAGCCAGTGCCACTTTTTGGACGCCGCCGAGCTTGAGAGAGTCGAGAACCTGCGCCAGTTTTTCATAGGGGATATCCTTGTCAGCCTTGAGAATGACCTGCACCTCGGGATTGCCGCTGGTCTCGTCCCTCATCTGGTCGGTTAAACCCGCCAGATCAATGTCCTTTTGATTGAATTTGAGCTCTCCGTTAAGGCCCAGTGTCACCACCAGGGCGGGCTGGGGAGCTTTTTCCTCTTTGACCACTTTTGGCAAATGTACCTGAAGCGCCTGCTCGCTGATGAAAGTGGCCGTCACCATGAAGATGATCAGAAGCACCAGGGTGATATCCACCAGAGGCGTGACGTTGATGCCCGTCACCAGATTGCTGTCGTCCGAACCGGGCAGCATCACTTGGCCTTTTCTTGTTTGAGATAGGCCAGAAGAATCCGGGAAAGGCTGTCGGTATTGGTCTGGATTTCCCGCAAACGAGTCAGGAAAAAATTATTAGCGATGACCGCCGGGATGGCCACCAGAATGCCGAAAGCCGTGGCGATCAGGGCGGCCGAAATACCGCTCATGACCACCGAGACGCCGCTCTGTCCCGTCAAACCCAGATCGTTAAAAGCCTTGATGACGCCCAAAACCGTGCCGAAAAGCCCGACAAAGGGGGCGTTGTTGCCCAGTGTGCCTAGGATGATCAGATATTTTTCCAGTTCCAGCCTTTCCCTCAGCCAGTGGGAAACCATGACTTCCTCCACCGCCGGCGCGCCCTTCTGGAAATTTTTCAATCCGGCCAGAGCCACCCGGGCCTCAACCCTTTCGCTCTTCTCGGCCTGGGCCACTGCCGCAGGTACGTCCCCCTTTTCCAGGCTGGCGGCCAGACCGTCCATCAGGGCTGCTAGATCGCCCCGGTTTTTATTGAAGACCATCGCCCTTTCAATCATGACCCCGATGGAAACCACGCTGGCCAGAATTAATAAAACAATGACCCAGGTGTCTCCCACCAAGGCCAGATGCATGAAAATCAAATTCATTTAATGTTCCTTTGTTTATTGATTTTGAATCGTTGAAGAAATAGCAAAGCCAAAAACAGCCCAAACCCGGCGCGCGGTTTCGGTCCCTGAAGCCGAAACCGCGCCGGGTCTAACTCATACCGGGTTGGACAAGGGGTTGAGAACTAATCCCCTCGATTAAAAGGTGACGTCGATACCTCCGTCAAAGGAAGGCCCGTAGTACTCGTTCTGGATTGGGTAATTCGGGGCGGCCTGGTAAAAACGGAGGTCCGCGTTGTTGATGTTGTTCCAGTCTCCATAGATCGAGAAGTCTTTGGTAAAGGCATACTGGGCCTTCGCGTTGATCTGGAAAAAGTCGTCGTAATAAATATTCGGGGAATAACTCAGCGCATTGGGGTCCCCGATCGTGGTCAGGACTTTGCCGGTGAAATTACCCGCGACATCGACCGTTAACCCTCCCTGCTTGTAAAACACGCCGGTTTCCCAGATGAGATCAGATTGGCTGGGCAGTTCGCCGTAGACACCCGGGGAAAGCTCTCCCTGGGAACCAATAAAGGAAATGGACCCACGGTACCCCAATCCGCCCAATAAGCCGGGCAGCATGGTGTACTGCTGTTGGTACTGGAATTCAATTCCGTCGATAACCGCAGTGGGAATGTTAAAGTAATTCAAAGAGTCGGTGACCCCACCAGAGCCAACCCCACCCGCGCCTTCCACCCTGGAGTAATTGAGCGCGATATAGTTATTGATTTGCTTGAGGAACAGATCCACGCCCAAAATGGCTGCTTTTTGGGGATAAAGCTCCCACGAGAAGTCAATGTTGTTCGAAACCATCGGTTTCAGATTCGGGTTGCCGAAGGTGAATTGAACGTCATTGTTCCCGCTCTGCGCACTCAGAGCCGATCCTAAGCTGAACGAGGGGATGTACTGGTTCTGGGTTGGACGGGCAATGGTCTGCGAATAGTTCATGCGGGCGACGAGATCGGGATTGAACGTATACTTGAATCCCAGGCTTGGCAAAATGTTGGCATAGTCGATGGTTCCTGTTTCAGCGAGCGGTGTGGGCAATTCGGGGCCCGTCGGATCCCCCGTGGTAGGATCGAGTTGATTGGCCAAGAACCAATTATATTGAATGTGCGTGACCTCCAACCGGGCGCCTGCCATAGCCTCCATTGGGCCGGCTTTGACGGTGTACATAGCGTAACCTGCGTAGACATCCTCCCAGTTGTTATAGTCACCACCCTGGTCCCCATTCGGATCGGTTTCAACAAAGGACCCCTGATATTGGTTCTCATTGTTAAGAAGGCTCGATGTCGAACCTAAGGTTGGAATCGGCCCCATGTTATAGATGTTGTCGGGAGGATAGTAGCTGGGAGAGTAGAGAGAAAAAGCCGGGTTGTTCAGATAAAGAGGGGTTGAGGTGAGCGCTGAGCTGAAGCTTTGTGTGGAGTTGGTGGAATATTCCAGCCGCATGGCCGCGCCGAATTTGACCGTACTGGTATCGTCCCCGCCGAGAGGAATATCAAACTTGCCGTCGGCCTTTGCGCCGTACTGGGCCACCTGGTAGAGACTAGTGCTGTTTTGCGCGCCTCCATAGAGGAAATTGGCCGCGTTGGTATCAGTCCCGTTCAGGCCGGTAGTGTTGAAAGTCGGCATATTCCCGTTGTTGCCGAGGTTGTTATAAGTGAGCGAACCGGTAACACTGGTATCGTCGAAAGAATAGCCGTAGCTATAGGGCACATACTGCTCCGTATAGGCAAAGCTGGCTTTATAGTCCAGGATGAAGCCCCCGAGATTGTTTTGCCCCCCCACTCCTGAGGCCAAGGTACGGAACTGCGTCAATTCATCCGTTCCGCTTTTGTTAACATCGCTCGGATCTGCGGTTATAGTTCCATCAGAAGCCACTTGGTTCGCTGCAAGGGCATCCAGGCCTTTATATTGCGTATGCCACACGGGATCGCGGTACTCGTCATAACCGCTATACATCAAATTGGCGTAGAGCTTGTTGTCCTTATCAAAGTCGAGATTGATATTCGTTCCGATTCCTGCCCGGTCCCGCTCATAGTCGTAATAACGGAATTGGTAATCTTTGATGGAATTGGCGACCACAGGATTATTCGAAGGATCGGTATAGTCATTTTCCAGATCGTCGATTCCGAACTTGCTGTACTGATAACCGCCGTCCACGAGAATCCCCAAGTTGGTATTCCCCCCCAGGTTGTAGGTTTCGGCCCAAGTCAAATCGCCCCTCACGCCGGGCTGGTCGCGTTCAGGAAAATATTCCCCTTCAGCCTTCAGTTCAAAAAGTCCGGAGGGATAATCATTGGCGTACTTAGGAACGAGGTTCAACTGGCCGCCGATACCCTGGGCATCCATGTTTGGTAGAATCGTCTTGTAGAGTTGCAACTCGCCGAACAAGCCGGCCGGAATGGCATCCAGATCGACCGACCTCGCCGCCTCATCATAGGATGGGATGATCGTCTCGTTGAAAGTGACGATGTCCAGGTTCGGATCCGTACCCCGGATCGTGATATACCGGGCTTCGCTGGTGTCATGCAAAAGTCCAACCCCGGGCAGCTGCTCGGCCGCCTGGGCCACCGTCTTCGCTGGCGTTTGATTGATTTGATCCTGGGAAAGAATGTTCACCTTGTTTAAAGAATCGTGCATCTGGTCAAAGGCCGCGGCCTGGTCGACGCCCTTGGCCTTGACCGTGACTTCGGGAAGTTCGGAAACTCCAGTCACAGAGGCCGACATCGTGTTTCCTTGGCTATCCGCCGGGGCGCTGTTGGCTTGTCCTTCCACCGGCGCAGCTGTGTCAGCCGAGACATTGGCAGACGATATTAAAATGCAAAACAACACCGGAACTAAAAATCCGAAGAGGCGATGATTCAATTGCATATGATGCACTTCCTTTCTAGCTAAAAAAATCCATAAGATTTCATGGAGTGGATATCCGCGTGAAGCGTTGATGAAACCGGTTTATGTCGGGTGAGAATTTAGAGACTATTGTTTCTCTGAACGTTTCTGAAAAATTAAATAACCGTTACGATACGATGACAAAATCGTCATCTTCCCGTCATTGTCACAAAGAAAAAAGCTGGCATTCATAATTTGCCGAAGTCTTTTTAATATGAATCGGCGCCCGCCTTTCAGTTAAAACAAAAGCTTTCACGTTTTTTAAGGTTTCATTTTTGTTAATCTTTTGGATTCAGCTTGCTACTGGTACCGCTTTTATGAGTTACATAGACCATGAATATTCTGGTGATTGAAGACGAACCCAAAACCAGAGCCTATCTGGCCAAAGGTCTAACTGAAAACGGCTATAGGGTGGACCGCGCCGGAAACGGTGAGGACGGTTTTCGCATGGCCCGGGAGGGCTCTTGCGATCTTTTGATTCTGGACGTCATGCTTCCGGGTAGGGACGGTTGGTCTATCCTGTCGGAACTGCGCCAGTCGGGCCGTCAGTTCCCCATTCTTTTTTTGACCGCCAGGGACTCGGTGGAAGACCGGGTGAAGGGTCTGGAATCGGGAGCGGACGACTATCTGGTAAAACCCTTCGCTTTCGTGGAACTTTTGGCCCGGGTGCATTCCCTTCTGCGACGGGGTTCAGCCCGGTCCTCCGAAGTCCTCTACATCGACGACCTGGAGATTGACCCCATTCACCACAAGACCCAGCGGTCCGGCCGGCGCCTCGACCTCACCCCCAAGGAATTTACACTTCTATATATACTTGCCTCGCGGACTGGCAACGTTTTGTCCCGTACCTTTCTCGCCGAACAGGTGTGGGGCATGAGTTTTGAAAGCGACACCAATGTGGTGGATGTGCACGTCCGCCGTCTTCGTTCCAAAGTGGATGATCCCTTCAACCGGAAGCTGATCCATACCGTGAGGGGAGTGGGTTATGTTCTCAAAACCGACGGATAAAAAAGAGGCATTGGGAAGGCCCGCTTCCCTGTCCGCCCGCATGACTCTCTGGTACGTCTTTTCGGCTTTCGCGATTGTCCTGACAGCTTCGGGTTTTCTCTACCGCGCCCTTTCGAACAGCCTGATCCACGAGGACAACATCCTGCTTTCAGAAAACCTTAAAAGTTTCGGCGAATTGCTGAAAGTGCCCACCACTGACCTGAAGGACCTCAAGGAATTCGCGGGCGAACTGCCCAAATGGTACCGAAACAATTCGTTTTGGGTAAGGCTGTTGGATGGTTCAGGAAGGATTCTGGCTGAAACTCCCGGAATGTCCCAAACCCTGCCTCCGGACTTATTCACGACGGCAGCTTCGGACAATCTGAGTCTGGCCGCGCGTTCCCCTCAGGGAGCGACTTTTCGGGTTCTATCCAGCCAGGGCTTTTGGCCCCTGCAGCACCACACCCGCATCACAATCCAGATGGCCTTTGACACGGGCCCGGACGAATTTATCCTGGGTAAATTCCGGAAAAAACTCTGGATCGCTCTGGGCTTTTCCCTCCTGGCCTGCGCCCTGGCGGGCTACTGGATCGCCCGCCGGGGAATTCGTCCCGTGAGAAAAATGGCGGAAACCGCCGCTCGGATCGGTTCCAGCACCCTCTATGAAAGGCTGGAACGGTCGGGCCTTCCCTCTGAACTTTCGGACCTGGCCGCGACTTTCAATGACATGCTGGACCGACTGGAGGATTCCTTTGCCCGTCTTTCCCGCTTCAGCACCGACATCGCGCACGAACTGCGCACTCCCCTCCAAAATCTCCGCGGAGAAGCGGAAGTAATCTTGAGCAAGGAACGTCAACCCGGCGAATATCAGGAGCTTCTGGGTTCCGCGCTGGAAGAATACCATCGGCTTTCTAACCTCATTGATCGCCTTCTTTTCCTCGCGCGAGCGGAAAACCCGCAGACTCTTATTCAGCGTGAGGATTTGGATTTGAAAAATGAAATCGGACTGCTTTATGACTTTTACCATTTGTCCGCGGGAGAATCGAATATCGCTTTGCGGGCGGAAACGCCGGAAGGTTTGCGGGCCCCCCTGGATCGTTCCTTGTTCCAGCGGGCGGTGGGAAACCTAATCGAAAATTCTATGAAGTACACTCCCGCCGGCGGAACCATCCTTCTAAAAACCTCCAACAACGACGGAAATATTCGCGTGGAAGTTTCGGACACAGGAAAAGGAATACCCTCGGACCAGATTTCCCGGGTCTTTGACCGCTTTTATCGGGTGGACGCCTCGCGTTCCCCTTCTTCAGGCGGAGCGGGGTTGGGGCTTTCTATCGTGAAAAGCATCATGGACCTACATGACGGGACAGTGGAAATCCACAGTAAACCTTCCCTGGGAACTACCGTCACTCTTTTATTTCCCACGGTTCAACATTTTTAATCTTTAATTTCTGAAACTTTCGGGGCGTTTGTCCGCTTACCGAGTTGGACTCGAACCACAAATCGATAAGTTTAACTTTTTCCCTTTCGTCCCATCATGTCCAGCGCCACCGCGATAATCAGAATGCCGCCTTTGATAATGGGCTGCCAGAAGGCTTCGGTGTTCATCAGGCTCATGCCGTTATCCAGCGACGCCATAATGAGCGCCCCCAATAGCGCGCCCCAAACCGTTCCCCGCCCGCCCATGAGGGAAGTTCCGCCAATCACCGCCGCGGCGATGGCGTCCAGTTCCATCATGTGGCCCGCGTCAGAAGTGGCCGCCCCGACCCGGGCGGTCAGAACAATCCCCACTACGCCGCAAAGGGCGCCCATCAAAGTAAAAACCAAAACCAAGTGGCGCTCTATATTAATGCCGGAATAAAAGGCCGCTTCCTTGTTTCCCCCAATGGCGTAAAGGTGCCGCCCAAAAGGAGTTTGATTCGCCATGATGGAAAAAATCATCGCCAGAAACAGCATGATCAGCACCGGCAGGGGCACCCCGTCGTAAGCGTTCAATACGGCGGTCACGGCCCAAATTAAAACAACCAGCACAGCCCACTTCCAGCGGTTTCCCCCGTCCTTCCTGGACTGGTAGAGAAAAAATAACGTTAAAAGAACCGCCAGCCCCCATCCCAGCGTTTTGGGGATAAAAGCCTGGCCCACGAAAAGGTAATCAGGCGTGGGGCTGATGGACACCCCGCCTGTAAAACCAAGCAGGCACCCCTGATAAACCAGCATTCCTCCTAGGGTGACAATGAAAGACGGGATATTGAACCAGGTCACCAAATGGCCCTGAATATGGCCTAAAAAGGCCCCACAAAGAATGGTCACGGCAAAGGCCGCCCAGAGCGGCCAGCCATGGTTTACAAAAAGTAGGGCCGAAATGGCGCCCAAAAAACCCGTCATGGCACCGACCGAAAGGTCGATTTGCCCCGCCACAATCACCAGCACCATTCCCACCGCCAGGATGGAAGTGACCGACATCTGGCGTAAGAGAAGTGAAAGATTTCGGGGGCTGAGAAAAGTGCCCTCCGTGGTAAAAGAAAAAATGGCCCAAATTAAAAGCAGCGCGCCCACCATGGTAAGCGCCCGCCAGGGAATTTGTTTTTGCTTGTCGGTTTCAGCCATCATTTTCTCCATTTTAAGAATTTACTTTAAGCGCCGCGGCCGCCAATACTCTTTCCGGCGTGGCTTCGGACGCTTCCAATTGGGCCGTCATATTCCCCTGGTTTAAAACCAACACTCTATGGCTGAGCCCCAAAATTTCCGGCAGGTCGGACGAAACCAAAACAATACCCAATCCCTGGGCCGCCAACTGTCCCATCAGTTCATAAATTTCCGCTTTAGCGCCGACGTCAATCCCCCGGGTGGGTTCATCCAAAAACAAAACCTTCGGTTGGGTCATGAGCCATTTTCCTAAAACCACCTTTTGCTGGTTACCGCCGGAAAGTTTGTTGATCCAAACTGAAAGATTAGCCGTCTTCACCCGCATCGCCTGAACCTGGGCCGCGCATTCGCTTTGGATAGCCGGATGGTCCAAAAATCCTTTTTTCACCAGCCGTTTCAAGGAAGCCAACACCAAATTTTCTTCCACACTGCTTTCCAAAACCAAACCGTACCGTTTGCGGTCCTCGCTGACCAAAGCCACACCAGCCGCGATAGCTTTTTCAGGCGATGAAAAAAGAGGTTGGGATTTCCCCCAAACGACCAGGGAACCTTTTACCTTCCCCCGCGCCGCGCCAAAGAGCGAGCTTAAAAGGGCCGTTCGACCCGAACCCATCAATCCGGCGACGCCCAATATTTCTCCCCGCCTTACTTCGAAAGACACATCATTCACCACATACCGGCCCGGGTTAGCCGGATCTTCCACACTGAAATTTTTAACCGCCAGTAACGTTTCGCCGATCGGCGCCTGGGGCCGGGGATAAAGGTTTTTCACCTCACGGCCCACCATGTGGGAAATGAGTTTGTCCCGGGTTAATTGGGTTATTGGCGCGGTAAGGATGGATTTGCCGTCTCGCAAAACGGTTACCCGGTCGGCCAGCTGCTCGACCTCTTCCAAACGGTGGCTGATATAAATGAAAGAAACTCCCTGAGCTTTCAACTGGCGAAGCAGCCCGAAAAGCCGCTGCGCATCGCCCTCGGTTAAAGCGGCAGTGGGCTCGTCTAAAACCAGAATTTCGGCTTTTTTGGAAAGGGCTTTGGCGATCTCAACCATCTGCTGCTGGCCCACACCCAATTCCCGAATCGGAGTGTCCAAGGGCACATCCAGCCCCACCTTTTGAAGGGCTTCTTGGGCCTCACCCCGAACCCGGTCCCATTGAATAAGCCCATTTTTTAAAGGCCAGCGGCCCAAAAGCATGTTTTCCGCCACGCTCATTTCGGGCACCAGCGCCAGTTCCTGGGCGATCAGGGCGATTGCCTTTTCCTCCGAGTCCTTGAGGCTTTTAAAGCGAAGGGGCTGATTTTCAAGAAGGATTTCCCCGCCAAAACTGCCCCAGGGATAATAACCGCAGAGAATTTTAATGAGAGTGCTTTTTCCTGCGCCATTTTCCCCGCAGAGGGCGTGCACTTCCCCCTTTTGAAGATCCAGGGAAACGCCATCCAGCGCCCGGACCCCGGGAAAATCTTTGGTGATGTTTTTGAGCTCAAGCAAAGACATTATTTTTTGTACACATCTTCTTTTTTCTGGAACCCGTCGGCGATGATCGTGGCATCCATATTGTCCTTATCCACCTCGATAGCCGGCAAAAGAACCGAGGGCACATCCTTCTTTCCGTTATTGACGATGGTCGTGGCGTCAGTGATGGGTTGTTTTTGGGCCAGGGCTATAGCCAATTCAACAGCCTTTTCCGCCAGTTTCTTGATGGGTTTATAAACCGTCATGCTTTGGGTGCCGGCTACCACGCGCTGGCAGGCCGCCAGGTCCCCGTCCATGCCCGAAACCAAAACTTTCCCCGCCAAACTCTGTTCATTCAAAGCTTGCACTACCCCCCCGGCCATCCCATCGTTGGATACCACCACCGCGTCCACCTGATTGTTATTTTTAGTCAGGGCGTTTTCCGTAATCTTCAAGGCTTCCACCGGAAGCCAGTCGTTGGCCCATTGGTCCGCCACAATCTTGATATCGCCTTTGTCTACCAACGGCTTGAGGACATTCATTTGACCCTGGCGGAACATCACCGCGTTGTGGTCCGTGGGGGCTCCGCCGATAAGCACGTAGTTGCCCGCGGGCTTACGCTTCACTAAATAATCCGCCTGCATCTCCCCGATCTTCACGTTGTCGAAGGAAATATAAAGATCCAGGTCGCAGTCGTTGATAAGCCGGTCATAGGCGATCACCGGTACGCCCGCCTTGTGGGCGGCGTCCACAATGGTGGCCGCGGTTTTTCCGTTATGGGGTACCACCACCAAAACATTCACGCCTTCGGTCAAGAGGTTCTCGGCCTGGGAATTTTGAAGGGTCTCATCGTTATTCGCCGCTTGAACCAGAACCTCCGCGCCCAGGGCGGTCGCATGGGCTACAAACAGATCCCGGTCATGCTGCCAGCGTTCTTCCTTGAGAGTATCGAGAGAAAGGCCGATCTTGATCTTGTGGCTGTCGCCGCTTTTAGCGCATCCCGCTAAAAACAGGGCCAAAATTAGTCCGGTCGACACGAGCGATTTCAAACGCATAGCTACCCCCTGGAATAATTGAAAAGCAGGAATAATTATAAATCATCCGAAGGAAGTGAATGATTTGTTTTAACCCGTTTCAAAAAAAGATCGGTTAAAAAAATAAAAAAGGTGGTTTAAGCTGGAATATTTATCGTTAATTGAGGTTAAAAGCCTGCGGCGAGAGAAATCAAATTGAGGTTGCCCAGATCTCCCCGGGTGGCAAAGGCGTAGTCGATTTGAACCGCTTCGATCTTGATTCCAACACCAACGGAATAGCCGCTCCATCCGCTTAAACCTGTAGTATCCATCAACTGCTGGCCCATCCTTAGAAACAAATGGTCATGGTAGCCGTATTCCACGCCCAAAGCCGTCCGGTTGGAAGTCAGGTCAGCCAATCTCGCCAATCCATCCAGCGAGAATAAAAAGGTTTGATGGTCATTCCCGTCGTTTTTAATGTCGAACTGGTAAGAGGCCCCGCCCCGCAGTTCCGTCGGCAGCGATTCCCCCGACAAAGACCCGATATTGAGCGTTGAAAGTCCAAAACCCAGTCCGCTGTTTTTCGGCATCCAAAGCACACCCGCGTCTCCCGCCCAGCCTGTTTCCTGATTGGTGAAAATCTCATCGATCAAATATTTGACCGACAATCCGGCATATAAATCGGAAGTCAGCGCGAAACCATAACCCAGGCTCATTTCCCACACCATCGGCTGGTACGACCCTTCCGCCACTGGCACACCCGCCGCTACCGTATATTCTGACACGCTTCCAAAATTGCCGTAAGTCAAACCAAACGCCACATTGCCCGGTCCCAAAGGCACACTACCCAATCCCGTCTCAATATCCGAACCTTGTATATAGGAATCATGCGTTAATGAAACTCTTCCCTGCGTCAAGCGCCCTAAACCGGCAGGGTTAATCCCTAAAGCCGTCACATCATCCGCCACTGCCACATAGGCTTCCCCTAAACCCTCAATTCGCGCGCTGCTGGTTAAATCCAGCCATGAGGCAGCCACGGAACTAATCGCCAAAGTCGTGGCGGTTTGGGCGCGCAATATGCCCGTCAGTAAAAAGAACACCGCTAAAATTGTTAGTCGCCGCGAACCCATTCCCAATCCTCCGTTACTTGACCACAACTTTGTGCCACTCAGTACTGCTCGTTCCATCCGCGAAGTTCATCACCAATTTCACATAATATAGACCGCGTCCCACTCCCGTCGTCGTCCAGCATTGGGACGTCTGGTTCGTAAAACTTAAAGACGCCACGTGGTAACCCGCAACGCTATAAACCGTCCAGGTCGAGGAACTGATTGGTTGTGCCGTGTAGAGACAGATGCTGTCGCCGCTATTGGCCGGCACCGGCGCCAGAATATTACCGCCGCCTGCCGGATTGGAGGACAGGAAACTTTCCGCGAATACCGCCCAGGTAGAGAAGTGATTGGTGGTGACTGTCACCGACCCGTTGCCCACACCCACCACGCTGACGCCGGAAGTTCCCCAAGGAGTACTGCCGTTTTCCGTGAACTGCACAAAGACCTGGTTGGCGGGAATGTTCGAGGGATAGGGGAAAATTAAAGTCACCGGTGTGCTAAAGGTCGATACCGCGCCGCTGGCCGAGGTAGCGGCAAAAGTGTAAACATTTCCTAATATCGAAACGCTTAGGCTGGGCGCCGGCAATGAGGATGAAGGCTGGTTTTCCGATACGGTCACCGTTGTGGAGCCGCTAAAGGTTCCCGGCGGTATCTGACAAACCACTCCGTTGGACAGGCTAATGGTCACTACCGCCGTGGGATTGTTAATTACCGCGCCTGTTGTGGCGATCGGCGTGAAAGTGGGCGTAACCGTCGGCGTATTGGTCTCGGTATTGGTCAGGGTATTCGTGGCCGTATTGGTTGGAGTATTCGTAGACGTATTCACCGGCGAACCTGTTGCCGCATTCGTCGAAGTCGGTGTATTCGTGGCCGTTCTGGTGGCAGTCCATGTAGTTGTATTTGTAGAAGTCCATGTTGCCGTATTGGTTGGCGAACCGGTGGCGGTATAAGTTGATGTATTCGTTGAAGTATTAGCCGGTGTAATCGTTCCCGTATTAGTCCATGTATTCGTCGGAGTGTCCGTAGCCGTGTTCGTCACCGTATTAGTGCTTGTATTCGTCGCGGTATTGGTAAAGGTACCCGTTGTGGTATTCGTCGGCTGTACAGTTGACGTATAGGTTGCCGTATTCGTAGCTGTACCACCCGTTGCAGTCGAAGTATTAGTCGCGGTATTCGTGGCCGTACTTGTGAAAGAAGTTGAGGGGGTCGGACTGCCCGTATTCGTCGGTGTCCAAGTTGTTGTACTTGTAGGCGTCCAAGTTGTCGTATTCGTAGGAGTCCAGGTTGCCGTATTTGTCGGTGAACCGGTTGCGGTGTAGGTTGACGTATTCGTTGAAGTATTGGCTGGTGTAATCGTTCCCGTATTAGTCCATGTATTCGTCGGAGTGTCCGTAGCCGTGTTCGTCACCGTATTAGTGCTTGTATTCGTCGCAGTATTGGTAAAGGTACCCGTTGTGGTATTCGTCGGCTGTACAGTTGACGTATAGGTTGCCGTATTCGTAGCTGTACCGCCCGTTGCAGTCGAAGTATTAGTCGCGGTATTCGTGGGCGTACTTGTGAAAGAAGTTGAGGGGGTCGGACTGCCCGTATTCGTCGGTGTCCAGGTTGTTGTACTTGTAGGCGTCCAAGTTGTCGTATTCGTAGGAGTCCAGGTTGCCGTATTGGTTGGCGAACCGGTGGCGGTATAGGTTGATGTATTCGTAGAAGTATTGGCTGGTGTAATCGTTCCAGTATTTGTCCATGTATTCGTCGCGGTATTCGTAGCCGTGTTAGTTACCGTGTTAGTGCTTGTGTTCGTCGCGGTATTGGTGAAGGTACCCGTTGTGGTATTCGTCGGCTGTACAGTTGACGTATAGGTTGCCGTATTCGTAGCTGTACCAGTCAGCGTAAAGGTTGGGATAGGAGTCCAAGTATTAGTCGGTGTAAAGGTAGGGATGGGAGTCCAAGTATTAGTCGCGGTATTCGTGGGCGTCTTCGTGGACGTATACGTCGGGGTATTCGTTGACGTATTAACCGGCGTAAATCCGGTTGGTGTATTCGTAGCCGTATTAGTCAACGTTACAGTAGCCGTATTGGTCGGGGTATTCGTTAGCGTATAGGTTTGTGTATTGGTAGAAGTATTGGCTGGCGTAATTGTTCCGGTATTTGTCCAGGTATTCGTCGGAGTGTCCGTAGCCGTATTAGTTGCGGTATTCGTGGGCGTTCCGGTAGGAGTCCAGGTTGCCGTATTTGTAAACGAACCGGTTGCGGTGGCAGTTGCTGTGTTTGTCAACGTATTGGTCGGTGAACCTGTCGCAGTATAGGTTGACGTGTTAGTTGCCGTCGGCGTTGCGGTATCCGTAGCGGTTTGAGCATTGCCTATCGCCGGCATGAGAATTCCGCACACCACAAAAACAAGAAACGTTTGGAGTATGTTTTTAACCGGCAAAATGAGATTCAATATCATGGTTATCAGTTTATAAGATGCCTTGTAAATATCCATAAAATAAAACTCGTTTGACCAATTCAAGACGTTTTTATGGCAATTTTCTTTAGCGTGATTTAAATTCCCAAAATGATCGAAAATGAGAATCGGCTTTTATGACATTAGAGGGGTGATTTTCGCTCAAAATAAGCAAATTTTTTTATTCCAGGGTTTTATTGGACCGTAATCCCGCAGGCGAGAATAGGTATGGGTAAATCCACAGGAGTCATTTGGATAGTCCAATTGGAGGGGTTATTTAAAAGAGCGCCCAACTGTGTTTCATTTCCCGTAGTTCCTGCGGAACAATTGTAATAGCCCCCATTCCCCACACTCAGCGTGGTAATCGCTATGGCGTTCTGACCGTTGGTTAACCCTGGCGGCAAATAGGTATTGGCGTTGACGGCGATGGTAGCGGCGATAGTAGGCGTCGGCGTACCGGTCAGCCATGGCGCTCCATAGGTTAAACCACCGACAAAAGTAACCGCGGATGCCGACGCGGCCAGGGCGGTCGATCCTTGATAGATGAGCAACTGGTCCCCATTCGAAGACATACCCGTAATCCCGCCGCCGGTGTTGGAAACCGTCACCAGACTGACCGGACTGGAAGGGTTCACAGCGTAAGTGCCGGGTGTCACCGTCGCCGTGGCCACATTGGAATAAGTCACACCGGCGCTGTAAATATTGACCGCATAGGCTTTGGTCGAACTGGCGCTGCCGTTGGTGGTGGGAAGGGCCTGGATAATCGTGCCGGCCGGATAATTTTGATCCGCGATCCACTCGATCACGCCGCCGTCATAGGTTCCAAACTGATAACCCACCCAATTTTGATCCGAAATATTGACTTGCGTTCCGGCGGTGACCGCCTTCAAAAGGACAAAAGCGAACTGATCGTTAGCTGTACCATGAACGGTGAACCCCAAAATGGCCACATCCCCCGGCAAAAGAACCGTAACCGTATACGCGAAAGGCGTCGGGGTATTGGTTGGAGAGAGGACTGACGAGGGTGTAAAAGTTGGGGTCGATATTCCCGGCGAAGAGGGAAAAGTTGAACTGTTGCAGGCCGTGATCAGCACAACGCCAGCGCACAAAACCAGAAAAACCGGCCATACTTTGGATGCGTTTTGAAACCTCAAAGTTTAGAAATCGCTGGCGATGGAGATCATGTTAATCGTGCCCAGATCCGCCAGGTTGGCATAGGCGTAATCCAGCTTGATTTTGTCAAATTCAATTCCCACCCCCGCGGAAAAACCGCTCCAGCCGCTCAAACCGGTGGTATCGGTCAAAGCCTGTCCCACCCGCAAGAAAAGTTTGTCATGGTAGGAATACTCAAGACCCACCGCTTCCCGGTTCGAACTCAGCGAGACGGTCCGGGCCAAAGCGTCTAACGAAACCAAAAGCGTGTGGATGTTTTGGGGATCTCCGGTAATGTCCAGTTTGTAGGAAGCCCCGCCGCGGACTTCGGTGGGTATCGCCGATCCCGCTAAGGTGCCCATATTCAAGACAGACAGTCCAACCGTAAAGTTGGTAGCTTTGGGGGTCCAGAGACCGCCCGCGTCAAAAGCCCAGCCCGTCAGTTGGGTGGAAGTAATATCGTCCATTAAATATTTCACGGACAGCCCCGCGTAAATATCCGGCATCAGGGACAAACCGTAACCCAGGTCCATTTTCCAAACCATGGGCTGATAGGCGCCGCCGTCCACCGGCGTGCCGTTATTGACCGTATATTGTTCCACATTGCCAAAATTACCGTAGGTCAACCCTACGCCCACGTTGCCGGGACCCAGGGCAAAACTTCCCCTGCCCTGTTCAATATCCGCTCCCTGGATATAGGAGTCATGCGTTAAGGCGATTTCGGTTCCTGTTATTTTTCCCAGCCCCGCCGGATTGACTCCCAGCGCGTTCGCGTCATCCGCCACGGCCACATAAGCCTCGCCTAATCCCTCAATCCGCGCGCTTCCGGCGATGTCCAGCCATTGAGCCGCCACCGAACCCACGGCCAAATTGGTGGCCGTCTGGGCACGCAATCCCGCCGTCATCAAAAAGAACGCCGCTAAAAGGGTAATTCTGCGAAACATGACGGCCTCCATTAATTCACCACCACTTTCTGCCACACGGTCGAAGTTGTTCCGTCGGCGAAAGTCAGAACCAATTTGACGTAGTAAAGACCATGACCGATGCCCTGGGTATTCCAGCAGGTTTCATTGCTTAAAGAAGCCACGCGGTAACCCGCCACGCTGTAAACGGTCCAGGTGGAACTCACCGCCTCTGAGTAGAGGCAGACGTTTCCGCCCGCGTTAACCGGCACCGGCGCCAGGATATTGCTGGCCTCGCTGGAGGAAGTGAACGTTTGCTGGAACACAGCCCAGGTCGAGAAGTGGTTGGTGATCACCGTTACCGCGCCATTGCCCGTGCCCACAATGCTGATTCCGGAAGAACCCCAACTGGAGCCGCCCTCGGTAAATTGCACCGTCACTTCGCTGGCCGGAACGCTGGCCGGATAGGTAAAGATCAAGGTCACCGGCGTGCTGAAAGTCGACACCGCGCCGTTGGCGGTGGTGGCGCCGAACGTATAAACATTTCCGAGGAACGAAATACCGGCGCTTGGCGCCACAGGAACGGAAGACGGGGCGCTTTCCGAAACCGTCAGGGTTATCGGGCCCGAAATACCGCTGAAGGCCGCAGGCGGTATTTGACAGCCCACGCCATTGGACAGGGTTACGGTCACTACGGCAGTGGGACTGCTGATGACTGTTGCGGCTGTCGCCACTGGCGTCTGAGTGGCGGTGGGCGTGAAAGTATTAGTCGACGTCGGGACTGGCGTGAAGGTAAAGGTGCTGGTAGCCGCCGGTGTTAAGGTTCCCGTCGGCGAATTCGTCGGGGTCTTCGTGGGCGTAGTGGTCGGCGTGAAAGTCGAGGTGTTCGTCGGCGAATTGGTCGGCGTATTGGTAGGTGTGCTGGTGGGCAAGGTTCCCGTAGCGGTTGCCGTAAAGGTGTTCGTAATGGTGAACGTAGCCGTATTCGTCGGTGTATTGGTGACCGTAAAGGTGGATGTCACGGTCGGTGTATTGGTGGATGTATTAGTAGCTGTCGCCGTCGAGGTATTCGTGGGTGTATTGGTAACCGTAAAGGTAGCCGTGTTGGTCGGGCTATTGGTAACCGTATTCGTGGCCGTATTCGTCGGCGTATTGGTGGGAATGTTGGTCGGCGTATTCGTCGGCAAGGTTCCTGTGGCTGTCGGCGTGTTGGTCGGCGTATTCGTTACCGTATTGGTAATTGTGCTGGTTGGAGTCAATGTCGCTGTGTTCGTGACCGTATTCGTCGCTGTATTGGTGGGAGTAGACGTCGCGAGACCGGCTACGGAAATGTTGGAGCTCATGATAGTGACGGATTCATAGTAAGCCGTGACCGTTTGGTTTCCGGATGTGTTAAAGGTCACCGGGAAGGTCGCGGAGCCGTTGGTCAGCGTTAAAGGAGACGGCAGAACCGCAGCACCGTCGCTGGAAACGATCGTTATGGGTCCGGCGAAATAGGTAACCACGTTGCCATTAACATCCTGGGCCGTAACCGTCATTGAACCTGAGGCAGAACCTTTTGTGGCGGTAGAAGGCACGCCCAATACCAAGCTGTTCACCACGCCGTAGTTGGCGGAGTAAAGGGGAGCCAGCGAATTGACCGTATTGATGCTGGGCATCAGCCACTTGGAAGCGGCGACAGTTACCCCCGCCCAGTTGCCCGTGACCACGGAAGCTCCGGTTGAATCGACATAGCTGTTGGCGGTGGTTGACCCGTAATTATCCAGCGCCGCGTCCATATCCGCTTCCGTCCCGGCGATATAAGGGCCGCTGGCGGTGACAGGAGCGCCTGGACCATAACGCCATTCCCTGTTGTTATTCGCCGCACCGACTGTGTTTAACGTGTTCAGGGCTATCGTCTGCCCGGCCGTACCGCTGAGTCCCGCGATGGATCCGGTGCTGACTGGCAGCCAAGACCAAACCCCGCTGGCCGGAGCCGTGGTTACTGGATCACTGCCGCTGCCCGTAACCCAAGTCGCAGGGCCCGTATCGCTGGTGGCGCCGATATATTGGCTTAATCCCGCCAGGAAGGTAATCGCGCTGGAAGGTCCCGCATAAGAGCCTTGGAAAGCGAACAACTGGTCCTCCCCTGATCCCGCGGACGTCATGGTTTGGGCAAGCCCCGCAGCGTATTGAACCGTCGCCACCGTAGCTCCAGTGCCGATGGTAATATTGCCGGAACCAGCCGAAGTCACATTTTGGTACCAGTTGCCGTTGGAATAAATATTAACCGTATCCTCTGTTACAGGGCCGGCAATCGTCGTGGCGCCAAACCACATTTGGGTACCGGCGGGAATCATTTGACCCGCAGCGACAGTCAAGGTGCACATAAAACCTTTGGTGGCTGACAGACCCACAAAGGTGGCCGCGCCTGAATTGCCATCCCAAGGTTCATCCGTAAAAGTAAAGTTGGTTCCGGCGGGCAGATTTTTCAAAGTCACAAAAGCCATTTGCGGGAAACTGGCGGAAGCGATGCCCGTAAAGGCAATATCACCCGGGTTCAAGGCAATTCCTCCCGCAGGAACGGTCGGCGTAAAGGTGATCGTGTTGGTGGGCGTATTGGTCGGAGTGTCTGTCACCGTATTGGTTGAAGTTCCGGTTGCCGTATTGCTGGGGCTATTCGTAATTGTACTCGTGGCAGTATTAGTCGGCGTATCCGTAACCGTGTTGGTTGAAGTATAGGTTGGCGTATTGGTGGGAGTATTGGTCGGAGTGTCCGTCAGGACCGTTCCCGATGACGTGGGCGTATTGGTCGGTGTATCCGTAACCGTATTGGTTACCGTACTCGTGGGCGAATTGGTCATAGTATTGGTGATGGTGCTCGTGACGGTATTCGTCAAGGTATTGGTTACGGTATAAGTGGCTGTGTCAGTGGGACTAGAGGTGGTCGTATTCGTCATCGTATTAGTCGGCGTACCAGTCGGCGAATTCGTCGGTGTGCCGGTAGGCGTGCTCGTGGGGCTGTTGGTCGGGGTTTTGGTTACGGTAAAGGTATTAGTCGCGGCAGGGCCGTAACCTACGTCGCCCGGAGCGGTCGTCTCGCAAACAGTGGCGACGCCCAGGAATGAAGTGGAAGCCGTAATACCGGGAGTCGGTGTTCCGCTCTTATTCTGGCCGCCCGCAAAACTGACGCCCATGGCGAAGGATCCGGCGCCTTCAACGTTATTTCCCCAGTTACTTTCCATCTCAATGGCCGAAAGCGAGGCTACGCAATTGGCCAAAAAGGCGTTCTGGTTCCCCGAACTAGTGCCTGTCACTCCACCATTCAACGGATTGCCGTTCCAAAGGGACGATAAATCCAAGGCGTTGGTGCCGCTAGTCAACATCGTCGGCAAGCCCGATTGGTTGGGTCCCGTTGGCGCCGATCCGGTTTCCCAGGAATTGGGCCCAAAGATAGCCCCGTTCAGGAATGTCACACCCGAAGTGCTTGCCTCGCCATTCGTGGGAGGAACCACTGCCGCCGAAGCTATGTAAGCAAAATAAACGTTTCCAATGCCGTCGCTGGACATTTTGAGGAAGTTTCCGCTCAAAGTTCCCGCGGCGCTGGTACTCGCAACAACCCCGCCCTGAAATTCATTAATAAAGTCCTGCTGATTGCCAAGAACAACGGGTTTGTAAGTCGATAATCCACCCGCGCCGACGGTGTAAATTAAAGTTCCCTCGGTCACAGCGCCGTTCCCAGTGCCAGTGGAAGTATCCGAGAATTCCGAAGTAGTAGGATCATAGCTGTAATTGGTGATGAAGATATTCGTTCCGCTGGGCAGCGCGGCTGTGACACCGCTGTTGTTGGTATACACAAACCCGATTTGACCGGTGCCGTTTCTCACAAAACCCGTGAAGGCGATGTCACCGGGGCTCAGGGCAATTCCCGCCGCAGCGGTAGGCGTGCTTGTGGCCGTATTCGTAATTGTATTCGTCACTGTATTGGTTGGAGTGTTGGTGGCTGTATTGGCAACTGTGTTCGTCGGCGTATCCGTAGTGGTGTTGGTGGGGCTTCCAGTTGCAGTGCTTGTTGGTGTATCCGTAACCGTATTCGTCGTTGTGTTGGTGGAGGTCATGGTGGCAGTGTTGGTTGACGTATTGGTCAAGGTACTTGTGAAAGTCGGAGTCGGCGTTATTGTCGGATTGAGAATGGGCCATTCATAGGTGTCGTCGAAACTAAGCGATGGACCGGTTGCGTTTGTGGTGGTCGAAACATTTTGAATATCCAAAATCGGATCGCCGTTTTGAACAGAGGCGCTATTCCCTTTTGCGTCAAAGAATACCCTTAAGTCCACCGTAGGATAACCGTAAGTGGTCAGGTTATAGAAAAGGCTGGCCATGCTGGAAGCGGCTCCTTGAGCCACTACCGTGGAATAGGTTCCCCCGGGCGCGTAAGCAAGAACGTATATCTTATTGGTCGAACTGACGGTGCCCGTACTTCCGGTATAGGTTACCGGCGCGTGCAGCCCCTGGGCCACACAACCATCACCGATGAAGGTTCCGCCCATACTGGCCGTGCCGTTCACCGTGACGCCGGAGGTCATGGGAGGGGTACAGCCATTGATGTCATAAAGCAGGTCATAAGAAGATCCCGGCAATGGGCCGTTACGATCCGCCATGCCCCCGGCCACTTCATTCGAGCTGATGCCGTAGGTGTTGTATTCGGCCACAGCGTAATAAGTACCATTCGAGGGAACGGGGATACTGAAAGAACCGCCGTTGGTGGTAACCTGTGCCTGACCGACGATATCCACTCCGTTGCTGCCCGCGTTGGCGTAAGGATTGTTATAAATAATAATGCCGATGTAATTCGTCGAGTTTACCACTTGCCCGTTTTGGCTTCCTAAGTAGACCATGCTTCCGGTGATGTACGGCGTGGATGTCGGTGTGTTAGTCGCGGTAACTGTATTCGTAGCGGTATTGGTAGCAGTCGGGGTATCAGTAACCGTATTAGTCGCTGTGTTGGTGGAAGCGCTAGTCGAAGTATTAGTAACCGTATTGGTAGGGGTAATCGTCGGGGTAGCTGTCGCTGTATTGGTCGTTGTATTCGTGGGCGTAAATGTTGATGTACCGGTTGGAATTACAATCGTCGTCGCAGGTATAAAACCACCAGAAGTGGCACAAGGCGTAACATTTATAGGCGGAGTAGCTACCGCTCCAGGCGTCGGCGACCCGGATGGACTGAATTTTTTATAACTTGTGGATAAAAGAAAGTTACCGGCTCCTTCTATATTACCCGTCCAATTTGAAGGGCTCATAATGCCGGATAATGAGGCTTGGCAAACACTTAATACCGCATTCTGGTTACCTCCCGACAAACCAGTTGAGCCTCCAAAAACCGCGTTGCTGTTCCATATGCCGGACAAATCTAGAGACGTGCTGGATGTCAAACCCGTGGGCATACCCGATTGGTTAATGCTGACGGGCGATGTGGCGGACCATGTATTGGGTCCAAACAAGACAGCGTTCAGGAAAGTTACACCCGCTGTCCCAACCCCACTTGTGGTAGCAATAATAGGACTCGCCGCCGTATAAGCAATAAAAACATTTCCAACACCGTTGACCGAGTTTTTAAACCAAGGATTGGCCAGCGAACCCGTTGCTATAGCTACCGATCCATTGTCCGGTGTCACATTTAAAGCGTCTCCGATATTTCC
>Ga0206855_10006_pt1 | contig 59713 bp, 70 predicted proteins | sample Alteio_BWOrgCont_51_FD_152637 | JGI IMG/M metagenome (GOLD analysis project Ga0206855, IMG submission 152637) | Enriched cells from forest soil in Barre Woods Harvard Forest LTER site, Petersham, Massachusetts, United States -... | ecosystem: Environmental > Terrestrial > Soil > Temperate forest >...
TGTATCATAACCCAAAATTAAAGTATTTATTTAGTAACATATGGGTAATACCTTCATAAAATACTGAGCCTATGTTTGTATCATCGAATTCCGCAACAACTCCTCCCAATCCAATTCTTTCCGCTTTATTTTTTCTCTCTTGTCCAAGAGAGAAGGGGGAGTTTTTTGTAGTAATGCTATTAACTACATGGTTAAAAACAATGCCACTGCAGCAGCCGTCATGGCTATAAGTGTTATAAAACCAAGTATGTTTGATATGAGCGGATTTGTAAAATCGCCCATTATTTTTTTGTTATTGCAAATGTGCAATATAATAGCAATAAGCACGGGTGCGGTAACGCCATAGGCAATAGCAGTGAAAACAAGTGCCTTTATAGGGCTTATGCCAATAAGGTTAATGGCAAAGCCAACAATTATTGAAACAATAAGTATGCCGTAAAAGCCTTTTGCTTCGTGCCACTTTTTGTTAAGGCCCTCCTTCCATTCGAATGTTTCGCTCAGCATATACGAAACAGAACCCGCAAGCACAGGTATAGCCAAAAGCCCTGTGCCAATAATTCCAAGGGCAAATAAAAGGTAGGCAGAATTTCCTGCCAACGGTTTCAGCGCCATAGCTGCCTGGTCAACCGTATCAATATTTCGTATTCCTCCCCTGAATAATACCGAACCCGCTGTAAGGATAATAAAGTACATAATGATATTGGAGAAGAACATGCCTATATTAACATCGAAGCGCATTTTATGCATAACGGCCTTATCAACTACTATGGCGCTTGTGTCGCTCTGCTGGTCTTCGCTTTCCATTGATGCCTGCCAGAAGAAAAGATATGGCGATATGGTGGTACCCAGTATGGCTACCAATATGGCTATGTAATCTTTGTTCCACGTTATCTGTGTAACGAAGGTTGCTTTTAGTATAGCCCAATTGTCTTGCTTTACGAGAAAAGGAACAATTAAGTAAAGCATCAGCGTTATACAAAGCCATTTCATAATGCCTGCTATTTTTTTATAAGGCAGGTAAATAAGCCACAGAATAATTAATACAGCAAACAGGAATGAAAAAACTATAGTGGGAACCGAAGGAAAGAGAAGGTTGGTAACAGCACCCATTCCGGCAATATCGGCCCCAATGTTTAAAACAATGGCAGGGAATGAAACCAACAACATAAAGTAGAGCAGGGGTTTGGAATAATGCTGTTTCAGAGTTTTGGTTAACCCGCCATGGGTAACAAGGCCAATGCGGGCGCACATGCCTTGTATAGCTGCCATTAGCGGAAAAGTAACAATGGCTGTCCATAAAGTGGTAAGGCCAAACGCAGCGCCTGCCTGTGAATAGGTTGCAATACCTGAAGGGTCGTCATCACTGGCGCCGGTTATAAGCCCCGGGCCAAGCGATAACCAGAGTTTTTTTAACTTAATAAGGATATTGATTTTCATGTACGGTTTTAAAGATAAACAAAAAAGCCCCGCATTTCTGCGAGGCTTCTTAAAAGAAAAATAATTCTTACAGGTTAATAGCTAAACCAACAGTTGCATTTACCGCGCCCATAGCCATAGCAGTTTTAATGGTAGGGTGGTTTCCATCTCCACTAAGTGAACCGAAGGTGGTAGATGTTTTGTAACCGGTATAAAGTATGCTTGAGCCTAAATAGTCAACGTTTACCAGCAATCCAAGCTTCTCGCTGAAGTTGTATTTTATACCCGCGCCAAAATTGTAGCCAAATCCGCTACCGGCATTGCTTGTTACAGTTTCAGAAAATGCGGCTCCACCACTCTGGCCATTAGTTTCAGTAGCTACAGGCCCACCGGAAGTAACAAGGCCAACCAATACCCTGATGTTTACCTTCAATTGTTGCCCGAAAGAAAATACAGGGCCAACCAGATACTGGCCAATGTACCAGCTATTCTGTGTATAAGTTGCCGGTGATTTAATGCCATATGCGGTCATATATGTAGCGGCATCAAATGAGTTAAGGTTTCCACCTATCATTACCTGGGCGCCAATATTGTCGGTAAACATATAGCTTGCAGTAACGTCAAAATGGAAGCCGGTATTTGCCCATCCGGCTGTTCTGCCGGTTTTAGTAGTATCACTTGACTGTGCCAGGCCGGTTGTGTCTTTTTTTGCATAGTCGCCCATAGGGAGTGCTGCACCAACTGATAAGCCAATTGTAAATTTGCTGTCGCTGCTGCCACCGCCATGGTAATTAAGGTTAAGGTCGCCTGCTTTAAGCATAAAGGCAGAAAGCACTGCTGCTGCAAGTAGAATGTGTTTTTTCATGTAGTTATAATATTTTGGATTAGTTGTTAAAGGCAAATATAATAGAATAAACTGATTACCAATTTAAACTGAAAAAGCCCCCCGAAAGAGGCTTTACTAATGAGAAAAAGGGGAAAATTAGCCTTTCAAATACCTTATAAGTCCAATTGAAAAAGATAATTGCCCCGCAGTCATGGCTTGGGTGCGTGAAGTACTATAAGAATAAACAGAGTTTTCATTGGCAACAGAAACAATAGTGCTTGTGCTGGTCATTCCATTATATGCTGCACTAAAGCTAATAGCGCCATACGGATTATAATCGTACCTTAATCCTACACTTGGTTCATAAGCAAAACCACTGAGCCCATTGTTAGAATATGAAAACGTACCGCTGGTAATGTTATTGGTGTAGCTTTCATTAACTGTTGCCTCGCTTATTGAAGCATAGCCAATTTTCAGGTGTAAGTCAATATGAAGTTCGTCCGATACATTAATTGAATAAAAGGGGCCGATAAGAACAGTAATGTAAGTGTAATTCTTGCTAATCATTGGGGTATATGAAGTTGATTGGGAACCAAAAACATCGTTATTAAATGAAGTTTTATTGAATGAGTTAAAAGTGCCCCCTATTTCCAGTGTTACACCAAGATTACCACCCGAAAAAATATATCCCATAATTCCGTTGAAATGAAAACCCGTTTGAGCCCATCCGTTAGTGTGAGTAGTATCGTTTCGCGGTAATGTGTCAGACTTGGCGTAGGTGCCCGTTGGTATTCCGACGCCAAATTCGCCTGCAAAGAAACCAAAGCCTCCGTCGCTACTGCCTCTGCCACCGCGGTTAATAGTCAAATCTCCTGCATAAACAAGCATAGTAGATAGCAGCATAGCTGCTAATAAGTAGTGTTTTTTCATAATGTGAAGTAGTTAAGTGATTAAATCGTGAATACAAAAATAAAATAATTGATTCACCTGAGCAAATAATCTTGATTTTATGCAGACATCAATATATCAGGAAAATAATCGCTTATTTTGCGCACCAGATGATAAGATTCTTCAAAATAGTGGTTATAAGCATTGCTTCAATACTAATTGGAACCATGTTGCTAGGAATACTGGCTTTAATTGCTTTCGGGTTCTATAATTTTTTCAGGGGATTGGTTCACCGTTAAGCTGAGCCGCCCGGAATTATTATAGATAACAAAACGGCCCGATAATATACGAAGGGAATGGCATAAACTAAAAGAGGGAAGGACCCCATACCTCCCCTCATTCTAGAGCGCGGTCGCCATAAGTTTTCACCCGACAAACCACAACGTTTTAATATTTTAACTAAGGGTTACTGTTATTTCCTGTATGTTTTGAGCACATAAATAACCCCCTTAACCTCAATAACAAAAACAAAATAACGACTAAGAATTATCTAAAAAAATGATAAATGTCAGTTTTTACGGAAAGGACGTTAAATAGGTTGCAGGTCAATGGTTTCTATGGGAAAGCTTAACAGCAGGTAAGCGCTTCGTTAAACTGTCACCATTTCTATAACTCTTTTGCTACCTACCGATATTTCCGAACCTTCGGCCAGGAAAACTGATATAGGCTTGGTGGTGTTTAATAAGGCGAAATCCTTACCATATTCACGTGCAAAGTCACAATGAGTATCGCAATGCGTTACTTTATGTAATCTCCATGTGGGATGGTGGACTTCATATTCTGTTGTGGTGTTTTTGCCCCTGGTGTAGCCCCAGAAATGTTCGCAAATAAAATTCTCTTCTGTTTCCGGTTTTGGAAAGTGAGATTTGGATTCAGCGCTTGCGGCAATCCAGTTCCAGTCGCCTTTATCCTTCCACATATATTCCACACTGAGTTTTTCAGGTGAAGAATTGAACCATTGGTGGCGCATTTTGCATGCACGGTAATTTTCGCCGAAAATTTTGTTGGCTACCATTGCCACAAGCTTCTTAGGCACTATTTCCTTAATAAAAGCGACACCCCGTTTCCACTTACCATGATCGTTATACTTTATATAAAAACGCAGGTTTACCTCTTCAAAAGTGCGGTGGAAGGGCACTATTACACCTTTAACACGGGTATCTTTAAATAAAAAACCTACCAGGCTTATGTAATGAATATTATTAAAAGTATCTAATTCGGTATGGGCGGGAAGATAATTCTGAAGAACGGCCGGGTCAAATTCGTAATTAACCAGTACCAGGTTTCTCCATTCCGCTTTTAAAAACGCCGACTCACTCATGTTTATAAAGGTAAGCAAAACTTCCGAAGAATTCGTTAAGCTATGTTTAATGAATTGTGAAGTGTTGCCCAAGAAACTGGTTAACAGGGCAAATTGTTATAAAGGGAAAAAACGGTTTTTTATTCGTCGAAGTTTATCTCTAATCCTGATAATTTATCGGCATCAAGATCATACCGTATGTGCCAGTAACTGGATCCTCCGCCGTCAACCCGAATAATGTCTTTAAGCCAGTCTTTTACATAGCTTTTATCGTCCCAGAATAAGTTGATATAAAGCATTTTATGTCCGTCTTTTCCAATATAGCCGAAGTATTGCCTTTTATACTTTTTTAAATGCCGGTTAATCTCAGCCAGTCTTTTAGTAGTATCCTTTTGTTGCAGCAGTTGCTCTGCAAGTGTGTGTTCAGCCTTTTTAATATCAGTAAAGCCCGGAGTAAAGCGCTTGCCTGTAGATTCAACAAAATCGGTATAAGAAGCCGGAAAAATGGCGCAATCGTAGTCGTCGGTAGAATAGTGGAACGGGGCAGTGGAATCAATCTGTGCAAAGGCCCCGGTAAGCGCTGCCGATAGAATTGTAGTAAGTAAAAACTTTTTCATGTGTGTTAAATAATAGTAGTGCTGGCTTAATTCCTCTTAACAAAAATATAATTTATTTGTAATTGGCGCAGGATTAGGTCTTATAAATTCTTTTAATTTTGAAAATGACCGTGCAATGAAAAAGATACTATTTCCGATATTGTTTTTAATTAGCGTTGGTGTTTATGCACAACAACAGGATTCAGCCCTTTTAAGGGCAATGAAGTTTAGTTCGTTAGCCAAGCTTTGTGATAGTGTACGGACGCTTCCAGGCAGCATAGTAATAACTACTATTGATAAGAACTACAAGCAGGTAAAGGCAGTGGATATAAAGGCCTATAGCCGTAGCCAGGTTGTTATGGAAGCCGAAACCGATAAAAATGGTTATTGTACTTTTATAGTGAGCGATCCTTCAAGGATTGACTCCGTTTCAGGGTATAAGGGGAATGCGTATTTTAAGTGCGTTACGTCAGGTGGTGCGGTGAAGGCGCCAAAAGTTACTTATATTTTGCAGGCACCGCATTACGATAGAGACACCGAAGCGGTGAAACCGAAGGGTAACTGAAAGTTATTCACTTATACCTTTTTTTCTACAATAAAATCTACTTCCACATTATGCCATGTGCGCACGTTAACATTATTAATTTCTGCCGGTTTCAATAACGGGTGTTTTTTTAGGGTTTCAAGTGCCAGGTTAAAAAATAGCTGCCCGCAATTATTATACACCTTGCTCTGCTTCAGGGTATCGCAGTAGTAAATGTTACCCTCAGAATAAAATGAACTCAGCTTGTATTTACTTACTTTACCGCCCGGTTCAACACATAGGCTTATTATCATTTGCGGTAAGGCTAACGGGCCGCTCAGTAATTTGAATTTCTTATAAAGAACACTATCGCATTTCACCCTGAATATTTCCCCGTTCTTATTTGTACGAATGCTGCTGTCGTTAAAAGCTGCAATAACATGGCAATATCTTTCTTCAACCGTGTCCTGCGATATATTAGCGAAAAAGCAGCTATCGGCTTTGCCTTCTATTACTGCTTTATAATTGGCCCCGCGCTTAACCTTAACTGCTGAATCCATAGAGGCAATATAGCAACGCATAGGGTTAATACCTTCGTAGCCCAGCCAGTCTTCGGCAAGGAAATAATAAGTTAGGTGAAGCTGATTACAAAACTGCTGTATGTATTTTTTATAACGCGGCCGTTGAAGGGCCACATCAATAAAGTATAGTTTGCCTGCGTTTACATCTGTATTCGCCCTTCTCTTTTCCAATGTACAATACCTGTCAACATCATACCCACCTATATAAGTTACGTCGTAAGCTGGCATTGGCAGTATGCTGTCTTTTTGTGCATGAGTGCACAGCGTAAGGCAAAGAGAAATAATTAATATGGAATACCGCATAAATACAAAGATATGCAGAGTAACAGACCGTAATATAAATGAAATGGATTTGGTACGAATTCGGTGGCGCAATTATAGGTCATATTTTCAGTTTTAATGTTAACAAAGCAGGGGAAATTTGTAGGTGTTAATAAAAATTCAGGGGCTAAACTATTGACAAGGGACTATTGTTGGTGTACATTCGCTTAAGATATTTTCAGAGTAGCTACGAAAATATAAAACGAAGTTCTAACAAATAAAATACCCGGGGCAAAGGCAACGGGAAACTAAAGTAAGAGGCACCTGACGGGGTGACTCTGATGATAAGTAAAGGGCTGAAGCCGGTAGTAAAAGTGCCGGAAAATCATCTGCAAGGCCATTAAACAATATGCAGGTGGAAATCAACAAATTAAATAACTAGGGCTATCCCGTAAGGTGGCCCTTTATTATTTTAGGGAACTAACTAATGTTGTATATTGGCTGTTGATGGACTTAATCACTTACGAACAATACCAATTTTTACTCTCTGGAGTATTTGATGATTTCCTTAAGGAACAGGGATATAAATTAACAGGTAACTTCCATAATCCCAAAGAAGGTGTTTTTGTAACTTATTCTGGGAAGTTTTATAAAAACAAAGATCAGCAGGTTGATATTGTATTGTTATATAGTGGAAATAAAAATAGGTTTATGGTCATTTTTTCGAAAAGGAAACCGATTATGCTTTTTTTATTTTATCTCGTTAAAATTGTTTTCAGTATCATTTTAGGGTTTTATTTAAGCCTGCTTCATTTTTCTGTTAGAAAGTGGGTTGGGGCATACCATAAGAAATATGTCGAAGGTAAGGGCAGGGACAGATGGAGTCTCAAGAACATAAGTAAAGCTATTGAAGGACATACGATAGGTGAGGAGACAGAAAGCCTGGAGAAAGTTATGTTAGAGTACAAAAAGTTTATGATTCGGAATCTTATTCCGGTTCTTCAGGGCACTAAAACAATGCAGCAATTCCTGGGTGAAGTAACTCTAAAGCATTATAACATGCCTGGGAATTAAGTGATTGTTTGTGAGTCCGCTTACCTTACTAAAGTAACCCTTCCAATATAGGTATTGGAGTTATTAAGCTCGTCAGTGACAGTTATTTTCCATATATAGGTATCTTCCTGGCACTCTTTGTTCGACGAACCTGATACATGCACCCTGCCATCCCATCCGTTATTAATATCGGTACTGTGGAAGATCAACATTCCCCAACGGTCGAATATCCACATTTCAAGCGCTTTTATTCCTTCGCCTTTGGCTGAAAAACTTTCGTTAATACCATCTCCGTTAGGGGAAAAAGCATTGGGAACATAAAAAGTAAATTGCGGTTCTATTTCTACACAGCGTTGGGTAGTGTCGGTACAGCCATGCACATTGGTAACAATAAGGTTGGTGCAAAAAGCACCTGTGTCGCTGTATGTATGGCTTGGGTTTTGAATGTTAAGCGTATCATGCCCGTCGCCAAATTGCCATACTGTTTTGTTTATTCCATAAAGGTCGGTGGATGTATTAGTGAAATAAATGGTAGAATTATAAATATCGGTAGTTACAGGGTTCACTGAAAATGATGCGCGAGGGAAATCGTACACGTCAATCATATTGGGTATCGTAAGTTCGTCACTGCAAATGCCACTACTGGTAGTAAGTATAACAGTATAGTTACCAGGTTTGGTATAGCAGTGCTTAGGGTTCTGGCTGTGACTGCCGGTGGTGTCTCCATCGCCAAAATTCCAGATCCACCCGGTTATAGGAGATGAAGAAGTAGAGGAGTCTTTGAAATTCACACATAATGGATAGCAACCTGAAAAGGTATCGGCAGAGAATTTCGTTATAGGCGGATTCGCAACATTTATAACAACACTGTCTTTTGACGGGCAGGTACCTGCAATAATAGCGCTTACTGTATACGTAGTAGTTACCAGCGGGTCAGCAATAACCGATGCGCCTGTTGTTGCGCTAAGCCCTGCACCGGGACTCCATGTATAATTCATAGCGCCCGAAGCAACTAATGGTACTGTTTGTCCTATACAAATATTGGTATCGGTATGGTTCAGTGTAAGTATCTGGTCTGCTGCGCAGGAAAGGCTCTGGAACTTTAAAAATACCCATGAGTCGTATAATGGATTGGCTATATCAACCACCACCACTTTCATGTGGTAGCTTTGGCAGGCTACTACCGGAATGGTAGCAGTTAAAGGAACAGTAAGGCCATTGGCCTGAAAATCGTTGTAGAGGTTACTGCTTGAAGTATGGTTGTCCCTGTAGTACGCGGCATTAGTTTTATAATTAACATTATTAATGGTTACAGGTGTGTTGGTGCCGGGTATCAATGCAAAATCCTGACAGGTATAGCTTCCGCCTGAAGGGTTAGGCCCAGTTACAAAAAAGCCGAATACATCATTATATCCGCCAATACCGGTATTATATTCTTCAGAACCGAAAACGTATGATACATTAAAAGTATCGCAAGTAGGTATAATATCAAATTCTACAATGCAAGGGTCATATTGTTGTTGCGCTGAGCCTAACAATGCTGTTACACAGGGGTCGGTTGAATTGGTACCGACTGTAACCGATGCGCAGCACTGGTTATTGGGGCCTATGGCTTCCTGAACGTTTCCGGTTGTTATTAAAATACCACTATCAATGCCTAAACTGGTAAGTTGTGCATTGAACGTTCCATACTGGTTAAGCCCCGAACAATTTATAGTAAGGTTGCTTATTTGAACTCCTGCACCGAACAGGTATTGTGAAAAAGTGGCGTTGGAAATGCCTCCGCTGACAGTTAACTGTGCGTTAACACATGATACCGATAACAAAATTCCGGCGGTAATAGAGAATAAAGACAAGCGTAAGCTGTGTCGCATGACACAAAGGTAGGCAGAACAGGTGCTAAAATTGAATCCTTAACAATAACTTAACATTGAAGTGCCGCCTATGCCTGATTTGGGAAACATGCTGAAATTTAATAACTTTACGAGAGTTAAATTGTTGGTTGTAATGAAGACATCACTACTCTTTGCCGCGCTTTTGTTTTATTCAGGAATTGGTATTGGGCAAAGTACCGTAATTAAATTGAAAACTGACAGCAGTGATAAATATGTTATTTGCTTTAAGAATAATGGATATAGAGTGTATTTTGGATATAAAGCTTTTTTTAAAGTCAAGTTACATGATGAGGAGATAGATATGGAACAATTAAAGAGCCATGTTGATTCAGACAGGAAGCACAATGATACGATTGTAATTAATAATAAGTTTTTTGATAAATATTATCATAGCTACGACATTGATACTTCTCTGGAAGGCTCTATTCCTGGATTTGTTGCTTATGACGTTGCAACAAAATTGCTTAAAGCTGGGCATGCAAAAGTATATTCAGATTCGACTAAGCGATTTATTACAGGGCTATTTACACAGAAGGAAAATGTTGCAGTGACGGAACTATCTTACTATTGGGTGGGGATAGAGAGGTTTTACTATGAACCGGGTAATAAAAAGCCTTTATGGAGTGAGGTTTTAAAGAAGAAAATTAAACAAACGTGGTGCCCTTCGTTTTAGCTACTTCAAAATCTGGCTGGTAAAGAAGTGCCGGAAGCAAAAGAGATATAATGAGACAGAGAAGAGTAGGTCGCTGTATAGCAAAATGCGCATACTTTTCATCGTCTCAAGTCTTTTAAGTAGTAAGCTTGTAACAAGGCGCATAAATAAAGAAATAACAAGAAAGGAAAGTACAAGCAGTGAACTTGGGTTCCATATCAGGGCCTTATCGAAGTTAAATAACAAAGCCTGGTGTGTTCCCCTGGTAAGGCCGCAGCCAATGCAGGGGTGTCCTGTTGCCTGTTCAACCGCACACTTTATGGCATAATCGCCGAATATGGGATAGATACCGCAGTAAATAATAATTGCCGCCAAAAAGGCGGCAATTATTTTATTGAAAAGCAGGTAACTGCTCTGCATTACTTTTTGGTTGTATCTGCAGGCATGGTTGTTTTCTTCATTGTATCAGCCATCTGGTTGCCATATTTCTTCAGTGAATCGCCCAATTGATCAAGACCCTTGGTAACGTCACCTAAAGCAGACTTGATCTGTGTATATCTCCAGTAGCCAATTCCAACAGAGGCTAAAGAGATAACAAGTCCCACTATTGCCATCATTTTAGAAGCTTTGGCACTGTTAGCCATTACTAAGGCAACAATTGCAATAACAGCAGAAAGAATACCGGTGTACATTGCATAAGCGCCAAGGCAAGGGATAAATGAGAATAAAATACTGAGTCCGCCGAATACCACTGAAAGAATTCCCATTACTTTCCATCCACCACCGGGAGGTTTAGAAGCTGGAGTTTGTGTAGTGTTTTCCATGTTTGTTTTTATGGTTTTAATAATTAATAATTAGTTGGCCTAAGCACTTGCTGACCAATTCTTTTTTTCAAATATAAATAAATTATAATACGTAACAAATTTTTGATAATCAGGCTATTCTTTGTTATAGGGATAAGGGATAAGTGGTATGAGATAAGAAAGAAGTTATTAGAATATTGAATACTGAACAAGGAACCGCAAGGCCCTAGTGAGTACAAATGGAAATGAAAGATACACGTGTAATATTGAATTCTGAGGTCAGCCTGAAATTCATTCTTCCCTTTATTTACGGGTATATTTAAGGGTTGTTGAAAACTATGTAGGCTAAATGTTTATTAGTAGTAAACATTGTGTTTATATTTGCAGAGACAAATAGTACAAAGTATTAGGTATTAAGAATTGAGACAAAATCAGATTATCTGTACTTAATACCCAATACTTAATACCTGATACTAAATATAACATGGCACTGACAGAATTAAAAGTAGTAACGCCTCCGGCCACTGAGCTGGCTCTTTCCACAGTCAAGAGTTACCTGCGTATTGACTTCAGCGATGACGACTCCCTTCTCACCACACTTATCCAGTCGGCACGTGAGAGAGCCGAGCAGTATTGTAACCGCTCGTTTATAACTCAAACGCTGGAGGCATACTACGATAAAATAGAAAAAGATTTTACCCTGCCCCGCGCACCTATTCAAAGTGTGAGCACAGTAAAGCTTATTTACCTGAATGAAGTAAGTACGCTTACACAAAATGCCGATTACTATGTAATGGGCAACCAGGACCAATGGATAACTATTACAGCAACCACTTACAACCTGCCACCCGGTTTTTCTCCCGGCGATGATATCAGCCGTTACCACCTCGATGTAACATATACTGCCGGTTATGGCAGTTCATGGAGCAATGTGCCCATGGGCATACAGGAAGCTATTATGAAAATGGCAGGTGCGGCTTACGAGGTGCGTGAAGATGTGGCACAACTGAGCAATAAAGGTATATCGTCGTTAGCCGAAATACCGAACGATGCCAGGAGTTTGCTTAACGCATACAGGGTGGTTCCCTTATAATTAGGAATTAAGAATTACGAATGAACCCCTGTGTTAACTAATCACTATTCACTAACCACTATTCACTACTATGATTGGTTCAATGCGATATAAAGTAAGTGTACAGCAACTTGCTGCAACAAATGATGGCGCCGGAGGGACTTCCGCCACCTGGAGCACCCTGAAAACTATGTTTGCCTTTATTGAGGTGAACACCTCCGGCCGTCTTTTTGTGCAAGGGCAGGAATATGTGGGTACATATTATACTATAACCTGCCGTTACAATTCATTCAGCTTTACTGCGCCAGTGGAAAATTACAGGATGGTGCTCGACCCTGATGGAGTGAATAAGAATCTTAAAATACTTACCATCAGCAATCCTGATTTATTAAAAGTATACTTAACCATAACTGCAATAGACAACGGGTGAAAGAAGGCGTTAGGGATTGCAGCGGAAAGCCTGGAGCGTAGCGAGGACTTGCAGCGTAAAGCCCGACCCGAAGGGGAACGCCCATAAATTAAATAATAAACAAATCTACTCATGACCTTCAGCATTCAATTAAACGGAATAAAAGAACTGCAAAATATATATGCCGCAGCAGCAGAACAACTGGGAGAAGAAGTAAAGGCAGCAGTTACGGATACGGCCAATAAAATTGCGGAAGCAGCAAAGAAAAATTGCACAGGAAAGCTCGCTGGTTCAATTACTACAAATGTTGCCGATGATGGAATGAGCGCCACAATAAGCACTGATTCGCCTTATGCAGCCTTTGTCGAATATGGAGCAAGTGTTCCTGAAATTCATGCTGATAAAGCAAGGGTATTGCATTGGAAAGAAGATGGAAAAGATGTATTTGCCAAATATGCCAGGGCACATGAAAATGCACCAAAGCCTTTTCTTAATCCTGCATTTGAAGAACAGGCCGACCAATTAAAAGACAAAATGAGTGAGATAACCGGAAACTAAATGAAGCTAAACTTAAAACTGCGTTAGGGATTGTAGTGGAAAGCCCACAACCGCCAACTGGCGGTGAGGACTTGAAACGTAAAGCCCGACCCTGAAGTTAAGCGTAGCGCATACTTCAGGGGAACGCCCGAAGAATAGAACAAACATAACGGATTAAAAATGAAAGACGCAAGTAAAACCATACGAACAGCATATTACAATGCACTGAATAATATAGTAACATTCAATTCGGCCGGTGTATCATTTTATGATGCAGTGCCATCAAATGCGGCTTATCCGTATATATATGTATCAGATTATACTGCGGTAGAAGATACCACGAAAGATTTCTTCGGGCTGAATGTGACTATAACCCTGGTAGTAGCTATGAAATACCCTGCCAATTATGGTGGCCAAAGCGATATTGATGGCATTGCAGCACAAGTAAGTGGTATAGTACGAGGCATATTTACCACATCGCAACCACTTTCTTTTTTACCCGATTTTCAGAATGTAATAACCCAGCTTGATCAGTCGAACTTCTTCAGGCAAGAGGTGGCTGATGGAATAGTGTTTTACCGCACATTGAAATTCAGGCACAGAATACAGCAACTTACTTAATTAAGAATTAAATACTTTATAAACTTTAAAAACTAAAAACTAAATGTCAAAAATTAATGGAACTAACTTAGTGGTGCTGGTAGATAACGGCACCGGAGGCCCGCAGGAATGTTCATTTTCTACCGATTGCAAAATATCAATCGATATGGGCACGGCAAATGCGACTACCAAAGACAGCTCGGGCTGGGACGAAATTATTCCTACCAACGGCAAATGGAGCATTGACTGCAATGGCCTGGTAGATTTTCACCCTTCATCGGGGGTGCACAACATAGCAGATCTGTTTGCTGCTATGTCCGGTAAAACATCAGTCACCGTTTACTTTCAGCTGGCCAGCCAGGTAACAGGCGACCAGAGTTGGTGGGGCGTAGCCTACATTACTAAACTTGAACAGAACGCCAAGGATAAAGATGTAGTAAGTTATTCTGCCACCTTTGAAGGTACAGGCGCACTGACCAAAGTAACACACTAAACTAAAGGGGTAAGGAATAAGTAGTAAGGAATGAGAACGATGTTTTTTTCTTCCTTATTCCTTATTCCTTACTCCTTAACCCTTATTACTATAAAAATGATAACCGTAACCATAGGAAATAAACCAAGGCCGTTTAAATTCGGTTTTAATGCCATAGATATTTTTTGCCGTGAACATAACATAGGCATAAATGAATTTGGCGAACGCTTTGCGCAGATTGGTAAAGGCAACGCCACTATAGGCGAACTGCGTGATATAATTTATGCGGGGCTTGCAGGTGGCGCGCTTAGTATAGGCGATAAAATAGATTTTACCAATTTCCAGGTAGGCGATTGGATGGATGAACTGCCGCAGGGGGAGCTAACTAAAATGATGGAATCTATTGCCAGATCAGTAAACATACCAGGCAAAAAAAAAGCACCAGAGGTGCCACATACCAGGGAGAAGATAATAGGCCCGCCCGTGCCGGTACGGACGGGGAAGAAGCCCTAGACTGGCCTACCCTTTGGGAACAAAGCTCTCGGGCGGGTATCAGTTATTCCGATTTCTGGAACATGACTCCCTTTGAATGGGCTTCTTTTATAAATGGATATATGTTACGCGAAGAAGATGCCTGGCAAAGAACAAGAGTGCTATATGCCCTTATATATAACACGAATGTTGAAAGCCGCCACCAAAAGGGGGCTGATGAATTGATACCGCTGCCGGGTGATAAGAAAAATATTGGGGCCGATATAACTCCCAACATAAAATACCTGACAGATAAGGAAAGAGAGGAGTTACAGAGAAAGTATAAACTAATAAATTAAATCAATGCTTCCAGGCCAGGCCATGCGTATTAAATTCAATTTGTTTGAACCCGTCGCTAAAAAATTCTGCTTCAATAATAACTTTTTTTGAGCTTTTTATTTCGTCTATTAAAGTATCTGTTGGTTCCAGAAATACTTGTTTAAGATTAAATGATTGAGGCGGATAAACGTTGCATGTTTCGGCAGGCTTACTGTCAAATCGAATTCTCCACCGGGCTTTTTTCAGAATGGCAACGAATTGCCCGTTAATTATTTTCAGCGTAATAAATGCATGAGAACTGTCCTGCTTCCCGATTATAAGTGCTGCAAGAGAGCCTCCGGTATAAGGGAACGAAAAATGTAAAGTATCTTTTGAAGTTGTGTATGCGTAGTAGGTTTTCAGGTCCGTTATTTTATCTGTGTCCTGGTAATAAACCCAGTTAGTATCCTTCTTTACCTTATTGGTTGAGCTGGTTGTTTTATCCTTTGGTGATGAAGCGGTTTCTGAAGGGAGAAATGAAATGAATAGAAAACAGCTTAGTGAAAAAAGAAGCAGTATGGTTTTTCTCATGGCGGGGTGTTTTATTCCGCAATTATAGTAAAAAGTATTTGAACATTTTAGGGTTGTTAATAAATAATGTATAAAATGTTTATCATAGGTAATTTATAGGCGATATTTGTATTGTTTCATTAAACCACTAAAAAATGGATGTTTCTCAATTAAGTGTAAGTATAGAGGTCGACATGTCCGGCTTTATAGAAGCCATGGAGAAAGTTTCTGCCACGCTAATAGCCACGGCCGACTTATTTAAAAAGGTATCGGACAGTATCGGAGAATCGTTCTCGGGTATGGGAAAGTCAAGTGAGGAAGGGCAGAGCTCATTCGGGCATTTTGTTGAGCTAGGTAAAAATTCATTTGAAATATTTAAAATTCTGAAGGAACTCCTGGGTAATGTAGGTATATCAATGCTTGGGGTAGGAACAGCCGGCGAAGAAGCCGGCAGCGCAATAGGGCTACTTGGCACTGAAGCAAGCCTGGGGCCATTGGGATTAATAGCTGCAGCCGTTACTGCCATTGGTTTGGCTTTTGCGATGACAAGTAAATCAACAACGGAGGCTACTAAAACCGTGAAAGAATATCAGGCATCTGCCGACAAAATAAGTTTTAAGTCTTCAACAAACATTCTCGATGGACTTGATAAGAAGAAATATCAGGACAGGGCAGATGCAACAGCCAGCGATACCCCGGATTCTCACCAGGATAATAATTTTATGGCTGTTCGCCCTATTAATGACGAGACTCAGACAGATAGTACAACCGATAAAAAGGAACCTGATAGCAACAAACTCTCTGCTGAATTTGACGACGATTATAAATCAATTCTGGCTCACCTTAAAGAACTGAACCCTCCGGATAAAGCGAATATAAAAGTAGAAGTAAGTGTTACTGACAAAAAGGATTCATCAGGTAAGGCAAATGGTCCGTCTGCCTCCAATAATGGCATGGAGTTGCCAAAACTGCAAATGCCCACAGATGCCGTAAATGAATTAGATGCGCGGTTACAAGTAGTAACAGATCATGCTAAGGCATTCGGCGAGACCAAAATGGATACATTGAAGGATGAACTTAAAACAGTAAGCGCACTTGCGGAAGGTGCATTTAAATCAGGCGATACGGTTGCTCTTGATACCTATAAGAAAAAGCTGGCCGAATTGACCCGGCAGGAAGAGGAAGCAGCTGACACAGCTAAAATGCAGGCAGCCGGCCAAAAACTGGCAACGGATATGATAGCCGATTCGGCTAAAGGAATTGGCGATTCAATAGCAGCAATGGCACTGGGTGAAAAATCAAACCCACTGGCAGCCATCATGAGTTCACTTGCAGGTGCATTGTCTGCTTACGCCATGATATTAATTACCACGGGGACATCGATGTTGCTCACCGGTGACCCGGCCGGAGGCGCTAAATTGGCGGAAGGTACCGGGCTTGAAGCGGTTGCCGGTATAATAAAAGGGTTGTCGGCCAAAAAGTTTGCAACCGGTGGCATTGTATCAGGTTCTACGTTTGCCAACATCGGTGAATATGCAGGCGCTTCACATAACCCTGAGGTAGTTGCCCCGCTCGATAAACTTCGCGGTATGCTTGGTGGTGGTGGTAATAACATGCACTATTCTTTTGAGATGATGGGCGATAAAATGGTCGCCGCACTTGACAGGCAAAGTAATAACAACAATTTCGTACTGGGCACCAATAATCAATAAAAGTATTAAGTATTGAGTATTAGGTATTAAGACAGAACATAAATAAATTGAAATATAAAACGAACTAAATAATTTCTAACCACTAATCACCTACCACTATTCACTAAAATGAGCAAAGAGATAAAGGAACATGCATTGATTGACTATGTTTTCTTGGCCCTGTTCCTGCTGGCAATTAAAGTAACTATATCGTATTTATGCCAACTATTTAATAAGTAGAAAATTTATAAAATCGTAATTCTTAATTTTTAATTCCTAATTAAAATGGCCTACGGCCTAAAATATAATCTTGTATTCCGCGATAGTACTGTCATAAGTAATAAACTGTGGCAACTGAACATATATAAAAACGGTTGGAGCGGTTCTTCCACTTCAGTTATTGGTGATGATTCACCTGTTCAGATAAGCTATAAAAAGCAATCTTTAACAACTGCCATTTGCGGAAGTGAATGTACCGTTAACTTGCAGGCGGCAAGCGCTGGCCAGTTCGATGATTTTTTAACAGCCGAACCATTGGCATATTATATAGATGTGCAGTATTCTACCGACGGCGGTTCTACATGGACTACCTGGTGGAGTGGCGTAAATACTACCGATACTTATACCCAGGCACATAGCAATGTACCTTACCCTGTAAGCCTGAAATTTAATTGCGGTCTTGGAGAATTACAATGGCACCGGTATGAAAGCAGCGGGCAATTATTCGATTCGCAGGAACAAGTTGTACAACTTGTATCTAATTGCATGACTTTTCTTCCATACACCAAAAACATACGTGAAATATGTAATGTAAGGGAAGATACCATGAACGATGCAAAAGGATTGTTTGAGCAATTATATGTTAACGATACTGCTTTTTACGAAATAGGTAACGATGGCCTGACTCATGGAATAAACTGCAATAAACTGCTCAATATGATACTGACTTCTATTAATTGCAGAATATACCAAAGCAACAATATGTGGTTTGTGGAGCGTATTTATGACAGGATCAACTCATCTGTTATTTACTTTGATTATACAGCCAGCTCAGCGGTGACCACAACAAACGGCTTTACACATTCGGCTACCGGCACTTTAAATTGGAGCAGGGCTATAAACAATTCTTCTTACCCGAAACTAACAACGGGAAGTGAAAAAGCCGTTACGCAAAAGCAACCGGTATTGACCTATAAATACAACCCATCCATCACCGAAGATTTACAATTAATACCCAATCCATATTTTGATAATATAGCAACTGCCGTTACTTATGCGGGTAAGAATCCGATCCCTTTACGATGGGATAGAAGCTCAAGTGTACAATCTGTTGGTGGCGACGAACTTGAAACTGTTGACCCTTTTGAAACCGACGTAAACAGTCAGAGTGGTTATTCCTGGGGAAGTAGTATATTATCAGATAACCAAACCTGGGTGTTGGCTAATGTTCCAAATTTCTGGGGCAATGCCCCATATAATTTCGGTGTCAACCCAAGTGCATATTACATTCATGCATCGCGCAGGCCGGGCAGTGCAGTAACAGTGCCTTATATGATGCATGACCCTGACAATTCCATAATAACAGCCAATATAAGGCAGTATTTCCGGTTCAAATATTCGCCCAATTATATAGTGTCCACAAGCCCAAAAGGACCAACCTGGAGCCAATGCTGGAATGATGCGGGATTATTGTTGGGTGGATACCCCAACTGTATAACGCCTTTCATTATAAAGATGACAAGAATAGCCACTGGAGATGTTTTTTATCTCACTGGCCAGCAGCAAATACAAAACCCGAATAATTCTACCTGGTATAAAGGCACAGCAAACGGAATCGCCTTTACTATACAAACCATGTTCTTTGAGCTGAACTCTACATTTGCCCACCAGATTGGGTATAAGGGTAAGTTATCGGCGCCGGCAACCGGAGCAATGACGCAGAATCAACTGGCTACACTGATACAAAAATCCTGGAACGGTTCTTCATGCACTCCCTTTTATATTGCATTTGATGCTGTTAGTAATTACACAATAGGTTTTAATAATTCACCGGGCAACCCTTTCCCCGATACACCTCAGCCATACTCATTTGATTTGGTGGCATACCCTGCTGTATTCAATACTGTTGTACCCTCAGGTTTGAATACTCCTGCAGCGGTAGATGATTATGCATTATGTAATGTTGATATGCAATACAAGAATAATGCCCAAAGCGCAACCAATAGTGTATCATTCTATTCAAGCCCCGATGCAAGCTTACGGTGGAATGAACTGGTAATTAATGCATCCATAGGAGATACATCATCAACTGGGTTTCCCGGTTCATTTTCTGTTGCATCTGGAAATAATACAGGCACATGGCATGCATTGGGCGCATTGCCTTACTTGTTCGATACTTCTACCTCAAGTGGAAGCCCATCTTCAGGCTATCTGCGGTTCAATAACGCTACGCTGGCATCGGTAACACATATATACATAAACGATACCGACTTCAACAGTAACAACGATTCATCGTTATTTGCTTCTTTGTCAACCGGGGCCAGTTTAACGGTTTCCGATTTGTCAAGTGGCACTGCAGTTGTATTTACGGTATCATCTGTAACTGCCGATTCAGGATATTACGACATCGGGGTTTCGGTTGTTTCATCTTCCGGTGCATTCTCCGGTTCCGACAACCTGCAATTTATTTACCTCTCAGGGCAATTATTGGTAGATGTTTTCTTCGGAAAGTTTGCACAGATAGTTGCCAATTACAGGAACAATCTTCGTGGCAATGTAATATACGATAACACACTTCAATTCTTCCATAGTATAGAAGATGAAGACGGAACATTGTATATACAACTGGGGCATACGTTTGAACCCAAGCCCAACAAATACCAGACCGATATGGAAGGCATGGCTGACCTGGGGGTTACAATAACTCCCATACACACATTGCCTACTAAGCCATTTGTAAAAGTAGTGCCCATACCTACACCACCCGGGCCAATACATCCCATTATAAGTGCAGGAACACTGACACCTGTGAAGGCAGTATCGTTAACAACAACAACGGCTAATACCGCATACCCAATATGAGCCTGATTGCAGCATACGCATTTAATGAAGAAGGCTTGAATGATTATTCAGGCAACAAAAAGAATTTGACCAACAATGGTGTTACCTTTTCAGCTACTACAGCAAATAATGGCGGGTTTGGTTACGATGCCATATTTGGTTCGGGCATAAATGCGTACAACACATCTTTCCCTAATCCGGGTTTGCTTAGCGGGTTGACCATATTCTTCAATGTATATATAACATCGTTTGCTTCAACCATACATATTGCAACGGTTAACCCTTCATGGGATGTACAAATAACAACCGCCGGCAAGGTCAGGTTTTATATTGAAAACACAAGCGGAACAGCATTGTTTTGCCCTTCCAATACAACCCTTTCAACCAACACATGGTACACCATTGCCTGTGTTTGGGATAGTTCTGTTCCGCAGACCTATGTATACATTAATGGAGAGCTGGACAACCAGGCCGATGGATGGAGCGCATTGAAAACAGGTGGAGGTTCTTTATATGTAGGTAATCCCTTAGCAGGTAATTTAAATATGCTTGAAATACGAAGCAGGGCATTCAGCGCATCTGAAATACTCTCATTAAATCAAACACCCGGAGGGAATTTATATACAGTCGACCTGCACAATTTTGCCGTTGGCGATTTGATTGCAGATGAGGCCACTACCAATACCGGTGTGGTAACATGGATACAGGACGCATCGCATTTCTATGCTTATCCTTTTGTTAATCCCGTTCTTGGGCGGCTGTCTAAATACGGCAATATTTATAACTCGCTCCGTCAATATATTATGGAAATAAGTAATGACTTTGACGGTAATGGAAACAGCCAGATAAGTGTTAAGTACCCTATTGCATCTTTCAGCGACTACAACTCACCGGCCAATATCATGACGTTTGATTACAGGGGACTTAGCGGCTCACCCAGTTCAAATGCCAACTCTATGGCAATAACATCTTTACGAATATGATAATACTCGACAACACCACAAGAAGTTTGCAGGTTGTATTGGGTTCAACACCGGCAACCAATCAATCTGCATTGCTTTGTTCTTATGTAGACATAACCACAACTACATTTAACCCCGGTACAACCGAAACCCAAACAAACGGAACTACGGCAGTTACCATAATGCCGGCCCCGGCTGCAAGTACCCAACGGCAATTGAAATATTTTGCCCTGCATAACGATGATACCGCATCTATAACAGTAACTCTTCAGTATAACGATAGCGGAACATTACGCACCGTGTTGAAAGTAACACTTTCTGTAGGTTATCGCATAGAATATACGGGGGAAGAAGGGTTCAGGGTGTATGATGTAAATGGAAATCTTCAAACAACATCGTCTTCTACTGCGAATTATTACCAGAATGTTCAGGTGAACGATACCGGGGTTCCGCAGGAAAACATAATTGATTTCTCGAACGAGTTTTCTTTTGTGGATGACCCGACAAACAACCGTACAAAAATATCTGTCAATGCGATTGCTGAAAGCAAGGTAACCAACCTCACCAGCGACCTGGCAGGCAAAGTCCCTTTAGCAGGCGGAACCATGACAGGCTCACTTATATTGAATGCAGATCCTTCGACAGCCTTAGGTGCAGCTACCAAGCAGTATGTCGATAATTCTATTACAGGGCTTAACCAGAAACCGACAGCCAATGCGGCAACAACTACAACTCTTGCGGCTAACACATATAGTAACGGAACAAGTGGGGTAGGTGCAACGTTAACAGGTAACAGCAACGGAGCACTGTCTTCTATCGATGGAGTTGCTCCCTATGCAAATATGATTATACTGGTTAAGAACGAAGCAACCACAACCAATAACGGACTGTATGTGCTTACCCAGGTAGGCGATGTTTCACATCCTTATATTTTAACTCGCTCAACCGACATGGATGCCTCATCGAAATTCGATGGTGCACTAATACCTGTCGACAGTGAGGGTAGTGTAAATGCAAATACACTTTGGCTGTTCAGTTATGTTTCGGGCTTTACTACCGGCGCATCAGCCGTAGCATTTGTACAGATAGGTAATAACAATGTAAAGTATCAGACGATTCAGTACAATGCTTCATCGTTTACTCAACGGAACGACTTGAACTTTACCAAAGACTTTAATGTTACCGATAACAGCGGTAACAATAGCACCGATGTACGCTTACGCGGAAAATCGAAACTATACCAATTCTATAATTATTAATACATAAACTAATTTAAACATGAGCGCAAACACAGACCCGATTTTTGCCATAACTCCGAAAATGAATTTCGCGGATTTAAGCGGCACAACCACAGATAAAACAGGCGGCACTACTACCAACATGAAAACCCTGGTAACAGCAGGTTCGAATGGCACCAAGGTAACACAGATAGGAGTTAAAATAGCCGGCACATCGGTAGCCGGGACTCTTTTAATATTTATTACCGACACTTCAGGAGCCAACCCTAAACTGTTCGATGAAATACTTATTTCGGCTATAACCAGCTCTACCACCGTAGTTACTTTCAGGGCCTTCAATACTTATTCTGATTTGGAGCTTGCCTCGGGCCAGTTGATACAAGTAGGCGTAACTGCCCTGTCGGCTGATGCTATTGCCTGGGCACAACAAGGAGATTTTTAATATGAAAGGGTTTTATAAAACAGGCTGCTCTTATTCCACCGTTGGTGCAAACGAAATGTTTGCCGCTTTTCCGAAAACAGCATATGGCGGTAATAGTTTTATCAAGGGTATTCCTGCTACGGGCCTCACTGCCTGGTTCAGCGCCGGCAATAACGTTACGTTAAACAGTAGCGGTAATGTTTCAACATGGAATGACTTGTCTGGCATTTATACTATAAATGGAAACAATGCAGCCTACGTAACCAACAGCAGTGCATTTAATTACAATTCTTACATTAATACTGCGGGTGTTTACCTTACCGGCGGCAATACGCTCAATATAGGTACATCAAGGTACTTTGCGGTGTTGGTTGTTGTAAAAATAAATGCCACTATTAATCTCGGTACCACTAACATTATTTTTATGGATAGCGCAAATGGCCTTTCCCCTTCAACCATCCAAGGCTCTTACCGACCCGTTTGGATAGGGACAGGTGTTTGGGATGCTTCATATTCCGATGAAAATGGCCAGCATTTGTTGAGTTCGACCCCTGGAAATGCAGATAACAATCTGCATATTCATTGCCTTGAAATAGACAGACAAAATGGGAGAATTTATTACAGTTTAGATAGCCAATACAGAGTTTCAACAACCACAGGAGTAATAAATCAAACATATAATAACTACAGTAACAACAACTTGTTTATTGGCGGTGAACAGCAAAACTTTGGCCTTTGTCCAGGGTACCTGTTCGATATATTATATTATAATACTCCTCTTTCCCAATCCGATTATAGTTCAATTCGTTCATATTTTGGAAGTAAATACGTTTTCTGATGTTTAATGCATTTTCAAATACAGGTTCATTACGAACAGATATAAGAGATAAGCAAGCCTTTGATGGTTTTCCGTCTCGGAAGAATAATCTGCTTAGCCCTAATATAATTGGTGGCATTCAGCCCGGAATTGGAACTCTGGGTGGTATTCCTACCACAGGTCTGATGGAGTGGTTCAATCCCTCGTTGGGCATCACTACAAGTTCTGGCCTGGTAACTCAATGGGTAGGTAGTATTGGTAGTAATACACTCACCAGTTCGTCAACAGGGCCAACCTATGTACAGAATGACCTGACCTATAATGGTCGCCCTTATATATTGTTTAACGGAAGCAATAATTATATGAACGGAGGAAATATATTGAACGTAGGAACCAATGCTCAGTGGCAGGGAGTTATTGTCTGTAAATATGTTTCGGTGCCCGCATTTAAAATTCTTATTTCTTCAACTGGTGGGAATGTTACATCGCCTGAATATAGGTTAGCAGAAATTAGTGATTCCGGTGCACACTGGTACACTTCATGGTACGACACTTCCCAACATGCACTAGATGCGGTGATTGCGACAAATAAGGTAACATTCTTTTCCTTTGAAATTAATAGAAATTCTGGGGCTTTTAATTTGTCTATAAATAACGCATGGAGAGTCAGTTCAGTTTCCTGTAGTAATAATACTTCCACAAATTATACGGGGAACAATTGGTATATCGGGTGGGAGCAAAACTTCGGATATACTAATGCACTGGTTTTTGACATTTTATTTTATAATACGCTGCTGAGCCAAACCGATTATTTTACACTGCTGAATTATTTCAGGCAGCTATACAATTTTAACACCTGATTATGGAAATACACCATTACGACCGCCATGCCACTATAATGACATTTCTGGCAACTGCTTTAAGCTGGTTTGTTCACTTAGTATTTGTTCCCTTTATTCAGCATTTGAGTCCGATTTCAGATGTGGTTAAAAGCTGGACGCAGGAACTGTCGTTAGTGCTGGCCATTATTGTTTCGCTTATTACCATATATAAGTTCCTTTTCTCAAAAAAGAATCGTTAATTATTATTTTAATAATATGGATTTTAACACAGCTTTTGAAATACTACTCAGGTTCGAAGGTGGAATTTCAAACAATAAGGCCGATAAAGGCGGCCTGACAAAATATGGCATAAGCCATGCTGCATACCCAAACCTGAATATTGCCGAACTTACAGAAGATATGGCCAGGGATATTTACGAAAGAGATTACTGGAACCCGGCAGGGTGCAATAAACTGAAACCCGAATTGCAATATATTCATTTTGATACTGCGGTGAATTGCGGGGTGGTTACTGCCATTAAGCTGTTACAAACAGTATCGGGAGTTAAGCAAGATGGAATAATTGGCCCGGAAACAATACAGGCAGCAGATAAAATAAGTATAGATGATTATGCCAATGCCAGGATTGGTTTTTATAAAAGCATTGTGGATAAAGATAAAAATCAAGTGATATTTCTTACTGGATGGATTAATAGAATTAATAGAATACTAGTTCTGCCAATGGAATAAAAATATAAGATGTTTTTAAAGGCGGTACGTTCACTGTTAATTTTAAATTTGTGGGAAAATATGAAAATTGATAAGTATTCAAAATGAAAAAGTATAATTGACAAGATATGCTGTTTAACTCGTATCAGTTTTTGTTTTTTTTTCCAATTGTGACAATACTATACTTTATTCTTCCTCATAGATTAAGGTGGTTACACTTATTGATATCAAGTTGCGTGTTTTATATGGCCTTCATTCCAGCATATATATTAATTCTGCTTTTTACTATTGTAATAGATTACATAGCAGGTATTATGATCGAAGAGGCAACTGGTGCGAGACGTAAGCGGTTCTTAATTCTTAGTATAGCTGCTAATGTTGGAGTATTAAGTGTATTTAAATATTACAATTTCTTTATTGAAAATATTAATACTATATTATCACAACTTAATATAACCACTCACCCATTACCGTTCTTAGGCATAATACTTCCACTTGGGTTATCATTTCATACTTTCCAAGCAATGAGTTATACCATTGAAGTATATAGGGGCAAGCAGAAAGCAGAAAAGCATTTTGGTATTTATGCGTTATATGTAATGTTTTACCCTCAACTTGTTGCCGGACCAATTGAAAGACCTCAGAATTTATTGCATCAGTTTAAAGAGGAACACAAATTAGATACTGGGAGAATTACTAGTGGATTAAGGCTCATGATGTGGGGGCTCTTTAAGAAAGTAGTTATTGCCGACCAACTGGGCATTGTAGTCAAGATGGTTTTTTCAAACGCGCACATATATAGCGGTAGTAGTATATTAATAGCAATACTGTTTTTTTCATACCAAATTTTTTGTGATTTTTCGGGCTATTCTGATATTGCAATAGGGTCAGCCAGAATAATGGGATTTGATTTAATGCGGAATTTTAATGCTCCATATTTAGCAGCATCAATTTCTGATTTCTGGAGACGATGGCATATTTCTCTTTCAACGTGGTTCAGAGACTATCTTTATATACCATTAGGAGGTAACAGAGTATCTATGCCTAGATGGTATTTAAATATCATATTGGTGTTTTTAATAAGTGGTTTATGGCATGGCGCAAATTGGACATTTGTTATTTGGGGTGGATTACATGGTTTTTATATGATACTGGAAAGCCTCACAAATAATGCAAGTAAAAAACTTGGAATAAGGCCAAATTCTAACCCTATAATACTTTTATTAAAAATAGGTATTACGTTTACTCTTGTTACAACTGCGTGGATTTTCTTTAGAGCCAATAAGGTGCAAGATGCGTTTTATATTGTAAGTATATTGCCCAAGGCTATTATTGGTCTTACGCATGGTATTCATTTAGATTATTTAGGTGTCACGAAATCTCAATTAATGTTTTCTATTTTACTAATAGGCTCTCTTGAATTATTTCACTATTTAAAAAACAAAATTGATATAACTAGATTGTTTGAGAAGCAATCTCCTTTATTTAGGTGGATGATTTATTATGCATGTATTGTGATGATATTTTATGAGAGCCAAGGAAATAATTCGCAATTTATTTACTTCCAATTCTAATGATTAAAAGCACTCAAGGGTATTTTTACAAATTAGCTTGGTTCCTAACTCCATTTGCCCTTTTTATTGCTGTATATGCAATTATGGACCCATTTCATGTGATTTATAAGATGGATTCTGAAAGCAGCGATTTTCATTGGAACCGTGACGTTTTGAGCTCTAAATTATTTATTGATAATTATGAGAAGTATAAATATCAATCATACATTTTTGGAAGCTCACGCAGCCTAGCATATTCCACGATGGATTGGGCCCCATATATTAAGGATACTAACATCTTTCATTTTGATGCAAGTGCGGAAAGTATATTTGGGGTTTATACCAAGATAAAATATATTAACAATCAGGGCGGGTTAATTAAGAATGCACTTATTGTTGTAGACTCCTCATTATTCGCTCAAACAAAGGATTGGCAAACAATGCTGTTCTGTAAGTATTATAAGATTGCGGGAACTTCACCAATTGAATATCAGCTAGTGTTTTTTAGGAGTTTTTGTAGTAATTTGTTTTTTGTGAAATATATTGATTATTGTTTATTTCACGTGAGACGGCCTTATATGAAATTTGTTTTACCAGATAAGCGTAAGCAATATTTTTTCGATCCAATACACAATAATAGCCCTTTCCCGGTTGTTACGGATTTACATGGTATGGACTCAATTAATTTTTATAACAATAAGAATAATTTCCCGGATAGACCTACTATTCCAGGTACGAGTGCTTCAATAATAAAAAAAGATTGCCTAGATATGTTAGAGAAAATAAAGGAAATATTTAATAAAGATAATACGCATTACAAAATTATTATAAGCCCTTTATATGATCAACGTGTATTTAATAAGGATGATCTTGCCAAGTTAAGGAATGTGTTTGGAAGCGAGAATGTTTATGATTATTCAGGGAAGAATAATATCACAGAAAATAAGATCAATTATTATGAAATAAGCCATTATAAACCTGTAGTAGGAAGAACCATATTAAAGGAAATATATTCAAATTATTCAGCTTTTAAATAAAAGAGGTGAGATTAATGGGCTATAAGGTCAATCAAATTATTGAACTCTCCAGATTGGAATAACTGTATGACAAACATAGCACAACTTAGTTTTACTTGCTCTCACCTGGATATTAAATTAGACACTAAATCCATGGAGCATGTCCAAAGATGTCCAAAATTTCTTCTTGAATTTTACACAAGTGCTATGGTTGAGTGTCCAAAAGTGTAAAGCAAATTGCACACAAGTACTAAGTTGAGTGTGAAAAAATGTGCAATGGAATAGACAGTATGTAACCGGATAAACAATACCACTTTATTCTTTACCTTTACTTATTCAACATAAAAAGTATATGAGTTTTATAAAACCTAAATACATTATCCTTATAGCCATTGTTTTTGCGTTTGGCTGTAATAACCAATCGAAGGTCAGGAAAATGCTAACCCGGAAATGGCAGGTAGAGGAGTTCGATAACGTTGGGCTGACAAGGCATATAGATAGCCTAAAGCATATTATGGACACAACAAAAGATAGTGTGGCCATATTCAGGATCAACTATGAAATGAAAATGCAAAAGGCATTTATAGAGACAATAAAAACCATGACTGTTGAATACAGGCCTGACGGTGTAATGGAGAAAGTAGTTATGCTTAAAGGGCAGCCAGAAAGCCAACAAAGGAATTGGTTGCTGTTGGCCGATGGTAAGACGATAATAGTTACGGACCAGAAGCAAGAGATGGATACTATTTATATTGGAGAAATATCTGAATCTAAGTTATCTACCATAAGCGTTGATAAAGCAACAACTATAACGTACAAGGCTTTATAGAAAAATGAAACCACTGCTAGCTATAGTGATAGCGTTTCTTTTGTTTTCCTTTGTTCCGGTGGGCAGAACAGATAGAGGCAAGGCGGGCTTGTTTGGCAAGGTAAAATCGGTGGAGAACTGGATTCCGGCAGATGAGAAATCTGACAGTAAGAGTTTGCTGGGGCGCGATTCAAGCCGGTCGCTAATAATATATGGCATAGATGGGCAGGTGATTGAAGCAGTTTACCTGGACAGGGATAGCATGCAACGTGTGCGCGATGACTACAAATATGACAACGATGGCCGTCTTGATGAAATTACCCTCGATGCAATGAACCATTCTGACTTCCCTATTAAGGTAGAGTTCAGGTATAATAAGAATGGGCAGTTAAGGGAGATTGATCGATATAATGGTACAGGTAGTTCTCCTGCCAACGAAAGCTGGTACGATTATGATGATAACGGATGGATAAGCACCACATACAAACAAAGTGTAGGTATGCATTATAATGAGGTGATAGAATATAAGCGCGATAAGGAAGGTCGAGTAATCCAGGTTGATAAAGAAGATGGTAACAACCAGCTTCGTGAACGGGAGGTATATGCTTACGACACGGCAGGGCAATTAGCACAATACTTGATTTATAATAGTTCTGATTTGGATAAGTATGAAACGAAAGAAGCCTACACTTATAATGCTGATGGAAAAAAGATTGAACAGTGGAACTACTATACCATATTTAGGAAGCATACTGCTGATTCTATACGATATGTGTGGGAATATTACTACAACGATGCTGTGGTTGAGAAAACGGAGTATGATTATCCGTCGGGTAATACAAAAAGCACAAGAGATTCGGTTGCGTATGAGTACGACAGTATTGGCAACTGGGTAAAGCAAAGCCATTACTACGATAACGAGAAACCTAAAACCCTTTATCGTAAAATAAACTATTATTGAAATTAAAGACAATGCAAGAACTATATCCTGCAAAAGAAGTTATTGAAGCCGCTGCAAAGCGTATTGCTCCGTTTGTACATAAAACACCTGTAATGACCAGCAGGAGCATTAATGCTATGGTAGGAGCGGAGCTGTTTCTGAAGTGCGAGAATTTTCAAAAAGTGGGAGCATTCAAATACCGGGGTGCAACCAATGCAGTATTGTTGTTAAGCGGTGCGGAGAAGAAGAACGGTGTTGCGACGCACTCATCGGGGAACCATGCACAGGCACTGGCGCTGGCAGCAAAGAACAATGGATTGAAAGCCTATATAGTAATGCCTGAGAACTCATCGAAGGTGAAGATGGATGCGGTGAAAGGTTACGGAGCGGAAGTAATTACCTGCATACCAACCCAGCAAGCCCGCGAAGAAACCCTTGATGAGGTAGTGCGCAGAACGGGTGCAACGTTCATTCATCCGTATAACAACTATAACATTATTGCCGGGCAAGCTACTGCAGCCAAAGAACTTATAGAGGAGGTGAAAAACCTTGATGTAGTTATGGCTCCTGTTGGCGGCGGAGGATTGCTTAGCGGTACAGCACTGGCTACACATTACTTCTCGCCCGGTTCTGTAGTTATTGCCGGAGAACCTGCCAATGCCGACGACGCCTACCGTTCGTTGCAGAAGGGTGAAGTAGTTCCTGCCAACCCGCCAAGCACTATTGCCGACGGCCTGCTGACTTCGCTGGGAGATAAAACCTTTGATATTATACGAAAGCATGTTAATGAGATTATTACCGTAACCGAGGAAGAGATTGTTGCTGCAATGCGGTTGGTATGGGAAAGAATGAAGATTATAATAGAGCCCTCTAGTGCGGTGCCTGTGGCTGCCGTTTTCAAGAACAAGGCTAAGTTTGCGGGTAAGCGAGTGGGTATTGTCATAAGTGGCGGTAATGTAGATCTAACTAAGCTTCCATTTTAACTGGCGTATTTCTGTCGGCGGACAACAGCTATAACCAGCCCCAGCAGCATTATTAACCCGATAGGGATAAGCATATTTATCATTTGCCATTGAGTTTTATAGTTCTGTGCTTTGGCAGTATCTAATAAGCGAAGCTGTAAGTGCTTGGTGCGCACGGTAAGCAAGGCGCTATCGCCGCAGAGGTAATTCATGCAGTTTACAATAAAGTCCTTGTTGCCGAACTGCTGGTTGGTGTATATGTCGTAGCCTAGCGGATAGGCAAACTTCTCGCTATGTTTTACATTGTTGATTATTACATCGCCGTCAGAGACCACGATCATAGAGGTTTTTACGCCATCGGGTTTGTAGCCGAGCAGCTTGAGTGTATCGGGGCTAAGGGTAATACGGTCTTTAAAGGCTGAGGTGAACTTACCTTCGAGCATAACGGCAACAGGCTGGTAAGGCTGGTTGAAAAGCTTTGCCTCGGGCTGCATGCGGGCCATATCAACGCTGATGCGGGCAGGGGCGTTGAGCAGGCGGGTGAACTTAGAAGTCCGTAGGAGGATAGTTTTTTTGATGCCCGGCTGAGCAATGGTATCGAGGGTGCTGGCGACGTTGAACTCAATCATGTTGAGGTTGCGGACGATAGGATTCTCGCTGTTGTTGTTCGATATGAGCGGTTCAAACACCCAGGGGAAAATCTGGAAGCGCGGTTGCTCGCCCGGAGCGGCCGTATTCAGCGGGATGCCGGACGACTGCATATCCATAATGACATTGTTGTTGATGCGCACACCATAGCGGAAGAGCTGATCGTCGAGGTTGAGCTGGGCAGGGAAGGCCATAGTAATGCCATTGCGCTTCAGGCTGTCCATAGGCGTGTAGAGCTCATCGAGCAGCCAGAGGACTTTACCACCGCGCATTATAAACTGGTCGATAACGTAAGCGTCTTTATCGTCGATGGGTTCAGTGGGTTTAGCTACTATAAGCGCCTGGCAAATGCTGAGGCCATTGAGGTAATGGTTGATAGGCAGCAAGCGTACATCGTAGTATTCCGACAGTGCCTTTATAGCGCCCGCCAGGTGCAGCGAATCGGGTTCGCCGTGGCCTTGCAGAATGGCTACAACGGGTTTGCTCTTCAGGTCTATCTTGTGAATGGCATTGTCGATATTGTATTCCAAAGCTTCTACCGAGCTGTTGAGCTGGGCTTCAGGGCTGGCGTCGTACTGGGTTTGAAAGGCGTTGATAGCCATATCGCGACCCTTATAGGTTACAATAGCGCCGGGCCAAATAACCTGTTCGCTGGTAGCCGATTGGTCTTTGGTTTGCGAGAAGTAAGGCTCGAGGCCTGCCTCGTAAAGCTGCCTGTACACGGCTTTTGGGTCTGACGGGTTTATGGAAGAAGGGTCGATAAACTCGTATTCTACCTTGTTGTCGGAATAGGCTTTGTATTCGTCCAGTATTTCTTTAATAGCATCGCGCAGGCGCACAAAGCCTGGCTCAGTAAGCTTACCGCCCAGGTAGACTTTAAAAAAGGCTGTGCCTTTAAGGTCTCTGGCAACGTTTTTCGATGCCTGTGAAAGCGTATAGCGTTTTTCAGAAGTAAGGTCGAAGCGGTGAAAGGCAAACGAGCCGAGGTAGTTGCACAGCACTATTATTGCTATGCTCAGCACCAGCTTTGTCAGGTCGCTTTTCTTTCTGCTATTCTTCTTTATTTCGGTCATTAGTAGTCGTTAGTCAATAGTCGTAAGTCGTTAGTCTTTGCCCCAAACCCCTAAAGGGGCTTTAATTACCTGGCCGTCATTGCGAGCGAAGCGCGGCAATCTTACCATCCTGTGTTGTTTAAGTATTTGGGTTTTAATAAATTTACCACAGATTAATTCCAGTCGATTCTTAATTGATTGTTGGGCGTTACCCTCGCTATGCTCGGGTCGCGCTTTACGTTGCAAGTCCTCGCTATGCTGTGGGCTTTCCACTGCAATCGCTAACGCAGAAAACAATTCAAGTCTCCCCTCAAGGGGAGATTTAGAGGGGCCCGCGTTAGGGATAGTAGCGGTTACCCCGCATACGCCATCTGGCGGAGAGGAGTATGAGCGGATAGCCCGACCTGACGTAAGGAAGGAAACGCCCATGTTTTTATAGTCGTTAGTCGACAGTCGATAGTCGTAAGGCTGTGCGCCCCAAACCCCTAAAGGGGCTTTAAATACTATGTTGTTATTGTTATTCATTTACTTATTACTTATGCCTTACTACTTACGCCTATCCAATACTTATTACTTACGCCTTACCACTTACGACTTTCCAACGACGTGCGGCTCATGAGCAGGAACACGGCCGAAATGCTGACGAAATAAAGCACATCGCGGGTGTCGATAACGCCACGGCTCATGGAGGAGTAGTGTGCGCTTATGCCCAGTTGCTGCACTATGTTGCCTGTAATGCCCGACGATAACGAACCGCCCAGAAAGGCAAAACCGGCGTAGCAAAAAAAGCTGAGGATGACGGCTACAATAAACGATATTACCTGGTTGCCTGTTATGGCCGAGGCAAACACGCCTATAGATACAAAGCCGCTTGCCAGGAACAGCAGGCCGAAGTAGGAACCCCAGGTGCGCCCTGTGTCGAGGTTGCCTTGCGGGTTACCCAGTTTATACACCGACCAGTAGTACACCAGCGTAGGTAAAAGGGCCAGCGCTACCAGCAATACCGATGCCAGGAACTTGGCCAGCACTATCTGCATATCGCTAATGGGGCGGGTGAGGAGCAGTTCTATGGTGCCTGAGCGCTTTTCTTCGGCGAACGAACGCATGGTAATGGCCGGTATAAGGAACAGGAACACCCAGGGGGCCTGCACAAAAAGCGCGTCGATGCCGGCATAGCCACCGTTAAGTATGTTCGAATCCATGGGCAGTACCCACATGGTTAGTCCTATGGCCGTCAGGAAAACTCCTATTACTATGTATCCTATCAGCGAGCTTAGGAATACCGATATTTCTTTTTTTAATAACGAAAGCATAGTCCGCAAAAATAAGGATTTATAGTGAGCACATGGTACTTAGTTGTTGCCGTCATTTTATTAGTGTTTGGGCGTTGCGCCATGCAGCCCTTACCCTTCCTCTCCCACGCGGGAGAGGCGTCACATAGATCTTGTGGAAACGTTATTGCTTTCTCATTCATAATTCAACATTTAAAATTCATAATTACCTATTGGTCTATCCGCTTCCATCGCTAACGCAGCTCTGTCGGTTTTTGTGCTGCACAAACTGCACTTTTTGCGTGTTTTCTGCACTTTTTGTGCAATCACTTTGCCCCATCCCGATAGCTATCGGGACCATAGAGGGGCTTTAATACATTTTACCACAAAGTGCACAAAGCAAATTGCAGGAGTTGCAATTTGGTTGCAGATAACTGCATATAACTGCAATTTTTCGGAAGTCTGCATAAGCCATGTAGCTGGTTTTTAATGTTTTGCAAAAACGCATGTAATTTGTTAAAATTGCAATTATAGATGCCCATGGCAAAGCCATAATATCGGCTCAAAATTTTACACCCGCCTGAATGTTCAAATTAAAACTGAAGAGTCGGGCAGGCTTTTTGACACGCGTTCTAGGAACATGTGTAAAATCCAGATTGAAAATAGCAACCCAGAAGGCTTAATTTTAACATTTGGCAAGAAATGGCAAGAAATGGCAAAAACAAGCTTTTTTTCTACCCCCCCCTTTTCTTTAATTAAAAATTAAAAATTAGTAATTAATAATTGATAACAGTGGTGGTTTTCTATTCCCGACTAACTCCCGATAGCTATCGGGATTATGACTGTCGCCTTACAACTATTTATCGTTTTTCATTCCCTTCCTAACGACTTATGACTGTCGCCTTACGATTATTTATCGTTTTTCATTCCCTTCCTAACGACTTATGACTAATGCCTAACGACTATTTTACCCTATCATTTCAAAGAACAAGAATTGCGCCCGAGGCGCAATACAAAGTTACCACCGCCTTTCCTTTATTAAAAGTGAAAAGCCATGCAGTTATTAACTACCCCGAAAAGCAAATATTTTGTAACTTTGTATTAATACTAATACCTGCTTATTACCATGGATTTCAATAAAAGAATAGTATCAGATTATAAGGTAATGCTTGGCAAACCTGTTATTAAAGGTACACGCATAACTGTAGAGCAAATATTAAAAAAGCTTTCGGCAGGTGAAGTGGTGGCTGATATACTGAAATCGTACCCGCATATTACCAAGGCCGATGTTATGGCCGCTATTGATTATGCTGCTTCTGTTATTTCGAACGAGGAAATGATTGATGGTAAATGATTGTTGCCGATGAAAATGTTGACCATTCAATTATAGCCACACTAAGGAAGAAAGGGTATAAAGTAATTTCGATAGCTGAAAACTACAGCGGTTTTACCGACGAAGATGTTATTGGAGTTGTGAAAACGTATGAAGGCGTGCTTGTTACGGAAGATAAAGATTTTGGCGAGTGGGTATTTGCCCATGGAGCAAAAGGCTTTAGTGTAATACTGCTAAGGTATGCGCCTAAAGAGGTTGACTTAATTATTAAGAATATTTTAACCACCATTAAGAAGATAGAAAAAAGCCGGCATATGTTTGTTACCATTACCAGGAACAAAACAAGAGCCAGGAACATATAGCTTATGTGGCGCTTCTCCCGTCCCGAAGGGATGCAGTTGCACATGGGAGAAGTAAGCCCGCCCGGATGACGCAGGTCGGACAGGGAAAAGGGCCGCACGCCTTTCCTTTATTAAAGACAAAATGCCATGTAGTTATTAACTACCCCTTAAAGTTTTCACTTAATATTTTATCTTTGGTGTTATCAAAAACCATAACCCTATGTTTGAACAAACCTTTAAGAATATCGATGACATTTTGCGTAAAGATGCAGGATGCTCAAATGAATTGGATTATGTAGAACAAACCTCATGGGTTTTGTTTTTAAAATATCTTGAAGACCTTGAAAACGAAAGAAAGAAAAAGGCCGATCTTAAAGGCAAGTCATATAATTGGTTAATTGACAAAGAATTTAAATGGGAAACCTGGGCTGCGCCAAAAGATAAAGACGGAAAGATTGACCACCACAAAGCGTTAACAGGCGATGACCTTAAAGACTTTGTTGATTTAAAACTATTCCCTTATTTAAAGAAGTTTAAAGCCAGTGCTGAATCAGCAGATACTATTGAGTACAAGATTGGTGAGATTTTTAATGAACTGAAAAACAAAATGCAAAGCGGCTATAACCTGAGAGAGGTTATAGACCGGGTTGATGAATTGCATTTTCGTACACATGCCGAAAAGCATGAAATGAGCCATTTGTATGAAAGCAAGATTAAGAACATGGGTAATGCAGGGCGCAACGGAGGCGAATATTATACACCGCGCCCGCTGATTAAAACCATTATTAAAGTGGTAGCGCCGGAGATTGGCAATAAAATATATGACGGTGCTGTAGGCTCAGCAGGCTTTTTGTGCGAGGCGTTTGAGTATTTGAAAACTACAAAGAACCTTACCACTAAAGATATTGAAACACTGCAAACCAAAACATTTTACGGGAAGGAGAAAAAATCGCTGGCATATATTATTGGTATAATGAATATGATACTGCATGGTATTGAAGCGCCTAATATTATTCACACTAATACCCTTTCAGAAAACCTTGCTGATATACAGGAAAAAGACCGTTACGATATTGTATTGGCAAATCCTCCGTTTGGCGGAAAAGAACGGGCAGAGGTACAACAAAACTTCCCTATAAAGTCAAGCGAAACCGCTTATTTGTTTTTAGAACATTTTATAAAAATACTAAAGGCAGGTGGCAAGGCAGGTATTGTAATTAAAAACACTTTTTTAAGTAATACCGATAATGCCTCCATTAGCCTGCGCAAAATGTTACTTGATAGCTGCAACCTGCACACAATACTTGATTTGCCCGGAGGTACGTTTACCGGTGCAGGGGTAAAAACTGTTGTGCTGTTTTTTGAAAAAGGAACACCTACCCGCAAAATATGGTACTACCAATTGAATTTAGAGAGGAACCTGGGCAAAACAAACCCGCTTAATGAAAATGACCTGGCTGAATTTGTAAAGCTGCAGAAAACCAAAGCCGAAAGCGAAAATAGCTGGACAATTAAGGTAGCTGATATTAATGAAAATACGTATGATTTGAGTGTAAAGAACCCTAATGTATACAAAGTAGCGTAACCTTATATCCTTAAAAGGAATAATCATTATAACCCTTTATAGCTCTTGCGTAGCTCGCCATTAACATATACCTGGTAGGTATGTGGCCTGAAGCCGGCAAAGAACTGTGGCCGGGAGTGTTTTATTTTAATTTGGTATTCGCCTACTTCAAAGTTATATTCCTTGTTAAGCTGTAGGCTAAAGTGAGTACCTAAATCCATAGGGTTCTTTATAAAATGCGATTTGCCATTAACGGTATACAAAAACTCACCCGTAAACCAGTTGCGTGTAATACGTAATTCTGTTTTTTCTTTGCCGTCCAGTTCCAGTACTATTTCCATAGGTTAGTGATTAGAGGTTAGTGTTTGGTGGTTAGTTCCAATTCTCTTTGTGGCCCTCTGCGGGCTGTTTCTTTGCGTCCTTTGCGGTAAAATTAGGCTGGCAATGTCGAAGCATCTGTTCAGTTTAAGGTTTTGGTTTTTTATATTTTCACCACTAAGACACGAAGAGCACAAAGGTTCACTAAGAATTGCAACATATAATTTTTCACTTTTCACTTTTCGTTTTTCACTGGATTCTGCATTAGGCCTGCCCGACTATTCAATTTTGAAATGGAACATTCAGGCGGGGATAGTAGCGGTTACCCCACAGCGTAGCGAGGAGTAAAAGCGGATAGCCCGACCCCTTGCGGGTAACGCCCAAAACCTAAATATGATTGCCTTCTCTAAAAATTAGTGAATAGGTAGTGCAGAAACCAATGTTGCGTATGGCAGCCAGGATAAGTGCATCAAGCAATATCTTTTTAAACTTAGGCTTCTCTAGCTGCCTCTGCCTGTACGAGTTGTTAATGTAAAAGGCCAGGGTAAGGGCATCGGTACAGTTGCGGCCGGTACGCAGGGCATGGTAGGCATCGGTAGTAAAGGTTAAAAACGTAGTGCTGCCAATATACTTGGGGCCAAGATTGGGGTTGTTGTCTTTATACTTATTCACCCAGCTAACGGCAGGGTTCCAGAACTCGGGGTTGGCATGCGGGAACACAGGTGCAAAGCCATTGGCATAATGGTAATTAATGCTCTCGCAGGTGCCATCTAACAGGCCCGATAAAAACATTGAGGACCCGGGCAGCAGCCACTTTTGTAAAAGCTTGTTGTGCTTTTCGGGTGCCATAATGTTGGTGGTAACGGTTTGTGCGCCTGTAGTAAACACAACCAGCAGTGCAGCAAGGGTAACCAGCAATTTTGGGTTAGTAAAGTTTGTTTTCATAGTAATGTATATAACAGGGTTAGTATTTCAATTAAACTATGGCGTGGTGTGAGCTGAACAGTACTAAGATAATAATTTTTTTTGACTTTCTCAACCTTCTCCCGTTCCTCCTCCACGCGGAGGAGGCGTTACTCTTGTGCATGCATATAGACTTAGTAGTTATTCAATGCAGAATGAGATGCCTTCCCCGCATGGGGAAGGAGAGGATAGGGCAAACGAGCTACCTTCACCCATTCCTCCTCCACGCGGAGGAGGCGTTACTCTTATGCATGCGTATAGACTTAGCAGTTATTCAAAGCAGAATGAAATGCCTTCCCCGCTTGGGGAAGGAGAGGATAGGGCGGATAACGGTAAAGGATAAGGCCGTTCTTCACCCTTTGCGCATAGCTCTGCGTATGTGTTCGGTAATAAGCGCTGCCGATTTATCTACCCATTCCTTGTATTCTTTATTGGGTTTATAGGTAGCCAGGTAGGCCAGGAATGCATCGAGGTTGAAATGGGTGTCGTAAATACCTGCACCGGCTTTGGCGGCATCGCGCGAGTTGCAAAACTGTTCGTAGTGGCCGTCAACGGGTACCATTAACACAGGTTTGCCCATATACATAGCCTCGCATATCGATTCGAACCCGGCGGTGCTTGCAAGCCCTTTCGAACCTGCCATAAGGTCGAGGAATTTCTTGTCGTTTATTTTGTGAAAGAAAAGTGTGTCGTCGTATTTTGTGGTTTCTTCTATACCGGTCTTATCGGTAAAGCAATGCAGTTCCACCGAAGGGTTTTTTTTATGCCATGCAATAATATCGTCCATGTAGCCGCTGTTCAGCAGGTACACCAGCAGGTAATTTCCGGTAGTGGTTTTTTGTTCCAGCGCTTCCTTACGCAGCAGTGGCGGCACAGCATACAGGGCCCTTCTTTTATCGTCGGGGTAGGGGTAAAGCGATAGTGCCAACCGCCTTTTGGCGCCTATAGCTGTTAAGCTGGTATATGCCTTAAGCCCCGATTTTGCCATAGCGGGCCCGTCGGGCATGTGAAACGATTTGTACAGGAAAATGTTCTGGTGCGCTATGCTTATCATAGGTGTTTTGGGCCTGTGCAGCATATAGTGAATTCCACACAGGGGTTCGTAAAAGTTTATGATAAGGTCGGGCTTAAGCTCTTTTATTTTTTTATCTATCACCTTCAGGCTTTCCATAAACACGGGCACATCGTGTATGTTCTTAATAAGCGATGGCAATGTTTTAATGGACTTTCCTTTTTTATCGGTTTCAAAATTGGGGCTGCTTATAGTGGTTATAGGTGCACCTATTTTAGAATAGTAGAAATCGGGTATAACCCTGCGCTCGCTTTTGCCAATCAGCACCCCGCATAGTTCCATACCGGCCTGTTCAATAATGGTTTTCATAGCAGTAGACTGGGTCATGTGGCCACGCCCTTCGCCCTGCACCATAAAAAGACATTTCTTTCCTTTCAATTCCATTTGGTTAAAGTAACACTTATTGCCGATACGGGAAAAAATTACCTTCTCCCATTCCTCCTCCATGCGGAGGAGGCGTTACTTTTATACATGCAAACAGACTTTGTAGTTATTCAATGCAGAAACAAATGCCTTTTCCGCTTGGAAAAGGTAAAGGATAAGGCAAACGAGCTACCTTCTCCCATCCTCCTCCACGCGGAGGAGGCGTTACTCTTATGCATGCGTATAGATTTTGTAGTTATTCCAAGCAGAGTGAAATGCCTTCCCCGCTTGGGGAAGGTAAAGGATAGGGCTGATAACGGTAAAGGATAAGGCAAACGAGCAACCTTCTCCCATTCCTCCTCCACGCGGAGGAGGCGTTACTTTTCCTATAGTATATACTTTTGTAGATAAATTCAGATTATGAAAGCAATAGAAAGGCCTTTTTATTTCAATGCAAGCCCTGAAATACTGAAACGTGCAAACGATCTAAGGCAACACATGACTGAACCTGAAAAGATGTTATGGGAGATAATTGGGAAGAAAAAGATGATGAGCGTTACATTCAGAAGGCAACATCCAATTGACAGGTTTATTGTTGATTTTTATAGCCATGATGTTCTTCTTGTAGTTGAAATAGATGGAGATATTCATAATAATACAGAAGTTGCTGAAAGAGATGATGGAAGAGAAGTGGAACTCAAAAAACTGGGACTAAGTGTAATGCGGTTTACTAATAAAGAAGTGCTTGGACAAAGAGATAAAGTTGTTAAAAGCATTCAGCAATATATTATACACAAACAAATTCCTTCCCCGCATGGGGAAGGTAAAGGATAGGGCAGGTAACGGTAAAGGATAGGGCAAACGAATTACTTTCTCCCATTCCTCCTCCAGGCGGAGGAGGCGTTACTTTTATACATGCAAACAGGCTTTGTAGTTATTCATAGCAAAATGAAATGCCTTCCCCGCATGGGGAAGGTAAAGGATAGGGCAGGTAGCGGTAAAGGATAGGGCAAAGAAAAATAGTTAAATTAGCCCCATCAATAACCCCTATTATGAAACACATTATAACAACAGCAGTAGCACTTTTATTTACCACCGTTTGTTTTGCGCAAGATGTTCCCAAGCCTGCCGATCCTTGTATGAAAGCCGATACGAACCAGATAAAGCAATTGCTTATAGGCACCTGGACAGATGTGAAAGACACTACCCACCATATTATAATTACCCCCGATTCGCTTACCGAAATAATTGTGGCTAAAATGGGTACGGTTATCAAGTACAACACTTCGTACTGGAGCTATAAGTTTACCGACAACTTTGCATCAACCGATGCGGTTACCTGCTACACGATGCGCGAGGTGAAAGATGGTTACACCGGCCATGTCGATGTACCTATTAATTATGTCGATGCCCATTACCTGCTTACCGGCACCACCGGCAAAACGGTTTACAAAAAGAAGTAAGGCCTTACTATTTGCATTTATAGAATATTTTTTCGAGCACCCTGGCACGGTAAGGTATGCCAATAATTATGTATTTAGGTAATTCAGAATTGTTGTGTTTTAAAATAGCCATGTCGTAAGCTACTTCGTGCACGGCTTCAATATTCACTACCGAGCTTTTGTTTATTTGTATAAATAACGCCGACAGCCCCAGCAGGTCATCCATAGAATAATTCATAAGTGTATATTTTTTGCCGCCTTTCATATACACTTCTTTGTTGCGCGGGTCTACCTGGTCGGTAGTTATCAGCATCATTTCTTCAATCCGCAGCGGTACTTTGTTGTCCGATTCGGCCACCCTGAACAGGCCATGCTTCCTTTCCTTCCCCAGTAACTTAAATGCTTTTGTAAGCGCTTTGTCAAGCTTTTCTTTCATTACGGGCTTCAGCACCACATCAATTGGCGAAAGGTTAATAGCTTCCTTAAGGCGGTTGCCTTCACCATCGGTTACTATAATGTAAGGCTTTGTATGCAGCATTTGTACAAGTGCAATACCGTCGGTGTCCTTTATATCGGCATCGGCAATGCAGTAATCAAAATCGGTAAGGGGCACCGATTCCAGGAACTCCTTCGACTTGTCGAACACGCGCACTACTTTAGCGGTATCCGATTGCAGGCAAAAGGTTTTAAGTTTTTCGGTAGTGTTCTGGTCATCTGATAAAACAATAACTTTTAATGGGGTTGTTGACATTTTGTATGGGGTTAAAATTCACGATACAAAAGTGCTATTCTAAAACGCGTTTGTAAAGGTGCAGAGTAAAGCTAAAATGGTGAAAATCAAACCGTATGGTTAAGTTCGGCCTGAACCCTGTATTCCTTGGGCGAACGGCCCATTTTCTTTTTGAAATACTTAGTGAAATTGGTGGGTTCGTCGAACTTCAGTTTGTCTGATATTTGTGCTACCGACAGGTTTGTATTCAGCAGCAGGTTCTGTGCTTCTCCTATAATCATACCCTTCAGCCAATGCGAAATAGACTTGCCTGTTTCTTTCTTTACCCTGCTACTAAGGTAATTGGGGTGTACGTGCAACAGGCGGGCAAAATCGGCAACGGTATATAGTTTGTCTTCCTTGCCTGCCACAATGTTCCTGAAATGCTTATCGAGCAGTTTCATAAAGTTGAGCACCATAGAAGAACATTTTTTTTCAGTGCCTATTTGAACGGGCGATATAAGTATAAGCTGTTTTACTTTGTACAGAAAAGCAATAAGCAGGTTACTGATAATATGATACCTGTATGAGCCCTGTTCGCAGTCGTATGTTTTTAATATGTTGGCCAGTACAGTAGTAAAGCAATTGTTTAATCCCCCCTCTACCTGCAGGGGCGGAGCATTTACATAACCCAGGAAAGGAAATTCCTTATATATATCTCCGGCATAATATTTTTCAAGAAACCCTACGCTTGATGATACCATATAACCCTTCAGGCCCTTATTTACTTCAATAGATGTTACATGCCCCGGGCTGGAATAGTAGAACATGTCGGGCTTTATAATGTATTCCTTGTTGTCGAGCGTAACCTTGCCTTCGCCTTCGGTTATGTACACAAACACATAATAGTTCCTGCGGAATGGCCCCATGCTGAACAAGCCACCCTTAAAATAGTTCTCCATAGTATTTATGGTAAAGTCGGGCTCGGTTTGTTGCGGGAAACCTGCTGCTGAAAGAAATTCAGATACGTTGTTATAAAACGGTATTTCTTGCTTTACAGGTTTTTTATTACCCATGCGGTAAGTTTCACTATCCGAATTGTGGTAAGGATATATTTTAGATTCTAAATGTAATAAAATACTGTTACCCAAACTATTAGTCATGTGTGTTGTTATTTATAAAAAGGCTTACCCCGGCATTCCTTTTTGAGGGGTCGACCGGGATATTACCTTTGCCAGATGCTCGGAGTTTATACAGTTACGGTGAAAAATTACATGGGGTTCAACCGTAAACCGTAGTGCAAGCTTAACCGATGTAAAGCAAATAAACAGGGCCTTTGTAACAACCTATGTTATATTATGTAACAACCTTACGGTTTTATGTAACGAAAATGTTTTGCTAACGAAAGAGCTTTAAGTAATCACCAACCGGTACTTATTTAATTTGGGCGTTGCGCCATGCTTTGCAAAGGCGCCGGGCTTTATATTCCAAGTCCTCATTACATTCCGGGCTTTCCATAACAATCCCTAACGCAACGGCGTAATTTACACTCATGAGTTCCAATTAAAATGAACGATACACGAGTAATCCCTAACGCATTCCTTCTCATTGCAGGAGAAGGTTAGGATGAGGTCACCATTCAGTCATTTATTTTCGTAAATCAGTTGTTCAATAAACCATCTCGCTCAAGGTATGAGGTTTTTTCTGTTTACAATAGCGTCTTTTTTCACCCTAACTGCCTTTGGGCAAAGTCCAATTGATAGCGGATTTACGAATAAGGCGGAAGCAAAGAACCAATACAAGGATAGCCTAAAGGATGGGAAATGGATTGAATATAGAAGTGATACAATAAAGGAGCATAATTGGGTTTTAAAATCCTATACACTTGTAATCTATAAGCAAGGGAAGCGAAATAGTATTGCGAGGAAATACAGTATGAATGGAGTACTTGACGAGAAATCTTATTATACTAATGGTCTTTTGAACGGTACTAAAATTGAATATCGTTCGGATGGCAAAGTGTATTCAGAGGAGGAGTATACTGAGGGCAAGAAAAATGGGTTATCTAAAATTTATTTTAGAAATGGCAACGTAGAATGGGAGACTCCTTATATAAACAATAAGAAAAATGGAGTGGAGAAACATTATTACGAGAGCGGGAAGCTATGGATGGAGACCACGTTCCATAATGGTGTAATGGGAGAGGTCAAAAGGTATGATGAAAACGGGAACGAAATAAAAAAGTAAATGAGAGCCCTGTTACTATTTATATTACCCCTTTCTTTAATTACAGGCTGTAACACCAAGGTGGAAAAGAAGTTATATGATAATGGCAAAATAGGGAGCACTACTCCGGTTACCGATGGCAGGAAAAATGGCATTGAAAAAGATTATTACCCGAATGGAAAGCTAATGGCAGAGATTCCTTATAAGAATGATACTATAAACGGAACGAAAAAGTTCTATTCAATAAATGGTAAGCTGGTAGCGGAAACTATTTACATTAATGGAGTAGCAGGTGAAACAAAGAATTACGACGAAAACGGCAACGAAATAAAAAGCAAATGAGATTTCTATTACTACTGATATTATCCCTGTTCACCCTAACTGCCTTTGGCCAAAACTTGCCCGATAGCGGATTTACCAATAAAGCCGAAGCGAAGAACCAAATGGTGAATGGTAAGAAGGAAGGAAAGTGGTGCGAGTATTGGGATAGTTCATTTAATTCCACAATAGATACCAATTCACCCTACTACCGACTCCTATTTTATGAAAATGGGAAAATAACTGGTATAGCGAGGTCATATTATAAAGAAGGAACACTAAGGTCAAGGGTAACTTATATGAATGGAGAAAGGTATGGAGAAGGAATAATATATGATAAGAATGGAAAATTAAGCTCGAAAGTGCTATATAATAATGGTAAAGTAAATGGTGTTGAAAAAGATTATTATCCGAGTGGAGCATTAAAATCTGAACGACATTTTATAAATGATTCACTTAATGGGATTACTAAAGATTATTATGAAAATGGCAAGTTGAAAGAAGAAACACCATATAATAAGAAAAAACGGGATGGGATAAAATCTGATTTTTACGAGAGTGGGAGCATTGAATCGGTATGGCCTTATATGAATGACTCCTTGAACGGGCTACAAAAGAATTATTATCAAAACGGGATACGGAAAAGTGAAATGACGTATTATAAAAATATGGCAAACGGCTTATTTAAAACCTATGATACAAATGGGAAGATGGACCAAGAGGCTGTATATGATAATGACACGATAAGGTTTATAATAAACGATAGTGTTGATATAGCCACTACCTTAACTGAGGCGATTTATATGCAAAACATTTATTGTTCAGGTGGATATGCCGACACAGCCTTATTTAATATTGATGAGAGATATTATAAAAAAGTATTAAAAGTTGATAGCTTAAACCCAAGAGCAAATTATGGCTTAGGTTCTTTATACTATAATGAGGCTGTTAACCTAATTGCCTCAACTCCAGTTGATAGTATTATGAAGAACAATTCATTTGAAAAAAAACTGGAAATTAAAACGAAAAAATTTGTGGCTCTGTCCAAGCCATATTTAGATAGATATGCCAAATATAAGGGAAACGGCAACGAAATAAAAAAGTAAATGAAATACAGGCTTTCTCCCATGCACGTTGCGGCAGCCGTATGCGCTTTTATTGTGGTAAAATACTTTTATAATGCTGCTACCCAAACGGACTATGACCGGCATGGTTGGGGAGCAATATTTACTTTGTTTCCTGCTATTATAATGGGCGGGGTTTTCCTGTTTACTGATTTAATAATGCAACTTATATTCTCTAAGAAAAAGCACATTGTGCTGGCTGTTTATGAAATACCTGTACTTTTCGTAATCTTGTTTTTATATGGTCGTTATGTTGTGTATGCCATATGATAGATTTAACCTTTATCTCAGGAGGTTTTAGCCTTATTTTGTCGTCTGATATACAGGAGTAAAGAATGGAATTATGTTTTTGAAAAAGGGTTTGATACTAGCAATAAGTTGTGTTACGCTGGTTTCATTTTACGGCTGTACTTCAAGGGTATTATATAAAAGCACCTGGCAAAATACGCCTATAACCATAGACGGCAGGACAGATGACTGGAAAATGCCTGTTATGTACACCGACGAAAATACAAAGCTCGATTACTATTTTTCGAACGATAGCAATTACCTGTACCTGTTTATTGAAACGGAAGATGATGCCGCAGTTTCGGGTATAACGCAACGTGGGTTCCAGGTATGGATCGATACGATGGGCACTAAGAATCACGAGGTTGGAATTTTATGCCCCATGCCCCGGCAAAATGCGTATGCTTCAAGCAGTGATGCACGACAAAAGAAATATTCCAATTCAGGATATGTAAGGAAACAACCCATTAATGGTGCAGATGCAGATTCGGCAAGAGAGAAACAATTGCACAGCCAATTCCGGGAAAGCGTAAAGAAAATGCATGTTTCAGGTTTTAAAACCGTACCTAACGGAGAGCTTGATAACCCTAATGCTGCGGGAATAAACCTGGGCATATGCTGGACTAATTCAAATGCATTGGTGTATGAAGCAGCTATTCCCCTGAAATCGTTTTTACGGTATCCCTTATTACCATCTGACAGTTTAAGGCCTATGGGTATTTCTTTCAGTTTCACAACCATGCCTCAGCAAAATAATTCTGCAATAATGCCCGGTTTTGGGGCTATGGGTTTCAGAGGCGGTTTTGGTATGATGGGTGGTGGTATGTCTGGCGGTGTGCCACCAGAGCCCGAGGCACAGGTAATATGGCTTCCCATGCATTTATGCACGAAGCCCGTAAAGCATACCGGCAATTAAAAACAAAAACACCTGAGTATCTTCTGTTCTTGCCTTGCCCTTAAATAAAGGCGCAAGATTAAAAGAACACTATCGTCGAATAGGGTAAGGTAACAGTAAACGAACTTTAAACTATATACCCATGAAAAAACTGATTGTAATATTTGTAATGCTTGCATTTGCGGGCTCGGTAATGGCGGCAACAACTGCTTCGGCAGGTGGGCATCATCACCATGGCGGTCATCATCATGGCGGCCATAAGTAAGAGTGTGTTAGGTTTAAGTGAAAAGAGGAGTTTTGGTCTCCTCTTTTTTTATTAAACCATTAAGAGATTCCTCACCCTGTTTATACAGCCAGGGATTGGAATGACAAGGTTTAGCAATGGAATTCCTGATTTGGACGAGTATCGAACACCATCCAATTCATAATGTATAAATACAGGTGTATGTCATTCCGAACGCAGTGAGGAATCTCTGTTACTCTCTCACCAGTTTCATGGTATAGCTCCTGCCAGATTCTTCTTTTATGTTGACAAAGTAAACTCCGCTGCTCAGCCCTGAAGTATTTACAGTAAACTGCTTGTGTGTTGTTTCGGTTGAAAGTACTGATTGCCCCACCATATTATAAATGTTCACCTGTTTCATGGTTTCATCTGTTCCTGTAATGGTAACCATATTCTCAGCAGGATTAGGATAGATAGAATAGCTACCCGTATTGCTCAGTTCGTTTATGCCCTCAGTGCAGTTATTTGTTATTTGTGTTTGCAGTTCTACTTCCATAGTATCGACTGCAATGTGGTATATAGTTCCACTGATGATGACTTTCCTGAGCGTTGTAATGAGTATGGAAAAATTATATGCCCCAAGTGAATCGGGGTTGCACCATGATAGTTCACCTGTAACGGGATTAATAGATACGTTGGAAGGTATATAGTAACCGGGTGTACCCTGGCAATTGCCCAGTGAATATGAAAGGCTGTCGGTACCATTAGGAACAGCACCCAAATTGAAATTATAACACTGCGTTGTGCAGCCATAAGTACAAAGAGGTGGAGTAGCTATGGTAGGTGATGAGAAATTGCTTCCGGCCGGCCCGATGTTTATAGCGTTATAAAGTATCATACTGTCATTAACAGAATTAGGTATATTGTTTATGCCGGATGAACGTCCTCCTAAATCAGCCCATATATGATAGTGGCCATTACCCGGGAAGGTATGATTAACGCCAACGTACTTTCTCACTTCTCTGCATTCGCAGATAGAATCAGTTCCAGGGATTGTATCAGGTGAATACGTCAGAACGTCGGAAGTACCATCACCATACCATATACGCATTGTATCTATATGGGTTGTAATTCCGCAGAAGCCTGAGTTTTTAGGATCACCTATTGAATAATCTACCACTGTAACCTGGTAAGTATTAGTGCTTACATATTTTACACTTATATAGCCCGATACCTGGCTTCCGGCTTTAGTAAAGAATGAAATTAGAATCAGGAATGATAGTAGTGGTATTCTTCTCATTTGTAATGGTTTTATAATTAGATGCTTTTAAAGGCTAATAGTTTAACCCGCTTCTTATACTATATAGTACCGGCAAAGTTAAATAAGAAATATGTCTTCATACTTCCTTCATTTTCAGGTATTATGTTTGTATCATCAAATAACAATTAAAACAAACTGTCATGAAACTCACAAACCTTATCGCTACCGGTGCAATCCTTGTAGCAATTGCTTTCTCTACCAATGCTAACGCACAAAACGGCGTAAAGAAAGAAGAAGACAAGAAAGCTGCTGATAAAGCAGAAAGAAACAAAGCTGAAAAGAACGGCCATCCTAAGAAGGCTGTAAAAGAAGAAAAGAAAGTTCAGCAAGATAACAAGCAAATCAAAGAAGACAAGAAGAAATAATCTTCCTGTTCTGAAACTGGAAAGGCCCTGCAGTAATGTGGGGCTTTTTTTTTGCCGTTCCCGCGTTAGCGATTGTAGCGGAAACCTCACAGCGTAGCGAGGAGTTGTAGCGTAAAGCGCGACCCGAATAAAATGAGGGGAACGCCCAGATTAGTGAATAGTGGTTAGTCGTTAGTGATTATTAAAGCCCCTTTAGGCCTGCCCGACTATATCATTCAGGCGGGGGTTTGGGGCAAATTGGTAAGATTGCCACGTCGTTCCACTCCTCGCAATGACGACTATTCCCTAACGCGTTTGGGTATTCGGGTCCGCGAAGCGGCGGTCGTAGAGGAAGGTTTTATCGGTAAGGATTTTAAGGAAAGCAATTATATCCGATTTATCCTGCTCGGTTAAAGCTATGCCATTCATTAATAAAGGATCGGTGCCTATAGTGGTAGGCTTTACGGTGTAGCGGTCCAATACCTGTTTAAGCGTATGAAAGCGGCCGTCGTGCATATAGGGATAAGTCATTTCAATATTGCGCAGGCTGGGTACTTTAAATTTCATAAAGTCTTTCATATTGCCGGTAATAGCAACTCTGCCTGAGTCTTTAAAAGTGCTGTCGTAAGCTAAGCCTACATTGCGGAAAGTGTTATCGGTAAACAAAGGCTCTTTATGGCACTGGGCGCATTTGTCCCTAAACAATTGCAACCCTCTTGCTTCGTCAGAGGACAAGGTATCTTCCCCTCGCATAAATTTATCGTACCGCGAATTATTAGAAACCATTAACCCGGTAAACTGTGCCAGCGCTTTCAATAATTTTTTAGAAGTAACAATACTATCTCCGAAAGCATCCTTAAACAAGGCCCTGTATTTAGCATTGCGTTGCAGTTTTTCTACTACATGCTTTACATCTTCTGCCATTTCTACGTGGTTGGTCATGGGTGCGAGGGGCTGCACCTCAAGGTTATTCACTCCGCCATCCCACATAAAAGCATTTTGCCATATCAGGTTTTGCAGTGGCGGCACATTGCGTTTGCCTAATAATCCGTTTATACCATGACTGATAGGGTGGTCGAAATGCGAGAAAGCTGCAATGCGCTGATGGCAGAAGCCGCAGCTTATAGAACTGTCTTTTGACAATATAGGGTCGTAGAATAACTTCCTGCCTAGTGTGAATCCTGCCGGAGTGGGTATGTTGTCTGTAAACGCATAAACGGGCTTTGGGAAGTTCTTAGGAAAATCGAGCTTGACATCATCAGTGGTAATGGTCCAGTATTTATTGCCATCTACAAAAGCCAGCGATGCAATGCCGAAAACAATAAACGCAAGTATGTAAAAATGTTTCCTGCGCATGGTTATTGTTTTATGCTGAACATACGGGCATAGTTATCTGCCATAGGCATAGCCCCATGGAAATCGGTTATGGAAGAAACCTTGGAGAAGTCAGTAGGAGAGGAGAAGAATTTGGCTAAATCTGTTTTCAGGTTGATAGTTCCATTGCTGCTAATCTTAAATCCTTTAGGTAAACTTATATACACTTCTCTTAAGCAATTATAAGGCTGCTTATATCCGCCAATATGGAATTCCAGCAAATGCCCCGGTGATGTTGAAACCGGTGACTTGCCTTCCATCTTAAAGAAAATGTAGCCTGTGTTCCAGGTCCAGTACATGGCGTTAACCGGGTCGAGTGCTCCGTCTTGTGCGCCGTTGCAATTGTGTAGGCTATCTACTCCCACGGTAAAACTTAGCGACGTATATTCTCCTTCCGGTACATCGGCCAATGCTATATGTTTCGATGCGCTGTCTTCTTCATTCACCAAAAAATATTGAGATGATTTGAATTCCTTACCATCAATTTTCTTAAGGCATATATTGCCTATGTAATATTTTAATTTGCTCACGGTGTATTGCTGGCCGAGGGCATTGGTATAGGTTGTGCTGTCTAACCGCAAAAGCTTATTGCCCACATAATGGCTAAAGTTAATAGTGAGTGCAGGTTGTGCAGGGGCAATAAACGACAAAGCAGCCACTAGGACTGCTATGCCGGATATTATACTTATTACTTTTTTTACCATTAATTCACTTTAACAATCTTCTGCACCGTGTAGTTCTTCTCGGTTTGCAAATGTAAGAAATACATGCCTGCAGGGTACTCGGTCATATCAATAGAATAGGCAATACTGGTATGCCAGTTCTGGTAGGTCTTTAGTAATTGGCCTTCGTTGTTGTATAATGTTGCGGTAATGTTATTATCGCTGGTAGGGTCAATATACACGTAAGCAAAATCGGTAACAGGGTTTGGTTCAATGTTCAGCTTAATGGGTTGGGTAACCTCATCGATACCGGTAGGTACATATACCTTGGTGCCTGCTGGAGGAACAATGTGCCCTCCGCCCGGGCCGCCGGCATCTCCTGTAGCAACCGTTCCGTAATAGGTGTAACCGAATATATAAGGATAAACAGGTACCTGTTTGGAATCGATAGTTACAAAGTACGCATAGGTTCCGCCTGGGTATTCAGGTGTTACGCAATACCTTCCGTTGTGTTCATCCAGGTCACCTGAAGAAGCTATGTAGGTATAGTCTTCCATAAAATCTCCCAGCGGATAGGTTCCGCTTACTGCCGGACCGTATTTAGCAGAAGTAAGAACGGTTCCATTAGGCAGGGTATCCCTGTTCACCATTTTACGCAACTGGTATGAAGGAGTCATGCGTTTTATTCCGCTTGATGCATTGGTTGCATTTGCATAACCATAAGCTCCGTAAATAGGGTAGCCGTCGAATGCATACCCGATAAGCGAGGAGTGATGTGTGCTATCCTTATCATTATATAAGCAGGTAGGGCTAACGTGGTGGTGGTAGCATCCGCTTTGGTCGGGATGCCCAAGGCAGTTGTCGAAACTTGTACCTTCAAAATAATATGCATTGCGGTGCCATGTGCCATCGTTGTTGTAGGTCATAGCGTCGCTGGCATTGTATGCTGCTACACCGTTGCTCCACACGGCAGCCTGTCCAAGCCCCACTGAATCGAGTGTGCCTGTATTTTGTACCGGGTTGCGTGGTATCCTGAACACGAAATTCTGGTTGCTGGGTATGTTAGGGTCGCCTGTCCATGGGCCAATGCTGTAGCCGGGTATGCAGGTGCAGCTTACATATACATAGTTACTGTCGAACTGTACCGTCTGGCAGTTCGATTTTATTCCCGCATAGCCAGTAGAGCCGGTAGTGTTAACTATCCACGATGTAATGCAGGGTATGCCTTGTGCAAACGATTGTTGCATGCTTGCGGCAATAATGGTGGTGTAAATCAGTAGTCTTTTCATGTTGTTGTTTTGTGTTATATCTCTTTCGATGCGCTTTTGAAAATAAACTTGCGGAGCTCGTGAAATTATCTTGGCGGTGGTGGCGGATGCCCACCCGGAGCCATCATCCGTAATGCGTCCTGTATCACTTCGTCAAACTTCTTTTGTTGCTCGGGCTTTAATATGGTCCGCACTTTTTGGAAATGATAAAAGGTAACCATTTCAATCTGCTGCTGGGTGCCCGCAATAGAATCGGAAATGCGTTTTACGGCAGCCGAATCAACGGGAGAGTTGTGCAGCATATCGAAAAGGCGCTCCCGCAAGTGCCTCCCGTTATGCTGCATGTTCTCTACAGCCTGGTGATGTTCATCACGTAATTCTTCATATTGCCTGGTTTGTTGTTCATCCAGTTGCAGTTCTTTGCAAAGAAACCCAAACACATCTTGCCCCGGAGGTGGGCCTTGCATATGTTGTTCGTGCTTGTTGCCCATCCACATGTAGCATAAAATGCCTGTGTTGGTTAGCAACAGCAGTACTATTATTATTTTCAGGAACCTTGTATTCTCCATAGTGCTTAAAAGTTAAAGCCATTTATATATGAAAAATACTCGGTGCCGAATGCGTTACCTGTCGAGGCAGAAGATGAGCCCGTCTTTTCATAGTGGAGCAGGCTATATACGTTTATACATATAATAACGGCTATAGCTGCCAATGCCAGGCGAACCATCGCGGGTTTTACAAAACGGTGTTCTGCTACCGTTTGCATGCGGTGCAACACCTTATCATACAGGTAAGGGTTGGCCTTTGCCTTTTCCATGCCTTCCAGGCTTTCTAATGTTTTGTTAACCAGGGTTTCTTTGGTTTCCATGCTTTTTAGATGCGTTATGGGTTATTAACTTGCGGTCACTTTTCATTTTTATTATAATAATCGGCCAGCAGCTTTTGCAGGTTCTGTTTGGCCCTGAACATCAACGATTCCACCGACGATACAGAGGTCTTCATTATATCGGCTATTTCGGTGTAACTGAGCCCTTCGGTTTTATGCAGTATAAAGGCGGTCTTTTGGTTTTCGGGCAGCTTATCAATGGCTGAAAACAAAATAGCGGCACGTTCTTTGTTCTCTAATTGCACCCCCGGGTGATAGAAGTGGGGCTTGTCGGTTTCAGGCAGAACGCTTTCCATACCGAACAGGCTTTGCACAATGGCAAAACGTTTCTTGCGTTTTTTCTTTCGCAAAAACTCAAACGACTTCATTACCGATATCCTGTATATCCAGGTCGATAAGGTAGATTCTCCTTTAAAGCCATGCACAGAACGGAACACTTCGATAAATACCTCCTGGGTAATGTCTTCAGCATCTTCTTCATTTTGCAGAATGCTTATAACGGTATTGTGCACCTTATCGCCGAAACTGCCTACCAGTTGCTTGTATGCAGATGCGTCTCCGCTGCGTAATTGCGATATGAAGTCTTGTTCGTTCAAATAGAATTGAGCCTGAGTAACACGGGACAAATATATAGCAATGAAATTTGCAAAATGTAAAATACTATTATGGAACAGATTGCGTTATAAACAGAGATGAATTCAACGATTTTACTTACAATCTTTACTTTTTGTTCACTTACCGCAACATCGCAAACCGATTCGATACCCGAAAGCAAGTTGCATTTCGATGACTATGGTTACTATTGCGACAGCCTGAATAAACGATTTACAGGCAATACGTATCAATATAAAAATGACACCTACGGTACTTATGTAAAGCGGTTCATTGAGGAAGGAGATTTGAAAACTGAAATTTGTATTTGGCAACCGAACGATTCATCTTTTGATAAATCGGTAATAGATTTCAATGCAAATTATGAAACCGAAAAGTATTACAGGAACGGCATTTTAACAAACCAGTTCATTATAGAAAGATATTTGCCAATTCACCCGAAAAGAGCCCCCCATGAATTCTTTGTGTTCGGTTCCGGGCCTAAAGTTATAATGAAGATGTTTTATAACCCCGACGGTACCTTGTTTGGTATAGAATCTTTCCCAGGTACCAAATACGATTCAAGGCTATATTATAACGGCAGCAAGGTTCAGAAAGTAAAGTAGCTGATGATATTTACTTCAACTAATTACCTTTTTTTTGTTTAATGTATTGTGGTGGCGGAGGTGGTGGCATTGGCGGAGGAGGAGGGATGCTATCGCGGATACTCATATAATGTTTCATAGCATTTGATATTATTTGCACGGGTGAATTTGCCAGGTCTTTTTCGCTTTTTACCCAGTTGTCGCCACATAAAAAATCTATTGTATCTACTTCCACTTTAAGGCCTGTATGTTTAAACTGGAACATAATGGCAAATAAACTTATTGTAATGGTAGTGTCTTTCATATACTTCCTGGCAAATAAATGCTTGCTGGGCCTGAAATTGCAATCGCAGTTGTTATATATATAATCAGGCGATGAAAAATATTGTGAAGCATACTTACATTCCTTATTCAACAAAGCTGTATCGGGCTTAAGCGAAGGGGCGAAATACATGCGCAGGGAATCGGGTTTGTTTTCATTTATAAGCCGGATGAGTTTATATGCGTATGTATAATCGAGTGCGTCGCCAATAAATGTTTCGCTGTAATATTCAACACCTGAAAATGGGTCGTTTTGTGGTATAGATTGCCCGAAAACCTGGCTGCAACAAAGAAAAAATAAAATGTAAAGAGTGTGTTTCATTGTGGTAAATATAGTGGTTATACTTTCATTCCCAAATGCAATATAAAATTAACTTGCTTATAATATGCATGTTGGTAAATTTGCATGAATAGTTTCCACCGGGAAAGTTTTTAATGATAATTTAATTGCAATGGCAGATTTAAACAACGACAACAAATCAATAGTACTGATGTACCATGATGCGTTTTATAAGAACGACAGGGCGGCAGTACGTAAATTACTTGCCGATAAAGGTATGTTTCAGGGACCGTTGAATTCTTTTACCGACCCCGATGCTTTTCTCGATTCAGCTTCGGTGTTTATGAAGCTGGGAAAGCATACACCGGTGAAGAATATAATGATGAATGGGGAAGACGTGTGCCTGTTTTACGAAGCAACCTATAAGGTAACATCTATTCCTACATTACCTATTGCTGCGTGGTTCAAAGTTGAGAATGGTAAAATAAAATTCTTCCATGTCTATTTCGACCCGGGGCCATTTATTAAGGCAAAAGAAAATGGGGATATTGCCAAAGCATTGCAAGCATAGGCAGGAATAGTAGCCCGCACTATACCCTTATTCCAATAATAAGCACATCATCCACCTGTTCAAGGTTTCCTTTCCATTCCTCAAAGGTCTGTTCAAGCAGTTGTTTTTGCTCGGCCATAGGTTTATCACTTATCATTTTTAATTTTTCACTTAAAGCTTTGTATTTAAATTTTTTCCCTTTTGGCCCGCCAAACTGGTCGGCATAGCCATCGGTGAAGAGGTATAGAAGAACCCCGGCCTCCCTACCCTCCGAAGGAGGGTTCAATTTAATTTCATGTGTGGTGAATGGTTTAGGCTTATCTGTCTTCCCTATGGGCTGTTTATCAGCAAGGAGTTCTTTCAGTTCATTATTTTGAATGTACCAAAGCGAATTAAACGCACCGGACCATTTAAGAGTAATCCCTCCTTCGGAGGGAGTTAGGGAGGCTAAAGAAATATCCATCCCATCCTGTACATTGCTTTCACTTTTCTCGAAAGTCTCAAGCACCAGTTCTCTTGTTTTATCCAGAATCTTCCCCGGTTCAGTTATTTTGAACTCTTTAACAGTTCTGTTCAATGCATTACTGCAAACCACACTAACCATGGCACCCGGTACACCATGCCCTGTGCAATCAGCTGCGGCTATCAGTATAGCAGATTCCGTCCGCTCTAGCCAATAAAAATCACCTGCAACAATGTCTTTGGGTTTATACAGGACAAATGATTCGGGCAGCGTTTTTGCAACAAGGCTTAAGGGCGGTAGAATAGCATCCTGCAAGCGCTTGGCATAGGTAATAGAGTCGGTTACTTCTTTATTCTTTTCTTCTACTATGGCCTTCTGTTTTTCTATTATTACTTTTTGCCTTTGTGTTATTCTGAATCGTGAGAAGAGCAGGCCCGAGAATATCATTACCAACATCAGGCCAATTGCTACCAACGTTGTTATTATCTTCTGTTTTTTCTTATCGGCTGCCGCAATGGCATCCTTCTTGTCCTGTTCTGCTTGCTGTGCGGCCTGTTTTTTATCAAATTCATAATTCATTTGTTCGCTTATTATCTTTTTGGTGTTTTCCTCATTCTTCAGGCTGTCGTGGTATAGTATATAATATCTATAGTCATCGAATGCTGCCTTATAATCTGAATTGGCGGTATCAATGTACATGCGCCCGGCATAAGCGTTTGCCATGGTTTCTTTATTGGCCATTTTTTTTGCCAGTATAAGGGCACTATCAATATCATTTTTCGCTTCGCCATATTTTTTCAGTTTTGTCAACACTCTTCCTAAATTCTCATACGCATTTGCTATTCCCATCTTGTCGCCGATCTGTCTTGATATTCTTATTTCCTCAGTATAATACTTTAAGGCATCATTGTATTTACCCTGGTGTTGGTATATAAGCCCTATCCCTTCATACATTATAGCACAACCTTGTACGTCGCCTATTTGTTTACTTATGGCAAGGCTGTGCAAATAGTAATGCAATGCATCTTCATACTTCGCCTGGGAGTAATAAATATTGCCAATATTTCCGTAGGCATTACCGGTGCCGAATACATTACCCGCCAGTGAATCCATAATTATGCCTTGCAACTGATTTTTTATGGCCTCAGCATAATTTTCCTGCTCGTAGTTTATAAGGCCAATATTTCCAAGCTGTGCACCCATGCCACGGTTGTCTTTTATTTTCTCATACAGCTTTTCGCTTTCTATGTAATTTTTTAACGCATCGGGGTATTTTCCCTGGTAATAATATATATTCCCAATATCTCCATAAATGGTTGCTATTCCCTTTATATACCCTGTTCCTTTTGCAATGTCCATTGCCTGGTTAAGGTGTTTTAATGCATCGGCATAATTGCCCTGCGAGGTGCATATATTACCCAGCGATATATATGCCTTGACAGAGCCCTTTTTAAAGTTCAGCTTTTGAGACAATGCCAGCGCTAACCTATCCAGCGAGTCTGTAGCAGTATACTCGTCCTTAACATACAAACCATCGGCTAATGAAAGAACATGTATTATTTTATTGGTATCTTCTTTTTCACTTTTTAAAACAGATGCAATAGAATCGTTTAATACTTTTTGAGCATTCAAATCGGTTGCCGGTAGTATGACACATAGTATCGGTAATATGAATAGAAGAAAATATTTCATTCTACACTCTTATTCCAATTATCAGCACATCATCCACCTGCTCTAAATCTCCTTTCCAGCCCTCAAAGGTCTGTTCAAGCAGTTGTTTTTGCTCAGCCATAGGCTTATCACTTATCATTTTTAATTTTTCACTTAAGGCTTTGTATTTAAACTTTTTGCCTTTTGGTCCACCAAACTGATCAGCATAACCATCGGTAAATAAATACAATACAGCCCCCCTTCCCCCCGAAGGGGGGATTTCTGCCAAACCTGAGAACCCTCCTTTGGAGGGTAGGGAGGCCTGCAATTTAATTTCATGTGTGGTGAATGGTTTAGGCTTATCTGTCTTCCCAATGGGCTGTTTGTCAGCGGGGAGTTCTTTCAGTTCATTGTTTTGAATGTACCATAATGAATTAAACGCACCGGACCATTTAAGAGTAATCCCTCCTTCGGAGGGAGTTAGGGAGGCTAAAGAAATATCCATCCCATCCTGCACATTACTTTCACTCTTTTCGAATGTTTCAAGCACAAGCTCTCTTGTTTTATCAAGAATCTTTCCGGGTTCGGTTATCTTAAACTCTTTTACTGTTCTGTTCAATGCGTTACTGCAAACTACACTAACCAGTGCCCCGGGTACACCGTGGCCTGTACAGTCGGCTGCGGCTATAAGTATAGTGCCAGCCCCACCTAAATCCTCCCCATTAGGGAGGACTTGGTGAGCAAATTCTTTCTCCTTCCCTAATGGGGAAGGTTGGGATGGGGCCACCTCCATCCAATAAAAATCACCTGCCACAATATCCTTAGGTTTATACAGGACAAATGATTCAGGTAGAGTTTTTGCAACAAGGCTCAGGGGCGGTAGAATAGCATCCTGCAAACGTTTAGCATAGTTAATAGAATCAAGAATATCTTTGTTTTTTTCTTCAACCAATACTTTTTGTTGTTCCACTAATTTCTTTTGCTCTTCAGCAATTAGTTTTTGTTTTTCTACTTCTTCTTTCTGCCTTGTTATAAGAATATTGTCTTTTTGTTTTTGCCTGTATCCTCTGAAAATAAAAAATGCAAGAGCAATCATTAAAATAAAACCAGCTATAAACGAATTGCGTATTATAATTTGTCTTTTCCTGTTTTGTTCTGCCATTGCATCCTTTTTATCCTGTTCCGCTTTTTCGGCTGCCTGTTTTTGCTCAAATGTAAAATTCATTTCAGCCTGAACTGTTTTCTTGGTATTCGCTTCATTAATTAAACTGTCACGGTAAATAATTACTTTTTTATAATCTTCATAAGCCGTTTTGAAATTGCCCATGCTGCTGTCCACATCTGTAAAGCCGAGATAAACATCTTTAATAATATCTTTTTCATTCAGGCTTTTAGCAAGTACCAGTGCTGAATCAAGCTCATTTCTTGCCAGTGTGAAATTTTTTTGTTTTGCGTTTACACTTGCCAGGTTACACAGGCAAATAGCAATACCATCTTTATTGCCTATTTCCATATTCAAAACCAGGGCATCATTATAATCTTTCCATGATGTTGAATAATCTTTTTTGTCCAGGTAAATGGTTCCAAGGTAACCAAGTATGCGTGCAATATTGTTTTTGTTGCCCAGTTCCCTGCTTAGTGCAAGTGCCTTCTCATCATATTCAAGTGCTTTGTCATAGTTACACATTTCACTATAAACAAGCCCTATGTTACCCAGGTTGCGCGACATGCCATTTTTATCACCAGTTTCCTGTTCAAGGGCCAGTGTTTTCATATCATACTCCAGTGCTTTGTCCCTATTATCTTCTTCATTATAAATGTTGGCAATGTTCCCCATATTATTTGCTGCAGCCGATTTATTTCCAATTTCCTGGTTTATGGCTAATGCCTTGAAATAATAGTCGAGCGCCCTGGGGTAATTACCCTGGTTCCAATATACAAGCCCAATGTTCCCCATATTTGAACCTATACTGCTTTTGTTTCCAATTTCCTGCGCTATAGTTAAAGCTTTGGTGAAATTTTCTAACGCACCGCTAAATTTACCCTGGTCCAGGTAAACAATTCCTATATTACCATAGTTCGATGCAATGCCACTTTTATTGCCTATAGCCTGGTTGATTAATAAAGCCAGAGAATCATACTCCAGCGACTTGGGATAATTTCCAAGGTACCAGTACGTAATTGCAGAATTCCGGTACGCGGCTGCAACACCTTTTTTAAATCCCAGTTTTTCAGCCAATGTTTCAGCGCTGTTAGCATACAATAACGAATTATCCTGCCCGGTTTTCCATAATTGCTCGCTTATATTGTTCAGGGTGTTTACCTTATTGGTGTCATCTTTTTCAGCCTTCAGGACTGCCTTCAATGAATCGAGCTTGTTTTGTTGCGCAATAAGTGAAAAGGAAACAATGAATAGTGGAAAGCATAGAACTGTTTTCACGAACCCGGGTATATATAATTTTTTACTTTTCATTTTTAGTTTTTCATTATACTCTTATTCCAATTATCAGCACATCATCTACCTGTTCTAAATTTCCTTTCCATCCCTCAAAGGCCTGTTCAAGCAGTTGTTTTTGCTCGGCCATAGGCTTATCACTTATCATTTTTAATTTTTCACTTAGGGCTTTGTATTTGAATTTCTTCCCTTTTGGCCCGCCAAACTGGTCGGCATAACCATCGGTGAATAAATACAATACAGCCCCCCTTCCCCCCGAAGGAGGGTTCAATTTAATTTCATGTGTGGTAAAGGGTAGAGGTTTATCTGTCTTCCCTATGGGCTGTTTATCAGCAGGGAGTTCTTTCAGTTCATTATTTTGAATGTACCATAACGAATTAAACGCACCGGACCATTTAAGAGTAATCCCTCCTTCGGAGGGAGTTAGGGAGGCTAAAGAAATATCCATCCCATCCTGCACATTACTTTCACT
>Ga0206855_10015_pt1 | contig 57338 bp, 50 predicted proteins | sample Alteio_BWOrgCont_51_FD_152637 | JGI IMG/M metagenome (GOLD analysis project Ga0206855, IMG submission 152637) | Enriched cells from forest soil in Barre Woods Harvard Forest LTER site, Petersham, Massachusetts, United States -... | ecosystem: Environmental > Terrestrial > Soil > Temperate forest >...
AATAACCCTTATGTGCATGCCGATATTCACAGCCTTACTTATTTGCCAGGCAGTGGCAGTACTTTTTATGCAGCATGCGACGGGGGGGTGTTTAAAACCACCAACACAGGTAGCAGCTGGACAGACCTCAGTAATGGACTTGAAATAGCCGAACAATATGGTATCGGACTTTCTGCAAGCAGTTCAACAGAGTGGATTACAGGCTGGCAGGATAATGGCACCAACCTGGCAAATGCAGGTGCATGGACAGAAGTAATGGGTGGGGATGGTATGACTGCTTTTATAGATAATACCAGCAATAGCTACATGTATGGTGAACAATATGATGGCACCTTCAATATGTCATCTAATGGTGGTGCAACCTGGAACCAGATTACAAATGGACTGACTGAAACGGGCGGATGGAACACCCCATGGTGCCAGGACCCTAAAAGCTCATCGACACTTTTCGCAGGATTAAGCAATGTTTGGAAATCGACCAATCGCGGAACCAGCTGGTCGAAAATAAGCACCTTTGGCAGCGGCACCAGTACACTGGCGGCAATTGCAGTTGCTCCTTCAAACGACCAATATATTTATACAGCTTACACAGGAAGCATGTATGGAACAACGAATGGTGGAGGAACATGGACCAATATTACAGGTACTCTTCCCGGCAATATTTCTAACATAACGGTTGATCCTACAAACCCTTTACATGTGTTCGCAACCATTTCAGGGTTCTCGACGGGCATTAAGGTTTATGAATCGACAAATGCCGGCACAACATGGGTCAATATTTCTAACGGATTACCTAATTTACCTGCGAACTGCCTGGCTTACCAGGGCAATGGTATAAATGCCATGTATGTAGGAACAGATATGGGTGTTTATTATCGTGATACCACCACAACCGCCGGTACATGGGTTAATTATAGCACTGATTTGCCGAATGTAATTGTGTCTGACCTTAAAATTTATGCGCCGGGTAATATTCTCCGTGCAGCTACCTACGGCCGCGGAACATGGCAGATTGCCCTTTACCAGCCTGCTACCACTGCTCCTGTGGCTTACTTTACCGCATTCCCCACTAAGCTTTGCGTAGGCAATACGGTTCAGTTTACCGATACATCTTCTAACGAACCTACCAGCTGGAACTGGACATTTGCCGGAGGTACACCCGCCACTTCAACTTCACAGAACCCTGTTGTTACATATAGCACAGCCGGTACATACCAGGTAAAAATGGTAACTTCTAATGGAATAGGTACAGACTCTATTACGGTAATAAATTACATTACCGTTAACCCTAACCCAACTACACCTACCATAGTACAACATAACGATACCCTTGACTGCACCCCTTCAACCTATGCGTTCTACCAATGGTATAAAACGGCTACACCTATTGCGGGTGCTACTACAGCGCAATGTGTAATTACTGCTACCGGCATTTACAAGGTAATTGTTTCCGATAGCAACGGGTGTACAAACCAGGGTTCACTGTTGGTAAAAGTGCTGGGTATAAATGAAATAGCGCTAAACGATTATATTAATGTGTACCCTAATCCTACCAGCGGTAACCTGCAGGTAGTTTTCAACGTTCCTACCGAAGATGATTATACGGTTTCGTTAACAGATATTTTAGGCCAGACTATTTATACTACCAAGCTTCATATTGTAGGTGAATACACCCAGAATTTAAATCTAAGTGGCTATGGCAAGGGAATTTACCTGCTTTCGGTAACCGGTAAAGACTCTAAAGGAGTTAAGAAAATTATGCTCTACTAAACAAACAAATTTGTAATACTGAATCCCCGGCATAAAAATCTGGGGATTTTTTTGAAATAAAATAAAGCAGGGAGGTTAGCGTTTTTAAGTTATGATGCGATTTTTACTAATATTCTTTTCATTAATAATTCTTGGCTTCAAAGGAGATGGAAATTTTAAGAAACAGCAGTTGCAATATCCTAATGTGCGCACAGCATATAAGGAGAAATGGAACCTTGTTAAAAGTAAACTGGCTAAAGCTGGCATCGACAGCTCGCACTTTGAAATATTCATCCGCATTTTTAAAAAGGAGGCTAAGCTTGAAGTTTGGGGTAGGTCGAAGGCAAGCAGCCATTTTAAGTTGGTAGACTCTTACGCCATTTGCAGTTCTTCAGGAGACCTGGGCCCGAAGCGGGTAGAGGGCGACTTGCAGGTACCCGAAGGTTTTTACCAGGTAAAATTATTTCAACCCAACAGCGAATTTTTTCTTGCGCTGGGAGTAAGTTATCCTAATCAATCTGATTTGATAAAGGGTAACAAAACCAGCCCAGGCGGCGATATTATGATTCACGGTAATTGCGTTACCATTGGCTGCATGCCGTTAACCGATGATATAATTAAAGAGGTTTATATAATGGCAACAGAAGCCCGTAACGATGGACAAATGAATATACCTATCCATATTTTTCCAACCCGTATGACGCCTGAAGGTATAGCATGGCTTAAGGCAAATTATAAGGATGAAGATAAATTAAGTTTCTGGGAAAATATTGAACCCGGTTTTACCTATTTTGAAAACAAAAGGATACTACCTATTGTAACTACAAATAAGAAAGGCGATTATATTATACAGTAAAAAGCCTTACTGTGTAACGTCAATTTTCTTGGGCATAGCCTTAATCTTTTTCACCAGTTCTGCGAATTCCGGTTGCTTTTTAAGTACCACAAAGTTCGAATCATTTTCCATTCTTCCAGCATCGGAAAAACCAAGATTTACCGCCCCCTGCAAGTTACTCATGGCCTTGGCGTTATTTTGCTCACGGGCATACATGCAGGCAAATAAGTAGTTATGTTCAGGGTTTGTCGGGTCAACCAGTTCATATAAGTTAAGAAATTTTGAAGCAGAGCCATCGTCTTGCGAACGGAATGCCTGCGAAGCTCCCATATACGTTGCCAGGCTCAGGAAACTCAGCATCCGTTGCGTTTGCAATGCAACAGGCGAGGTTGAATCGGCTGAAATAACCACATGCATTTGCTTTACAGTATTCCGCCACCATGCTTCATCCTTACTTGAAAGGTCCTGTATAAAATCCTGTTGAACCTTAGCCTCCTGCATTTCATCGGTTTGTTCATTCTTTAAATAAGTAATTACAGTGGCAGAGTTTTGCAGGGTTTGTAACTCGGCCGAATACTTACCCGTTTCCGTTAAACCGCGCAGGAAGTTGAGCATCTTTTTCAACGCGAAATATTGTTTTACTTCATTCTTTTTCTCACGCCAGCCATCAACTTCTTTTACCAGTTCTTTTTGAACAGCGTTAATTAGTGAATCATTCTTAGGCATTGTCTTCAGGCGCATAGCCTCTAAATCGAACCATTGGAAGGCCTCTTCAGCGCTTACTACCGGTGGCCATTGGTGCTTACCATGAAAAATAATAAGCTGGTGCGTAAGCGGAGAATCGTCGAGTTCTTTATCAAGTTGTTTTAATTCTATATAGTTGAAATCGCGTTCACCCACAAAAGAGATACAGGAAAACTGCTGGGTTATTTGCGGGTGCCTTTGCGGGAAACCACCACCGCAGGCTGCTACCCCTGCCACCCCGCCGTCGGTAAGCGCAACTGAACAGGCCACGCGTGCCCCGCCTGAAAATCCGTATGTATAAATGCGGTTATTGTCTATAGAAAGCCTTTGCCATGTATCCTGCATAAATGCATGAGCCGCTTTGTCAGATTCCTCCCATTGCATTCCGTTTTTAGAACCATAGGTACCTGCAATTATAAAACCATATTTCTCAGCAAGCGATTTATATAAATTCAGGGGCAGGTTCCCTGCTCCATGCGGGTCGAAGAAATATATTATCGGCCATTTTTTTGCACTATTGTAATTTGAAGGAAGATATATGGCATATCTCTGCCCGGGGTTATCGGTACAAATTACGGTATCAATTACTATGCCTTTATCAAGCGGCTTAACGTTAGTCGCCTGCTTATGCTGAATAGTATCTACAGTTGACTGGGTGGCGCTGTTTTGTGAAGAAGCGCTTTTGCCATGGCAACCCCACAGCAGGATAACGCTTATTAAATATAAATTATACTTATACATAAGTTATAGTTGCAAAAATGCCCCGGCAAGTTACTTTTTTTCTAAACTTGTAATTAATTATGCAGGCAGAAATAATAACCATAGGAGACGAAATACTTATAGGGCAGATAGTTGATACCAATTCTGCATGGATGGGAACCTTGTTAAACGAGAATGGGATAAAGGTTTACCAGATTACATCGGTATCGGATAACCGGCAGCATATTTTAAATGCGCTAAAAGAAGCTTCGGAACGGGCAGATATCATATTAATTACCGGTGGCCTTGGCCCAACTCGCGATGATATTACCAAGCATACGCTGTGTGAATACTTTAATGCCAAACTGCGACTCGACAAGGATATATTAGTTGATGTAACAAACATATTTAAGAAGTTTGGCAGGGAAGTAACGGAAATTAACCGCAAACAAGCTGAGGTACCTGAGAACTGTATTCCTCTGCATAACTATAACGGTACTGCTCCCGGTATGTGGTTTGAGGAAAAGGGCAAGATATATGTATCAATGCCCGGTGTGCCTTTTGAAATGAAAGCATTGATGGCCGAGGAAGTTATTCCCCGCCTGAAAAAGAAATTTACTCTGCCTTTTATCATGCACAAAAATGTGCTTACACAAGGCATTGGTGAATCGGCTTTAGCGGAAAAAATAAGCAGTTGGGAAGACTCTTTAGCTATTGAAAATATAACTCTCGCGTATCTGCCTTCGCCTTCGCTAGTAAGGCTAAGGCTTAGTACAAGGGGGACCGATGCCAATAAAATGCAGGATAGTATTAATAGGAAAGTAGCCGAGTTGAAAAAAATAGCCGGGGACTATATTTATGGCTATGATAATGATACAATGGAGAGTGTAGTGGGAGCTTTATTATTAAAGAGAAAGGAAACTATTTCAACGGCTGAAAGTTGTACAGGCGGTTATATAGCCCATCGAATTACGTCTATAGCTGGTAGCTCCGATTATTTTAAGGGGGCCATAATTAGCTATGCCAATGAAATTAAGACCAAAGAACTGGGTGTGAGCGAAGAAATTCTGAAAGAACATGGGGCAGTATCTCAACCGGTAGTGGAACAAATGGCAAAAACAGCCAGAGAAAGGTTAAATACTGACTATTCTATTGCCGTATCGGGCATAGCCGGACCGGGAGGCGGAACGCCTGAAAAACCTGTGGGTACTGTGTGGATAGCCATTGCAACCCCGCAAAGGGTATTCAGCAAGCGGTGGATATTTGCAGGCAACCGCGAAAGGAACATACTAGTTACCGGGCTGACGGCATTAAATATGCTGAGAAAGGAATTGTTGTCAAATTCCTGAATTCTTTTCAAAAGATTAGTTATTTTTGACCATTGTGACGACTATGCAGTTAGAAGAATACATTAGTGAGCTATTATACGACCACGATTGTGTTATAGTGCCTGATTTTGGGGGATTTATAGGTAACTACGCCCCTGCGCGCCTCGATGAGGTGAAGCACCTATTTGAACCCCCGCACAAAAAAATAATATTTAATAAGGGACTGATTCAGAATGACGGACTGCTGGCTAACCACTTGTCTATAAGGGAACAGATAGCCTATAATGAAGCCCTTAAGCGTATTGCAGGCGAGGTGAGCCGTTACCGCAATGAACTTAAAGAATCTAAGCGTATAGTACTCGACAACATTGGCGTTTTATATATCGATGAAGCCGGAAACCTTGTTTTCCAGGCCGATGAAAAAGTAAATTACTTGCCTGAAGCTTTTGGCCTTTCTGCTTTCTATCGTTTGCCTGTTGTGAATGAAGAAGCTGAAAAGAAAGAGCCTGTTGTGGTGCAGTTGCATAAAGAACGGTCTCGCCTAAGGCCCTATGCTGTTGCAGCCGCAATCGGAGCATTAATTGCCTCTACCTTCTGGTTTACAGTCAACGAAACCAACCTGGTTAACTATTCAAGCTTCAACCTGTTTGGGAAAAAAGAACCCGTGCAGTATGTATTCAACTCAACCGACAACATAAGTAAGATTAATACTGTTCCTGTAAAAGACACATTGAATATAGTAGTTACTGAGCCAGTCAAAGCGCCTGAAATCACTTCATCTCCTTATCATATAGTGGCAGGATGTTTCCGCATTTATGAAAATGCGCAGAACATGGTAAGTATTTTACAGAAGAAAAATGTTGAAGCCTCAATTATAGGTAAAAACCCGCAAGGGTTATATATTGTAGGTTGCGGAGGATATTCTTCGTACAATGAAGCAGAGGCTCACCTGGATACCTTCCGCAAGAATGTTCAGGAAAACGCCTGGGTGTTTAAAAAGTAAGAATTACTGAGGCTTATTCGGATTGTTCGGTTTACCTGGGTTGTTCGGATTGTTCGGCCTGCGCCTATGATGGTGGCGGCGTTGGTTATTATCCCTTTTGCCCTTTGGTTCCTGTTTAAGCGGTTGAAACTGGCGGCCCACAACATAATCTACCTCTTTCTTTTCCTGTATTTGTTTTGCTTCTTCTAATTCATCTGGTTTTTTGCCGTTCCTGTTTAGTTCCATAATTTGTTTTACACGTTCCACACTTAGCGATATAAAGTTATCGGGCGCTTCAGCGTAGGTGTACCAAATCAGGCGTTTGAAAATATCGGTTTTCTGGTGAAAAGCCTTTCCTTTATGCGTTTCCAGTTCGCCGGGTTGGGGAAAATCCTTAAGGGCATCTACGTATGTATCGAGCTCATAGTTCAGGCAGCATTTTAATTTGCCGCACTGCCCTGCAAGCTTAACAGGGTTAAGTGCCAGCTGCTGGTAACGTGCCGCGCCTGTGCTTACAGAACGGAAGTCAGTTAACCATGTGGAACAACAAAGCTCTCTGCCGCATGAACCGATACCGCCAAGGCGGCCCGCTTCCTGTCTTTCGCCTATCTGCCACATTTGTATGCGCACCCGGAATTCTGAAGCATAAGACTTAATAAGTTCCCGGAAATCGACCCTGCCGGGGGCAGTATAGTAAAATGAAATATGCGATTTATCGGCCTGGTATTCTATATCGTTAATCTTCATATCCAGCTTCATAGATGAAGCCAGTATACGGGCACGCACAAGTATATCTTTCTCTAATCCTTGCGCCTCGCGCCATTTATCAATTTCACTATTGGTGGCTTTGCGAAGCACCGCTTTTATATTCAGGTCGTCGTTTACTTTTTTCTTGCGCATTTGCAGACGAACCAGTTCACCGGAAATAGAAACCACGCCAATATCATATCCGCTGGCAGCCTCTACAACAACAATATTACCCACTAAAAGCTGCAGGTTATTACGGTTGCGGAAAAACTCCTTACGGCTGTTTTTAAAACGGATTTCTACTACATCGAATGGCTTTTGACCCGAAGGCAACTCCATATTGGCCAGCCAATCGAACACATTAAGCTTGTTGCAGCCGCCGCTTTTTGAAGAGCAACCACCGCCACCGCTTCCACATCCTCTGCCTGTCGAACATCCGCTACACGCCATATACTTTCACAATAGGTAAAGAGCAAAAATAAACATTAAGGGGGATTATCAAAGGAAAATCGGGGACTAACCTACCTTATCACCGTAACCCTGCCAATTTGCTGGAAGTTTTTGTGGGTATAGCTTTCGGCTTTAATCATGTACACATAGGTATCTTCCTGAACCTTATCGCCATTAACGGTTCCATCCCAGCCACCGTCGAGGGTTGTCCAGTGGTAAATTTCTGTTCCCCAACGGTCAAAAATCCACACTTCAATACTTATGTAGCCCGTAAATACGGGCCTGAATACATCGTTTAGCCCATCGTGATTAGGAGTAAACGCATTGGGTACATACATTGTTGGTATCACATCTAATATTACGGAATCCATGGCGCTGCAACCATCGCTGTCGGCTACCTGCACATAGTACATGGTATTACTGTCAACCACCACTGTGGGATAATCGCAATCGGTACAGCTAAGTCCTTTTGCCGGTGACCAAGTGAAAGGAGGAGTACCAACTGCATTAAGTGTAACAGTTTGCCCGGGCAATACCATTATACTATCGGGTACTGCCTGTACGACAGGTGTTGGCTTAACCGTAATTTTTACCGAATCAGTAGTTACACAAGGGCCGTTGGTTACAGTAACAGTATATACTGTTGTTACTATAGGTGTAGCAACAGGATTGAATATGTTGTTTTTATTCAGGCTGAAAGGTGGTTCCCACAGGTAAGTAAAATCTCCGCTATCTGCATAAAGATGAACTATGTGAGTCAAACATATAGCAGTATCCCTTTCAAATAACGGCACTTTTGAATAGGCCTGCACCTCCACGCTGTCTTTGCCTTTACAGCCATGCTTGTCGGTAGTAACAACATAAACAGGCCCTGCAGTTTTCACTTCCGTAAATGATGCTGTGGTACCCGTTGACCAGGCATAGGAAACATAGCTGCTATCGGTTGTCAGTTTTACTGAATCACCAAGACATATTTGCGCATTACCCGGAATAATTTTAGTCTGGTTTGAATAGACAGCCACATTAACTGTATCGGTGGTGGAGCAGAAACTGTCTGCGACTGTAACATAATACGCTGTGGATGCTAAAGGTGCTGACCTGGGATTAGAAATAGAACTGTTATTAAGCCCGGTATTGGGAGTCCAGGTAAATGATAAAGCGCCTGCCGAAGTAGCATTAAGCTGTACACTATCGCCTAAGCAAACAAAAGTTGAAGGCGCTGTTACAACAGGCGGAGCTACAATTCTGACTATTGCAAAGGCAGAATCGACCAGGTTACATGTGGTTGAATCGACCGCTGTAAGTTCAATCCGGTATGTTCCAGGGGTTGCGTATATATGTGTGGGCGTAGGAGAGGTTGAAGTGCCTCCATCGCCGAAATTCCACGAGTATGTTTTTCCGTACGAAGTTGTGTTTTTAAACGTAATTGTAAATGGCGAACATCCTACTGTTACTGCAGGGCTTATAACAAACGATGCTACCGTTTCCAGCAGGTTCATCTCGAATTTTACAAGTGCGTTGTTGCAATTTGGTCCATCATTGGTAGCCGACCATGCACCTGTAGTTGTAGGAATATCGGAATATCCGCCACAGCCGCCGCAAATAGCCTGGTAAATAACTCCACGTTTATCAAAACGGCTTGTACCACCATCTACGTGGGCAAGGCTGCCTGTAGGGTAGCCGCCTGAAGTGGCTCCGAAAAAGGTAGCGTACCAAAGTGATGAAGCATTTTTCTGGAACACCGCGAAATAAAAATCTTCACCGTTATTCTGGTACTTGGTATAGTAGTTGTTACAAACATTTGGTGTTGTGCGGTAAGCGCCGGGTGTAGTAGGCAAACCAATAGTGCTGCTGGTTGTACCATTGTATAGGTACAGGTCGCCTCCCCATCCTGAAATATAAATATTGTCGCAGTTATCGACCAGGAAAGCGGAAGGAGCAATATCGGAAAAGCCACGGCCCGAGCCGAATTCTGTAGAGAATACAGTTGCCGAAAGCGTAGGATTCATTTCATGTATAAACTGTCCGCTGTTCGGATTAGAATAAACCGATGCTGGTGTTATGGGATAAGCCCCGCTGGTCTGTCCATATACATACACGTTGTTGTTTTTATCGGTCTGCACAAAATATGCCTGATCGTATCCGGTTGTGCCCAAAAAGGTCGACTGAAGCATATTGCCGGCAGGCGAAAGATGCACAAGGAAACCATCGATATTACCCATATAGAAAGGATTCAATGTACCTGCTGTTGCAGGAAAGTTACCGCTTTCCGTTCCTCCGGCAACATAGGCTTCATCGGCCGAATTCAAGGCAATATTGTAAGCGGCGTCATTAGCTGCACCACCCAGGTAAGTGCTCCATACCATTGCAGTAAGGTTGGCATTCATCTTAAAGGCGCAGCCGTCCTGCTTGCCTTGAGGGCCGGCCTGGAATGCGCCTGCGGTAGTTGGGAAATTAGGAGAAGATGTGCATGAGGCCACATAAACATTGTTGTTAATATCAACCACAACATCGCCGCGGCCATCATCAGCATAGTTATGCTTTAACGAACCGAGCGAATCTTCGAGTGCGGAAATATTTACACCATCATCGCCTGAACCGCCAACATAGGTTGATGCCATAAGCTGTGTTCCGCTTGAATCGAATTTGCTTACAATAAGGTCGGCCCCACCGCCGTTAGCTGCCTGAAAGGCGCCCGGGGTAGTAGGGAAATTAGTTGAATATGTTCTGCCCAGCACAACAAGATTATCCTGGTTGTCTACCACAAGGCTTTGAGGTTCTTCGTTATCGCTGCCGCCAAGGTAGGTAGAGAATAAGAGGTTCGTACCCGTTGGAGTAAATTTGGAAATTACAATATCAAAACCTGTATTATCGGGCGGAGGCCAGAGATTACCACCTCCGGTTCCGCCACCCTGGAATGTCATCATATATGCGCCGGGTGTTACAGGGTAACCAATTGCAAAACATATTCCAGAGGTGTAGGCGTTGCTCATGGCATCATACGTCGCACTCATGCCCCAGTTATCGGCAGTAGAACCTGAAAAGGTTGAAAATACAAGTGTAGGGTCAATCACTAGTGGTTGCGTAGGGTCGTAGTTGTTGCCCAATTCAAAACCAAGCACATTATCGTGTAGCACAAAATGGCAATCGACATTAACCCTGCTGCCATTTATTTCCTGGTAAGCAATGGGCTGCGATTGGGCTATGTCTCCTATTTCGGTATGAATTATTAGTTTGCCTTCGCTTAGTGAAAGGCCATTCTGGCCTTCGTACTGCAATTTAATTTCAGAAACATTGGTATGAGGGTCAAGTATAAAATCGTAACGCACATTGCTCTGGTCGCTAAACACTTTTACCGATACGCCGGGATAGAGGTTGTTATAATAAACCGAACCAAATGCCCCGACATTCGATGCCCATTTGCTGGCGTCATTCCCAATGAAATAGTTGCAGTAATAGGACCTTTTATCGGCCGGCTCTATTGATGCGGGGTTGCAGCCCAGGAATTCCATGCGTACAGCCTGGAAGGTCATAGTACATTTTTTAAAATCTGCTTTATTAGCGCCCGGATGCGGGTGCAGGCGCTCAATTCCGCCCGGAGGCAGGAACACATAGGTCAGTGCATTTTTTTCAAGAAATACGCGGCCACCGAAAAAGTCGCCCTGGTAAAGGACTTTGTTAAACCATTGCCCTTTGTTTTCCATATAGCTTACGTTGGCCGTATTTGTAGCCATTGTTTTGGCAATAGCATTGTTTACAGTCTCAACGGCTGCACGCTTGGTTTGAGACAGACCAATGAAATGCCCCGAGAGGAAAGCGATGAGTAAGAATACTATTTTGTATTTCTTTTTCATTCCATACGAAATCGACAAAAACTTTGGATTAAAGTTACGAAAAAATATTAACATGGCAAATACCTCCTTGAACCCCTTGCCTATAAACGAAAACAGCCCTGTTTTAAGGGCTGTTTTCTTGTTTTTCTAAAATTAAAGGATTATGCCAAAGTAGCTTCTTTGGTTTCAGTAATGTGGAAATCTTTCTTAAGGGCATCTACATAATCCAATTTCTCCCATGTAAAAGTCTCATATTTTTTGCCGTTCACTTCCTTAGTGCCTGGCTGCCTTCCAATGTGTCCGTATGCTGCTGTTTCTGAGAAAATAGGGTTGCGCAAGCCAAAGCGTTTTACAATAGCGGCCGGGCGCATATCAAACAGTTTTGCAACATGCTGTGATATTTCACCGTCGCTTAATTTCTTACCTTCTTTATCGCGCACTTTTGCGGTACCAAATGTATCTACATAAATAGAAACCGGTTGAGCCACACCAATAGCGTATGCCACCTGCACTTCAGCTTCACTGCAAACGCCTGCAGCCACTAAGTTCTTAGCAATATGGCGTACTGCGTAAGCTGCAGAACGGTCAACTTTCGAAGAATCTTTGCCGGAGAATGCACCACCGCCGTGAGCACATTTTCCACCGTAGGTGTCAACAATAATTTTCCTTCCAGTAAGACCGGTATCGCCATGCGGGCCACCAATTACAAACTTGCCGGTAGGATTAACGAAGTACTTGATACCGTCTTTAAACAGCTTCCTTACTTTAGCAGGAAGCTGCTTTTTTATGCGAGGGATAAGGATATTCAGCACATCGTCGTGAATTTTTTTCTGCATGTTGGGTTCAGTATCGAAATCATCGTGCTGGGTTGAAACCACAATGGTATCGATACGTTCAGGTTTACCTTTGTCGCTATACTGTACAGTTACCTGCGATTTTGCATCGGGCCTTAAGTACTTCATTTTTTTGCCTTCCCTGCGTATGTTGGCCAGCTCTTTTACAAGCAGGTGCGCTACTTCAAGGGTAAGCGGCATATAGTTATCGGTTTCGGTACAAGCATAACCAAACATCATGCCCTGGTCGCCTGCGCCCTGATCTTCTTCTTTGGTTCTTTCAACACCCTGGTTAATGTCGGGCGATTGCTCATGTATGGTAGAAATAACACCGCACGAATCAGCATCGAACATATATTCCGACTTGGTATAACCAATACGGCGGATTACTTCGCGTGCAATCTTTTGCACATCTATATATCCTTTGGTTTTTATTTCACCGCCTATTACTGCAAGGCCGGTGGTTACAAATGTTTCGCATGCTACTTTCGAGGCAGGGTCCTGCGCTAAAAGCGCGTCGAGAACTGCGTCGGAAATCTGGTCAGCCACTTTATCGGGGTGGCCTTCAGAAACTGATTCGGAGGTGAAGAAATATGACATTTTCTATAGTTTTTTGGATTATAAGAGTGGCGAATATATACTTTTTTGAATAAAATATAACGATTTAGGTACAAAAACAGCATAAAAAGGCATTTTTCGATTATTGAAAGGCAAATGTTAGCTTTGTGCACTAAAATTACTATTCATGAGAACCCCACTTGCCCTGCTGTTTTTTTTGTGTATTTCCTTTGCTTCATTTGGCCAGAAATCGGCGCTTTCTCCAACCATCAGGAAATTTAAAGATGATACAGTTCTCTGGAAAAAAGATTCGCTGCTTGTACCTGCCAATTTTAAACTAAAATCGCACGGAAGCGATTTGGGTATACAACTACCTGCATTTTTCTTTACCCAACCGAAGTAAACGGCCAAATGGTTTTTTCGGTTGAGGCCTTATTTATAAAGTCAAAATCCTTTCTCACAAAAAATTCCGATTATGTGCTGAGGCATGAACAACTGCACTTTGACATATGTGAACTTTATGCGCGTAAGCTCAGGAAAATGTTATCGGACAAGGATTTTAAGAAAGTGAATAATGTAAGCCAGGTGGTTCAGAATATGTATAACAAGGCCACACAGGATTGTATTAGAGAAGAAGAAAAATACGATACCGAAACCAATCATGGTACTAACGCAGCCCGCCAGCAGGAGTGGGTTGACAAAGTGAAAAAAGAATTAGATGAGCTCGATGCCTATAGCAGCACAGATGTAAATACTGTGAAGTAATTAGTTTATCTATTTTATCACTATCACTTTTTTACTTCCAACATTACCCATTGCTGTTTTCAGAATATACAGGTATGTTCCGGATGCCAAGTCAGTAGTTGAAATATTGAGTGTATTAAACGTTTTGTCTACCGTATATTGCTTTATTTCCTGACCTGACATATTATAAAAAATAATCTCTCCTTGATTTATTCCTTCAGGCAATCCGTATCCTATCACTACATTATTATTTGCAGGATTAGGGTAAGGATTTTTCAGGTACCCTTGATTATTGCCTCCGTTGTTTTCAGGGCCGATAAGGCCCGTTATTACCCCATTTGAACATTCATTACAAGGCAAAGCGCCGGGAAGGCTATATACATAAGCGGATGTATCATCGGAAAGAAATGTTTGTACATCCGGCCCGAATGAAACATTTGATCCTCCTGTAGGTATAAATGAGAGTATCATTTTATATCCATTAGGTGTATAAAAAATAGGTTCCGTTGACGGTAATTGAGGTGCCTCCCATGTAATCAGAACTGAATCTTTAGAAAACAAGGTAGTTCCCGAATCATTGTAAATGCGGATATGAGGAAGATAATAAGTACTGTCAACGTCTTCAAGCATGTATTCAATATCTGCGGTTGTAGTATTAAACAAAGAATCAGAAATGTACAAAACCGCCAGTGTACCTTTTGGCTGTCCTGAAGGTGGTATCGTTATTGTTTTATACAACGAATGGTTAAGATTATATAATTGTATAGTTCCCGTACTTGATCCTGTTTGCTGAAAAACAGCATACTTATATCCTAATTTAGAAGAAGAGAAATGCACAATCCTCAGTTGTTGAGTGGAAGAATAGGCATACAAATGTTCAAATTTTATTTGCGCACTTGTTACAATGGATATAAAAGCCGCAATAATTACTATCAAAGTGGGTTTCATGATAAATATTTTTTACTAAAGATATTTATTTATCGGTAAAAACCCAAAAACTGAAGATTGTTATTTCAAATCCAATTTAATTCCAAGCTCTTTCAATTGTTCTTCGCTAACCTGCGATGGGCTTTCCATCATCATATCGCGGCCAGCATTGTTTTTAGGGAATGCAATAAATTCACGGATGTTTTCTTCGTTAGCTATTGTCATGGAGCAGAATCGGTCCAATCCGAATGCTAATCCACCGTGTGGAGGCGCCCCATATTCAAATGCATTTAATATAAAAGCGAATTTCTGTTCCGCCTCTTGTTTACTCATACCAATAGTGGTAAACATTTTTTCCTGTTTGGCGCGGTCATGTATACGAATAGAGCCACCGCCAATTTCCACACCATTAATTACAAGGTCGTATGCATTGGCGCGTATTTTGCTTTTATCGGTTTCAAAATAGTGTTCATCTTCTTTCTTCCATGAAGTGAAAGGATGGTGGCATGGCATCCATCGGCCTGTTTCAGTATCTTGTTCCAATAAAGGAAAATCAACTACCCAAAGCGGGTTGTATTTATTTTTATCGCGCAAACCAAGTCGTGTGCCTAATTCAAGGCGCAGTTCGCAAAGGGCGCGACGTGAAATAGAAGGTGAACCACTGACAACTAAAATCAAATCTCCGGGTTTTGCTTCTGCAGCTTCCGCCCATTTTTTCAAATCTTCAGGCGTATAAAATTTATCCACCGATGATTTCAATGAACCGTCAGCGCAATACTTTACATATATCAATCCCTTAGCGCCTATCTGTGGACGTTTTACAAATTCAGTAAGCTCGTCAGTTTGGCTGCGGCTATATTCCGAAGCGCCGGTAACGGCAATGGCGCCAACATATTCTGCATCGTCAAGTACTTTAAATCCTTTGCCTTTTACAACTGTTGAAAGGTCGTGTATCAGCATACCAAATCGGGTATCGGGCTTATCGTTACCATACAGGCGCATAGCATCGGCATAAGTCATTCGCGGGAAAACAGGCAATTCAATATCGCGTACTTTCTTAAATACATTCTTCACCAGGCCTTCAAATATTTGCAGAATATCTTCCTGTTCTACAAATGCCATTTCGCAGTCAATCTGTGTAAATTCAGGCTGGCGGTCGGCACGCAAGTCCTCATCACGGAAACAACGTACAATCTGGTAATAGCGGTCGAAACCTGCCACCATTAATATCTGTTTAAAGGTCTGCGGTGATTGAGGCAAGGCATAGAACTCACCTTTGTTTACGCGCGATGGCACAATAAAATCTCGTGCACCTTCGGGTGTGGTCTTTATTAAAAAAGGCGTTTCAATATCTGCAAAACCTTGTCCGTCGAGGTATTCACGTACAGCCTTGGTAACCTTATGGCGGTTCAATAAATTATTTTTAATGGCATCCCGGCGCATATCGAGGTAGCGGTATTTCATCCGCAGGTCCTCGCCACCATCGGTCTCTTCTTCTAAGGTAAACGGTGGAGTCTTCGATGCATTCAGAATATCTAAGGTGGTCACTATAATTTCAATCTCGCCCGTAGGTATTTTAGTATTCTTGCTGCTTCTTTCAACAACTTTCCCGCTAGCTTTAATCACAAATTCACGGCCCAGTTTGCCTGCTTTTTCACCAAGGGCTTTGTCTTTATTGGCATCGAATACCAGCTGGGTAACACCATAACGGTCGCGCAGGTCGACAAAGGTCAATCCGCCCATTTCACGGTTACGGTAAACCCATCCGCTAAGGGTTACTTCTTGTTCGACATTCTTTATGGTCAGTTCTCCGCAGGTATGTGTTCGTAGCATAGTATTTTCAGTAAGGATGCGAAATTAAGAATAATACGAAACTATTTTTTGTAATCTTGTAGTTATGAAATATATCTCCTCCTGCTTACTGCTACTCATATCGTTTTCCTCATTTGCCAAAAGCAATAAAGACACTATTTACAAAACCTATAACCTTAAAGGCGATTATAAAGTAGTAGTGCATAGGAATGGGGACACCAACGAGGTGGTGTTGATACATGGAGATACACGAAATGTGTTAAACCAGGCCGACATTGGATTGGGTGTTGAAGCACTGGGATATGTTTCAGCAGATTATAAAGATGTGTACATAATGACTACCCATATTGATGCCCAACCTGTAACCTTTGAAGTTATTGATAAAGCCGGAGCATCGACAGTAATCTATGGTAAATCGCCTTTTTATAAAGACAGTATTAAAAACCTACTGATGTTTGAGGGTATGTATGGCAAGGGCAGGGGAAAACTTATACTCTACAATTTTAATGATGGTAAACCGGAATACTTTACCGCCCCTTTAGATACGCCCTGTTTCTGTTGCAGTTGCTGGAAAGTAGTAAGCCTTACCGATACGGAGCTAAAGATTGAATATGAGAACCTGGAACATAAAAAGGTAGTGAGAACTTACCCCAGAACGAAATAATAAGAGTTCAGGCCATGTTATTAAAACCCACTTTTTATTTTGGTATTATAATTCTGCTGGGCTGTTCAAGCTCGGCTAAGAAAGCAGATACCACCAATAAAACTGATACAGGTTCATATGTCCCCACTGCAAGAGTTCTGGAAAATATTATGAAGCAATCAGATTCACTTACCGGGCAAATTGTTGATACCACCACTAAAGACCCCGATACTGTATTTTCCCAACACGCCCTTGATATAATCTCCACGTTTCCTGAAGTTAAAGAATGCTGGAAAAGTGTAGATAGTATAACTTATCCTGGAAGTACAATTTCACTGGATATTTGGGGGTTGCCTACAAAGAATAAGCCCTATTACGATATTTATGTCAACAATTTAGTTGTGTATAATGATTCCGAAGGGCATAGCCATCCCTTGCTCATATTTCATGTCTATAATAAAAACGGGCGACCATTAATAAGGTATTACGATATAGAAGCGGATACTGAACTTAGCCTTAATGAATGGAGAAGAAAGGATGACAGGAAATAATTTTTACTTACCTTCCTGCCTTATCATGTGCATGGAAACCTTGTAACCAGTACCGGCATCAATTACAATAAAATCTTCTACCGATGTCATTTTAGTGTGCTTTACCTTGTATTCAAGGTTCACGCAATTAATATCATTACCATCGGTTGAATCTTTGGCATAAACACATTCCATTGATTGGAAATCGCCCATTGCATCATGCAGTTTCTGAAACTTATCAGCGCGCTGTTCAGTTGTTTCGCTCGAATTCATTTCGTCGCTGTAGTATTGAGATAGTCCTGTATAATCGCCTGCGCCAATTTTTTGTTCCAGTGCTTCAACAACAGTCTTTGCCTTAACCGGATCCAGTTTTTTAAACCATGAGCATCCGGCAATAAGGATAACGAATAGAATAAGAATCTTTTTCATAGCTAAGAAGTTTATATAAATATAACTGCGGTAAACAAAAAATAGTGTCTAAACGCCTACCATTTTATTCTGGTCTGGGTCCCAAACCTTTAGTTTGAGGCAGGCTGCGATATCTTTAAGTGATAGTGATGTTTCCTTAGGGTGCTGCAACTCGGGGAAATCGTGCATTACCTCGGGCAGGCGATAAAACGGAATACGCGAATTAAGGTGATGAATATGGTGGTAGCCTATGTTGGCTGTAAACCAATTCATAACGAGGTTCATCCGCATAAAGCTCGATGATTCCAGCGCGGCTCTTTCGTATGCCCAATTGGTGTTATCGCAAAACGTAACCCCCGGAAAATTATGCTGGGCGTAGAAAAGATAATCGCCGGTAAAACCTGAAACAAAGAAGGGAACGAACATGCTGAAGAACCAAACCTTCCAACCTAAGTACATTACAACAAGAACTATGAGTGTAATATGAATTACCATTGCAAAAAATGAATCGTAATGCTTACGTGGATTATTTAAAAACGACCGCATGGAAATACCATAAAAGAACATGGTAAAATAGCCGAAGAATATGGTAAGCGGGTGGCGCGAAAGCAGGTATGACCTTTTTTCAGCAGGAGAAAGTGTGTCGAATTTCTCGCGGGTAATAATCAGGTATGAACCAATGCTGGAAGAGAATAGCTTAGAGTTATGCTTATGATGGTAATCGTGTGAACGTTTCCAGATACTTACAGGGGCAAGGGCGAACATTCCGAACAGAGAGAACAATACCCTTGCAGCAAAAGACTTATTGAGTATGGCGTGGTGTTCAAAATCATGGTAAATAACAAACATTCTGATAGTTATAAGAGCTGCCAATACTCCGCAGACTAACTTGCCAATTATATAAGGCACAAAATAGGTACCGGCATAGGCAGCCAGCATTAGAACCAATGTTGAAAGGACATAAAGCCAACTTTTGGCCCTGTCTTCCTTGGCATATACACGTGTAGCAAGAATAAGCTCTTTGCCTGTTAACATTAACTTAACTTATAATCTACAAAGATATGCAAAAATCAGGCTGTTACTCTTTTGTGTTTCCACCTTCGGTGTGACCAAAGCCACACTTCGGGTTGTGCAATAATATCCTTTTCGAGCCTGCGGGTGTGCATTTCCGATATTTCATCTTCCTTTGTGCCAGCTGGATTCTCGCACAACATTTCAGCAAAAATTTCATATTGCCCGCGCTTTACCCTCTTTATGCAGGCATATACTATAGGGTATTTCAGTTTTTGCGCGATTTTTTCCGTTCCCTTGAATACAGGAGTGTCCTGGTTAAGGAAAGTGGTCCAGTATGCCCCGTCGGGCAAAGGCGTTTGGTCGGCTATAAAGGCGGTAGCATTCACTTCGCTGCGCTTGGCCACCATTTCACGGAAAGTATCTTTCATAACTATAAGCTTGGTACCGAAACGGGTACGCATATCTATTATAAGCTTATTAAATTGCTTGTTCTGTAGTGGGTGGTAAATTACATAAAGCTGTTGTTTGCACTGAAGGCTGAAGGTATTGCCTGCCCATTCCCAGTTGCCTAAGTGGCCCATTACAAGTACAATAGATTTCTTTTCATCTGCCACCTTATCAAACACTGCCTTTGCCTGTGGGCTGAAGTAACAATGCTTAAGCATGGCCTTTTTACTTATAGTAAGGGTTTTAAAAGTTTCAAGGAACAAATCGCACAGGTAATGGTAAAAATCTTTGCACAGCCTTTTTATTTCCTTATCACTTTTATCAGGAAATGAGTTGCGGAGGTTAGCCAGCACTATCTTTTTACGGTAGCCAATTACATAATACAACAGCACATAAAACCCATCTGAAATAAGGTACAAGAGCGGGAATGGCAGAATAGATATAAGGTAAATAAAGGGTAAAACCAGGTAATAGGCTATTGCTGACAAGCTTCAGATTTTAATGCGCTCAAAGATACTGAAACAGCGTGTAATTACGTTAATCCTATATTTGAACCTCAATGCCATTTACATTTTCTCATCCCGCTGCTGTTTTACCGGCTAAATTTCTTCCTGAAAAATGGGTGTCAATGACTGCATTGGTAATTGGCAGCACCACGCCAGACTTTGAATATTTTATACGAATGCGCAACCATAGTGTTTACAGCCACACCTGGAGCGGCATGTTCTGGTACGACTTGCCACTTGCGTTCATTCTTACATTCATTTATCACAACCTGGTAAGGGATGGCCTTATAGATAACCTGCCGGCTTTTATAAGGAACAAAGTGTATAAGTTTAAGGAGCTGGACTGGAATAATTATGTAAAACGGCACTTTTTTGTGGTAGTTACTAGCCTTCTTGTAGGGATTGCAAGCCATATTGCGTGGGATGGCTTTACACATCGCAATGGCTATTTTGTTGAAATGATTCCTTGGTTAAGGCAACTTGTTATGGTAATGGGGGTAGGGCATTACAGGTATTATATACTGCAGGGCATTAGCTCAGTAGTGGGCGGATTGATAGTGGCTTATTCTATTTTAAGTATAAAGGCTGAAGCGGAAACCCCCAAAAGAAACATTGTACCATATTGGGTAGTAGCAAGTGCAGTAGCCCTGCTAATAACGGCTGCCAGGATTCCATTTGGGAATATTGACCTTAAACCTGCCGTGCCTATCGACCTTATTGTTACTGCTATGTCGGCGGGAATGATTGGGATGGTTATTGCTCCATTTGTGTTAAAAATAAAGCTTATTCGCCCGGCTCAACCTTAATTACAGGTTTGTGATGTACCGGGAAATTACAGGAATTCGCTATAAAGCACATTTCGTGGGCCTTATTGTGCAGTTGTAGGGCCGTATCAGCCATTTGCGGGCTTTTAACTGTAACTATAGGGTTTAGGGTCACTTCCGTGAATTTTCCTTTGCATCTGGGCTTTCTTCCATGGTACCACTTGCATTATCGACATAGTTGGTCACAACCACCCCGGCATCGGCGCATAAATGCAAATACCAAAGCATATGGCAGCCTGAGAGCGAGGCTACCAATAGCTCTTCAGGGTTATAACGAGTACCATCGCCCCTGAAAACAGGGTCGGAGGAACAGGGAATAGGCGGTTTACCATTACCTGTTATTATATGGTTGCGGCTATAGGCTTTATAATCGGCAGTGCCCTTACCATTTGCCCCAACCCATTCAAGTTGGGTATTAAATAGATGTTTTTTGCTCATTACCAGATAATTATATGATTTCCGGATACCTTCTTATGATTCCAAAAATAAGCTTTCTTTTATTCCTTAATTAGTGGTATATATATAGCGGTAAAACCCATGTATTTATAAGATAAAAGCGGTTTTATTTGCTTTCTATCCCGTTTTTTTTTACTATCTTTGCAAAAGCTTTCAGAACTTATTGCTTTTAAGAACATGATGTTATTGTTTTCTATAGACAATTCTATTTTATTAACGTTTCCTCTAAATTTTTCTTACTATGAAAAAAGCTAGGGTGCTTTATGTCTCCCAGGAGATATTCCCTTATATGGGAGAGAATACAATGTCGAATGTTGCCCGTTACCTGCCCCAAGGGATACAGGAAAGAGGCAAGGAGATACGCACTTTCATGCCCCGTTATGGCTGCATTAACGAAATCCGTCACGGATTGCACGAGGTTATCAGGCTTTCAGGTATTAATCTTATTATAGATGAGGATGACCATCCACTTATTATAAAGGTGGCTTCAATACAACGCGCCCGCATGCAGGTATACTTTATTGATAATGAAGACTACTTCCAACGCAAGGCTACATTTACCGATGATCAAGGCAGGCTTTTTGAAGATAACGACGAAAGGGCGGTGTTTTTCTGCCGCGGCGTTATTGAAACCGTTCGCAAACTAAGCTGGAGCCCTGATATTATTCACTGCCATGGCTGGATGACAAGTTTATTCCCTCTTTATATTAAGAAGGCTTGTAAGGATGACCCTCTGTTTGAAAATTCAAAGGTTATCTATTCATTATATGGTGATAAATTTGAAGGCTCATTAAACAAACGCCTTGCTGATAAAGCGGTGTGGGATGGAATTGATGCAGATGACCTTTCTGTAATTAAATCGCCTACACACAATAATCTTACCAAGCTTGCCGTTAACTGGTCCGACGCTGTTGTAAAAGTTGACGCTAACGCCGATGCAGATGTACTTAAGCACATTAAGAAATCAGGTAAGCCTATACTTGAACATACAGAAGAGAATTATATTGACGGATATTCGGACTTCTATGACGAGGTCCTTGAAATGGAAGAAGCTTTAGTAGATGAATAAAAAATCAGTACGGTATTTTAAATTTCAATACCTTTTTGGACTAGCCTGCGTAGCAGCAGGCTTTTCTTTTAACTCCTGTTCAAAGGATACAGCAATAGGCGCTAACGTATTGCCGCAGAATAGTTATTTTTATGCTAATTTCAGCGATACGGCAACTATAATAAGTACGCTTGTACTGGAAGACACAGTTCCGACAAACCAGCTTAGCACGAATCTGCTGGGCAGTTATAACGACCCTATTTTTGGCCCAACAAAGGCCTCTATATACACGCAGTTATCGTTGCCCAGTGGCAATAACCCTTTTCCCAGTAGCTGGTTAACAGGCGGTACGTATGGGCTCAATTCTTCTAACTGGCCTACATTGGTGCTCGATTCTGCCGTTTTAGCTATATGTTATGGTTCAGGTACCGATGGATATACTTATGGAGACGGCAGCCCCCAGACTATTGAATTATATCAGCTTAAGAAGGGAATTACAACTAATACTGACACTTCCTATTATTCCAATGCCAGTATTCCATATAACCCGGCTCCGATTGGCTCAAGGAATGTATTGCCAAACTTTACTACCAACGACACGGATAAATATGGTCCCTATGTTTATCCATATTCACCAAGGTGGAGGGTGAAAATAAACCATGCTACAGCATTAAAATGGATTGATACGGGTCTGAACCGCACATTCACGGGTGGAATATCAACCCTTGATCCCGATACCTCATATAATAGCCAGGCAAGTTTCATTCGCGCTATTCCGGGCATATATATTACCGTTAACAATTCCGCCCAATTACCTGGGCAGGGTGGCTTATGGTATATGAATCTTCCTGGCGGAGGCTCACAGTTACTTTTCTATTGCCACTATTCTGTCGTTACTCCAACAAATGGCGACAGTATTATTTACCTGCCGCCCACAGGATTTAATTTCCAGTCCAGTGTTAATATTTTCAGCCATTTCGACCACGATTATAAATCATCACCATTCTATAAAAATCCTTCAGGTAAAGGGCACGACTCTGTTTACTCTCCCAACGTAAACTACGTCCAGTCAATAGGTGGGGTAAAAGTTAAGCTTACTATGCCTTACTTAAAGAACTGGTCAAACAAAGTACCCATTATAGTTAATAAAGCAGAGTTAGATATTCCTATCATCACATACGACTTTGAGGGCTATACCCCGCCCGGGAATTTGCTATTATGGGGTATTAACGATACTTCAACTGTTGTATCAACAGCTACCTTTGCCTTGCCCGACTATGGAGGCTCTAATTACGGGGGAACATACGATGCTACTAACCAGCAATATGTTTTTGTAATTACTGACTACATACAGGAATTGATTCAAGGTAAAGTAAAAAACCGCGACTTTTATCTTTTCCCCGGTAACAGGCCTGTTGACGCTAATAGGGTAGTTCTGAGCGGTGTAACCAAAACGCCAAATCAGCCCAGGATACGTTTAAAAATTTTCTACACTCCACTTAAAAGCTAAGAAGGATTACGTAACTTTGAAATAAACCAGCGTAATATGTGCGGAATTGTAGGTTACATAGGCGACAGGAAAGCGTACCCCATACTTATAAAGGGACTTCACAGACTTGAATACAGGGGTTATGACAGCGCCGGCGTTGCATTACTTAACGGCAACCTTAATGTGTACAAGTGTAAAGGCAAAGTTGCCGACTTAGAAGCCTTTGTAAAAGATAAGAACCTTGATGGTAATATTGGTATTGCCCACACCCGTTGGGCAACACATGGTGAACCGAGTGATATTAATGCTCACCCTCATTATTCACAATCGGGCGATATAGTGCTTATACACAATGGCATTATTGAAAACTATGCCTCTATAAAGGAAGAGCTGAAGAAAAGGAAGCATAAGTTTAAAAGTGAAACGGATACGGAAGTATTGTGCCACCTTATTGAAAACATAAAAGATAATGAAGGTGTATCGCTTGCTGAAGCGGTGCGCATAGCCCTTAACCAGGTGGTAGGCGCATATGCTATAGCAGTGCTTTCAAAAGATAGCCCCGATGAACTTATAGTGGCAAAAAAAGGCAGCCCGCTTGTAATTGGTGTTGGCTCGGAAAAGGAATTTTTTATAGCCTCCGATGCTACGCCTATTGTAGAATATACCAAGAACGTAATATATCTTGAAGACGAGGAAATTGCGGAACTGAAACGCGATGGAAATATTAAAATAAAAACGATAAAGAATAAAGTTAAAACACCTTATATAGAAGAGCTTGAGATGCAACTGGAAACCCTTGAAAAAGGCGGATTTCCTCATTTCATGCTTAAAGAAATTTATGAGCAGCCGCGTTCAATTATGGACAGCTTACGCGGCCGCCTTAACCCTGTGAAAGGTGTTGTTAAGCTTGGCGGCATTGCCGATTATGAGCAGGCTATTATTAAAGCCAAGCGCATTATTATTATTGGTTGTGGCACATCATGGCATGCCGGGCTAGTAGGCGAATATCTTTTTGAGGATTTAGCAAGGATACCTGTTGAAGTGGAATATGCTTCCGAGTTCCGTTACCGTAATCCTGTAATACATGAGGACGATATTGTAATTGCCATATCGCAATCGGGTGAAACAGCAGATACGCTTGCAGCTATTGAACTTGCTAAAAGCAAGGGAGCAACCATTATTGGTATCTGCAATGTGGTTGGTTCTTCAATACCCCGTGCTACCCATGCGGGTTCATATACCCACGCCGGCCCTGAAATAGGTGTGGCTTCTACGAAGGCATTTACGGCGCAGATAACGGTGCTTACATTAATGGCACTGCAGATAGCTTATGAAAAAGGCACATTATCGCGTTCTAAGTTTCACGAACTTGCAAGCGAACTATATGCTATACCTGAAAAAGTGCAGGCTGTTTTGGAGCGTAATAAAGAAATTGAAGCCATTGCCAAAGTATTTAAAAAGGCGCATAACTTCCTTTACCTCGGCCGTGGTTATACATTCCCTGTTGCATTGGAAGGCGCTTTGAAATTGAAAGAGATATCGTACATACATGCGGAAGGCTACCCTGCCGCTGAAATGAAACATGGCCCCATAGCCCTTATTGACGAGGAAATGCCGGTAGTAGTTATTGCCACACAAGGCGCTTCATACGAGAAGGTAGTCAGCAATATACAGGAAGTAAAAGCCCGCAAAGGCAAAATTATTGCTGTAGTTACCGAAGGTGATACTGTTGTTAAATCGCTGGCCGATTATGTTATTGAAGTGCCTGAGGTAGATGAGCACCTTGCTCCATTGGTTGCTGTAATACCATTACAATTGCTTTCATATCACATTGCGGTTATGAGGGGTTGCAACGTTGACCAGCCACGTAACCTGGCTAAGTCTGTTACGGTAGAATAATTTTTATTTCTTTACTTCTTTTCGCTTACTCCACATAAACAAACTTGGGCTGTTGGCGTAAGTATTTACGTCCTTATTCATCAGAATCAGGACAAAATCAATAAAGGGTAAAATTCCGAAACCGCCTCCGAGAGTTGCAATGTACACTAATGGCATTGCCGGCGAACTACCTAAATACATTCTGTGCAAACCAAAAACACCCAATGGAAATGCCAGTAATGCGGCCCATAACCTGTGTTTACGATGGGTGGTGCTGTCAACAGCGGTATGAGATGCCGCAAATTGGTTGGGTACTTTTATAAAAATAGTTTTGCCCGGCACATTATGCATTTCACCTTTTGCAGAAACTGCGAAACAGGTAAAAAGAATAAACAACAGTACCGGGCAAAACCTAAACATCATCCTTATTTCGCGCTGTCTAAACGTTTTGCAACTTCATCCCAGTTAATCACATTCCAGAAGTTGGTAATATATTCCGGCCTGCGGTTCTGGTATTTCAGGTAATAGGCATGTTCCCACACATCGAGCCCTAGAATAGGCGTGCCTTTGCATTCCGAAATATCCATAAGCGGGTTATCCTGGTTAGGGGTTGAGCATATGGCAAGTTTGCCGCCGCTAACACAAAGCCAGGCCCAGCCTGAACCGAAGCGGGTAGCGCCCGCATCGGAAAATTTGGTTTTGAAATCGGCAAATGAACCAAAGGTTGATTTAATGGCATCGCCTAACTTACCTGTTGGTTCTCCACCGCCATTGGGTTTCATAACGCTCCAGAACAGGTTGTGGTTATAAACGCCGCCGCCATTGTTTCTTACAACAGGTGGTTGTTTTGAAATGGTCTTGAACAAATCTTCAAGGCTCATGCTGTCTTCGGGTTTACCGGCAATAGCATTGTTAAGGTTATTTACATAAGCCTGGTGATGCTTGGAATAATGTATCTCCATGGTTTGTGCATCAATATAAGGCTCCAGCGCTTTGTAATCGTAAGGTAATTTGGGAAGTGTAACTGACATACTATTAGGGTTTAATTGTTTATTTTAAATGAATTCAATAAGCCAAAGGTAAAGAGTTTTTGAAACTAAAAAACAGGTATTCGATAAACAAACGTAAGCGCTAATATGCTATTAGTGCTTAACTGCAATTTAATTTGTAATTAAATATAAAAGAGCCTGCTGAACGACCATTAAATTAGTTCAGTAATTAAAGATTACAAGCTATTTCGGCACTAATCCCAGATTAGCACCTACGCGGGCTTAATATTATTAATATTACTTTATTGCAAGCCCTGTTTAATTCACCTGTGCCGCCAGGTGCATCAGTGTCTGTGAAATAATAAGGCCCCCAAGTTCAATATATTCCTTATTCATTTCAAACTTGGTTTTATAATCGTCGTCCTCATCGAGGAAAATACTTATGCTGGCTCCCTTTTTGCTGAGCCCTTCTTTTTCGCATATAAGCAACACAGGTTTGCCTTTAAATGCCTCGCTTATCTTCTTAATATCCACACTTTCTGAAAGTGGTATAAATAATATCTGGCAGCCCTGGGCCTCTTCAACCGATTTAAACATTTTTACCACAATCGACCGGGCTCCAACATGCTTGCCCGCCACAAACTTATTCAGTTCGTCGGTCAAGGGCGAAGCGCCGTAAACGCCAATAACAAAATCGCCCGATTTAAAATCTCCCGGCCAGTCAATGTATTTGGTAAAATTATAAACATAGAACGAAGCCAGTTTATAGTCAAGTGTCTGGGCGCGCGCCCATAGTGAGACGAACATCATCACCGCAAAAAATGGTATGAAGGTTCTTTTTCTCACTTTTTAAAATTCAGGGTATAGGTAATTCTTAATTCATATTCCCTCGACATGGATGGCAATGGCGCATGACCGCCATTGTAGGGCTGAATGAATTCATAATCGGCATTCAATATGTTGTAACAACCCACACCTGCTTTAAGGTTACCTGCCTTATACATTACGTATATGTTGGCCAGTGTGGTAGGCTGAAATAACTTTAATTCGGGCAAGCCGTTTTCGGCCGGGCCGGTTACGTAGCCATATCGTTGCCCAATCCACGATATGGTTGGTGTAACCGACAACTTAGGCAGAACATTATAGCTGAATGAAAAATTGGCTTTATTAGCGGCAAAACCAAGTGTCATTGAATTATCGCCCGGAACCTGGTAGGCAGGCACAACGGTTTTTCCATCGGTAGTGTAATATGAATAGTTAAAGTCGAGGTAGCCCCATGAATCCTTTATCCTGTAATCCAGCTCCGCTCCTCGGGTGCCCTGCTCATTAAGGTTTTCATATCCCTCAACACCCCCGTTCGGGCTTGATGCATTGGTGTCAACATAATACACTATAGGGTTTTTAGTGGTTATATCAAAAAGGTTAAGTGTCACGAACATGTCGCTTCGTATTTCCCTGCCGGCTTCAAACTCAAGTACGCTTGTAGTTTCAGGCTTTATCTGCCCGTTTACACTGAAATTAATATTCTCAATACCCGGTGCACGGAATGAGTTATTGTAAAGCAGTTTAAAATTCCACTTTTCTATTTTTTTCAGTATACCCAGGCGGGGTACTAGCGAAGAACCATAAGCGGAATTATTATCGTACCGGCCACCGATTAAAAAGCTGGCTATTTTATAACGGAAAAGTACCTGGGCGAAGGCGGCATAGTTGGTATAGCTCACCGATGTTTTACCATTACTGAATATGGCAGAATCGGCCCCGGAGTTTGCATAATCATAAAAGGCTTCAGTTCCGACTACAATATTTATTCTGCGTGTAAAATCATATACCATAGTAATGTTCCCCTTATATCTCCGGGCCGTTTCATCATAAAGGGTATAAGAAGAATCTACCGGGGCAAGGTAGCCAACATAGTTCCATGGCTTTTGCATTTTGTAACTCAACAAAGGGGTTATGGTTAGTTTGTCACTCAGCTTAGCATTATATTTTAATTCCAGCATTTCCGATAAAAAATTGCTTGGGTAGGCTTGTGAAAGTATCGGTCCATAATTATCACGGGTGGTCATATTATATTGGTCGTAAATACCTGTAAGGCTCAACCCCTTGTATGAAAGTTTTAAATCTACGCTGGCCGGGTTAAGGTTTGAGTTATTTACCATTGAAAAGCTGTTGCCACTAAAATCGGTATAGGCATTATCGCTCCGGTTAGCCTGGCCTATGAAACCGGCAAGGCTATACCTGAAATCTTTTATGTTATCGCCAATAGACAGGCTGGCGTCTCTGTATCCAAGCGCCCTGGCCGTTTGCCCATAGCTGGCAGTAGCCGATACACCCTTTAAGTCTTCCCCGTTTTTGGTTATTATGCTTATTACCCCATACTCGGCATATCCTCCATATATGGCAGAACCGGGGCCCCGTATTATTTCAATGCGCTTTATCTGGCTTACGTCAAAATGGTTGCCGAATTGCAGGCTCGAATACATAAGCTCGTTCATCTCTTGCCCGTCAAGAAGCAGCAATACTTTACCTTCCTCGGCCCAGTTGCCACGCATACCAATACTTACATTGCCCTGTACATCTACCGCAAAATCTATTCCCGGAACTAACCTTAATACATCTATCAGGTCGCGCGCGCCCGATTTTTCAATCTCTTCCTGTGTAATCAGTGTTACTACGCTGGGCGATTTGCGCAACGAGAGCGACTTCTTTGAAGCTACACCTATAATCGAGTTAATAAGCGATTCCATGTCACTTGAAACACCAGTTTCTTTCAGGTTAAGCAGTTGCTCCAGCGACATATTATAAATAGCCGCTGAATCAATTTTGGTAGAATCTTTCTGCGCAAAAACGCTAAAGCATAGCACTGACAGAAAAACAACCAAAAAGCATTTTAAGCAGGGTATTTTACGCGGCATAAGCGGATTAGTGTCTATTAAGAGAGTATACCGTAAAGATAAAAATTATCAACGTGCATGCAACTGCATGAGTATCATTTTTTTAAGTAGTAAATACGATTAAGCTTTTGCTGCCGGTTGCTGTGTTAGGCTCTTGAATATTTCCTCCAGCTTCTTTTCTTCTTTATGAATGGTTAGTACAGCAAGTCCATTTTCTACAGCAAAGTTGAAGATGTCGGTGCGTAAATCACGCTCTGCGGTAGTTTGTATCTGCAATGTTTTAGGGCTTATTACAGTCACTTCATTAACACCATTAAGCTTTTTCAGTTTGGCCAGGTCAGGTTCTTTATCAAATTCAACCGTAATTAATGAATAGCCACCTTCAAGGTCTTTAAGTTCTCGCGTAGGTTTATCGGCTACTATTTTGCCTTTATTTATAATTACCACCCTATCGCAAACGGCTTCCACTTCCTGCATAATATGCGTAGAAAGTATCACAGTCTTTTCTTTACCTATCTGAATTATCAGGTTGCGTATTTCCTGCAACTGGTTCGGGTCAAGGCCACTGGTCGGTTCATCGAGTATAAGCACTTCGGGGTTATGTATCAAAGCCTGTGCAAGGCCCACACGCTGGCGGTACCCTTTTGAAAGAGCGCCTATTTTTTTCTTCTGCTCATCTTTTAACCCGGTTATGGCAACCATTTCTTCCACCCTTTTCATCTTGTCGCCTATATGATGAAGGCCCGCAATAAAAGCAAGGTATTCTTTCACATACATATCCAGGTATAGTGGATTGTGTTCAGCAAGGTAACCAACTTTCCTTCTTACTTCCAACGATTGCTCCGATACATCGAACCCGCAAACCGATGCCTTACCGGAAGTCTGTGGCAGAAAGCAGGTAATTATTTTCATCATGGTTGATTTACCTGCACCGTTAGGGCCAAGGAAACCAACTATTTCACCACTTTGAATATTAAATGAAACATCGTCGAGGGCTTTTTGCTCTCCGTAAAGTTTGGTAATATGTTCTACAATAACTGACATAGGGGTGATATTAGTATTCAAAAGGTTCTTGTGAAGAGTGCTTTACCCTTTCAATTCGAATTGTATCAGGCGTAATTCGGTAAGAAACTCTGATCCTATCCTGTATTAAGACCCTGAAACTGCCATCATTCCGGCTTTTTAACTCATCCTGCTTAAACATTTTAGGGTGCTCCGGAATTGCATTAATAACTTTTGACACCCGATTACTAACCCTGATTGCATTCTCAGGAGAGTCTTCCATTATGTATTCAAGTATTTTTATAAAGTCGCGCCAGGCTTTTTTATCCCAGATAATACTTCTTTTTGCCATTTTGCAAGTAAAACGTTTGCCTGTTCCGCAGTATAAAACTCACCCTTTTCAATTCTCTCCTCCGCTTCACTAATTTCTTTATTATATTTCTTAATATGATTTTCTTTTGCAGTTTTTGATTCTATGGCGAGAAGTGATTTAATCTTATCAATAACAGTTTCATTGTTAATCGTTAGAACCAGCTTAGCTATCCTTCTTCTTTCAGCTATCGTTGTCATAGATAATTATTGTAATGTATTTCTGATTTCAAACTGCCTATTACAAAGTTACGAAATTTTATTTCCCCTATTTCGGGTGTTGTACGTTTTCTTACCTGCTTGACAATAACTGGCATAGGGGCAATATTACGCAATAATTTTCAAAGCCTTTCTTATAGAATTTCTATATCCTTCGGGCATATTTAATTTATCTATTTCTTCCGGAGTAAATAATCCAGCCTCTTTATGCTCATTGCTGATTTCTATTTTAGCCACATCACTTGTCAAAGGCTTGCACAAATAGGTTATTATTACAACATTAACCTTACCCAGTATATTATACACCCATACATCAATCAGCGAATGTATTTCAGTTTGAATATGTAATTCTTCTGAAATTTCCCTTACCGCGCACTGCTCGGTAGCCTCGCCGGGTTCAAGCTTTCCACCGGGAAGTTCCCATTCATTCCTTTCATTTTTTAACAGGATAATTTTTCCGTCAATAAGCACAATACCCTTTATAGAAACGGGGTATTTTCTTGAAAAAATATCAGTAGGAATGCGGTTAAATATCCATGTCATGAAGGTGTTCATACTTAATTTTTCATAATATATGAAAACAAAAATAAGCTGAAACTGCTTTTACTGTGTTTTGATAAGCTTACCTGAGGAATAAAAATTCTCTGATGTGAGCCTATACATATAGGCTCCGGGCGGAATATTGAAACTAAACACATATGTATGTTCTCCGGCAGCTTGGGCTCCAAGGTCTTTTGTAAATGTTTTAACGCCTATGCCAGTATATACTTCTAGTTTTACATTCTTACATGCACTTGGCAACATATATGTGATTATTGTTTTATCATTAAATGGGTTCGGATAGGTAAACGTATGCGAAACCGGATGCACTTCTTTAATGCCTGTGATTTTCCCGCTTAATTTATATACTGTATTACCGCTAGCGTACATTAGTGAATCACCAAACTTGCGAAACCTGTTAATACAATACTCTGTACTGCTGTAAGTGTCATACGGCGGGGTATTTGTTCCGAATCCGTAATCAGGTTCCCATGTGTTGCCGCCATCGAAGGTAATGTATGTGGGTGCCCCCGCATCGCCCCCTATCCAGCCGGTAGAGTCGTTTACAAATCCACACCCTTCTTCATCATAACCGGGTACAAAAGGATACTCTGCCCATGTTTTGCCCCCATCTGTGGTTTTTACAAAGTATCTTTTGGTCTGAGATAATCTCAAGCATTCAAGTGCGCCATATCCAATATTCCGGCTGGGGAAGAATATTTTCCATACATGGTCAGAATCATTGCGGGAAGCATGATACACGGTTTGCCATGAAACTCCTCCATCATTGGTGTGTAGTATTACGGCATTTGCACTATCCTGCCCCGTTATAAATCCTGTATCCTTATTCCAGAACCACCCATCAATTAAACCGATAGAGGCATAACTGTTCATACTGGTAGTCTTCCACGTTTTACCTGCATCCGTAGTTTTAGCCAGCACAGGGTTGCTGAAATAACGGCCGTACGCATATATAACCGAATCGGTAATTACTGATATACCGCAAATGCCTTTTGGTCTTGGGTTTGGAAAAACAACAGGAGTAACCGTGGTTCCTCCATCGCTGGTATAATATAATGCATTTGTGTCGGGCGATACACTTGAATCAGCCAGATTACCAATCCAGCCATGTAATGAATCTGTAAAGCCTACACAGCGGTAAAAAGTAGTTGAGCTGTCGTGTCTTAGCTGCCATGTATTTCCTCCATCTCTTGTTTGCCATATTTGTCCATATTGGTTAGGGGTTAAATAATTGTAATACCCGTGTATGGCCCAACCCATTTGCGGATTGATAAAGTAAATATCATCATTCCGCCAGCTTTTAGGTGCATTGGTAAGCGTTTGCCAGCTGTATTGCGCCTGCATGGCAAGCGACAGTAGAATCGCGCCTAAAACCAGAATTTGTTTTTTCAATCGGTTCTTTTGCATTAATACACCACCACCTTCTTAACTGTCTTTGCATTATTACCGGCAATAGTAACAAAGTATACTCCTTTGCTATAGCCCTGCAGATTAATTTGTTTTTCATATTTCCCCTGAACCTGCACTTTATCCTCATACAGTTTATCGCCCAGTACGCTGTTAATGCTAACAGAATATTCTCCTGGCCTCGGCATCTCCATGCTAAGGGTTATATTGCCATTGGTAGGATTAGGATAAACTTTTACAAATTGAGGCAATGTAAGGTTGTTAATACCAACCGGAATATATGTAGGCGATTGCCATGTGCCGCGGCCATAAGTAGCAACAAATACAATATTATCGGGGGCATAAATGCGTATATCGTCAACCATTACGTTAGGCAGCCCGTTATTATAACTCACCCAGTTGCCAATAAGCGTATCGTGGTAAAAAACACCTATGTCAGTTCCAATGTAAATAGCATCGGGTGAACCGGGTTGATAAGCAACGCAATTAACCGGAAGATTTGGTAGCCCAACAGAAATATTAGTCCATGTTGCACCTCCATTTACAGACTGGTATACTTTACATGCACCATTATACCCTCCAAAAGTTACCCAAACGCGCTGCTGGTTAAGCGGGTCAATGGTTATACCCGTAATATTTCCTATTGTTATGGGTAACCCGTTGCTGATATTGATCCAGTTAATACCTCCATTTATAGTAGTGAACAGTGAATCGCGGTAAGACGAATTAACTTCTGCGGCGTAAATGCATAAGTCGTTATTCGGAGCTATTGCCATAGCTGTTATATAATTGTCTCCCCAACTGCTTTCCTGGTACCATGAACTGCTGCCGTCGAATTCCCATACGTTTTTTATACCGGCAAAAAGCAAGCCCGGGGTTTGCGGGTCTTCCATAAATGGCCCGGTGCCGTTATGCGATTCTGTTATACCATTATTTATAGAATCCCATGATACACCCCCATCATTGGTATAATAATATCCACCAAGATAGGTTGCACCATACATTGTATTATCGTTGGTGTAATCAACGAAGCAATCTAATCCGTCTCCTGCAAAATCCATGGTTTCCCATGTACCATTGTTATTTAAATTAGTTCCATTGTCTTGCCAGCCACTTATGTTGTAATCAGGATTATCAGCAGAAAGGCCGATGTAATATTCCTGTCCTATATCAATATTGCTGCTTATATTATTCCAGGTACTACCGGCATTGGTTGATTGATAAACACCGCCATCTTCAGCAAGGAACAGCATGGAACTGCTGCCCGGTGCATAAACAAGGTGATGATCGTCTACATGTATAATGCCATAGGTCATATTGGTCCATGTAACACCTTTATCGGTCGATAGCCAGATATTGGGCCCTGCGGCATAAATTGAATCGGTATTGGTGGGTGAAACTGTTAAACAAAGGTCGTACCATGCCTGTCCTGTTCCATCAGTGCCATTCAGGCTCCATCCAAAAATATTTGGTGAAGTAGATTGTGCAGTAAATGTTTGTCCCCTGTCGGTTGAAAGATATAAACCATCAAAGGTATAGGTAGTGGCATTAACAGCAGTTACATAAACTACGTTGGAGTCGGCCGGTGAAACAGCAACACCAATGCGCCCTGCACCCGATGAAGGAAGCCCTGTAGTTATTTGGGTAAACGTTTTACCATTTGTGCAACGGAAAAATGTTCCGTAATCGGTACCTACGTAAATAGTAAGTGGGTGAAAAGGTTCGAATTGAATATCACGTATACTTTGTACTAAAATCCGAGTCCAGGTAAGGCCCATGTTTGTTGAATAGTAAAGGCCCTGGTTTGTACCTGCATAAATAATACTGTCGTTAATAGGAGAAATGAGCAGGCGGCTGGTTTCATAATATCCGGGGCCACTGGTTTGCATAGTCCAATACAAGCCTGTTGTATCCCATGTGTTGCCACCATCAACCGATTTAAGAACACCAACCGTGGGCACTGCATAGCCATCTATATCGCCTGTTGCAAGGTACATTATGTTCGGATTAACAGGGTCAATGGCCATGTCGCTGGTGCCAAGGTCGGGTAGCAGGTCGGTATTGGTTGTCCAACTGGCGCCCATGTTGGTGGTTTTCCAAAGCCCGCCTGAGGGTGAGCAGGCATAAAGTATGCTGTCGTTTCCGGGATAAAAAACAAGGCGGTTAACCCTGCCATTGCCTATCGTTTGGCCACTAATAGCAGGTAGCCCGTCATATGTCCAGTTCGAAGCAGTTTCAGCGCGTTTGTTCTTTTTCTTTAATGCAATTTCCTTGTTGTATTCTTCCACTGTAATCCGGGGGTCAGTCCTGTTCCCTGCGGCATCGGCATGTTTCAGGGCATAACGTTCCCAACGGTAATAATTTTCAATATTTTCATCATCCATTTTTTTGCCGGGCGATTCACTGCCACCATCTTTGCCATATTTGGCCCGCCATTGGTTAAACGCTTTCTGAACATCATACACATTTACACGATAATCGTGCATCATGCTTACCCAATCCTGTGCAAAACAGAGCGGAGAGCGGAAAAACAGTAAAGAGAAGAATACTATAGCTAGAAAAGTAATTTTTTTCATTTCGGGCAGAATTAATAATACAAATAGATACAATATTCTCTACTTATCAAAATACTATTTAGCCAATACCGTGGGAATTTGAGGGAACTGTGGTAAAGTGAAGGTGAACGGGGAAACACCCCGATTCTATCTGACAAAACGATAAACTTGATTCGAAACCGTTGCCGGCTTTCTTTGCCTAAAGGTTAAACAACCTCGATATGGAAAAGCCAAGCTTAAATCCACCTTTCGTCCAGGTGTCGGTCGAATTTGGAATAAGGTTATTCACATTAATATATGGCCCGTTACTAAAGTTAATTTCGAAAACGTGACCGCCAGTTTCAATTTCATAGCCTACTGAAAGGCAGTTGTAAAAAGATTGAGTTGGGTTGTTTGTTCTGTATGGAGACATTATGTCATAATATTCAAAAACAAAGGCTGAATGTTTATTCAGGCATATTTTACCTGCCACCCCAACGTACATAATGTTATTTGAATCCCTTGAATTGTTATTTGAGTTTGTAAGCGCCAGAACATAGTTGCGGTGGTTTAATCCGGCAAATAGCTCGAGTGAGCCTACTTTGCCAAACTTTCTATCTACCAGAATTTCGCCATCGTACATTAACCGGTCCGAAACATTTTCCTTGATTTTAGTTGTGTCGGCGCCGTTATAAAAAACACTGTTTAGTTCAGGGGTAATTGCGGCATCGCCATAAATGGCTAACGATATGGGCATTCCCACCGATTTCTGAGTCAATGGTCTGTATTTAAGATTCAAGTCAAGCAATTCCTGGCTTTTACTTCTGCCAAAACCTGCTTCAAGGTTTTTAAGAATCCCGAACTCGAAAGAAATGTATATATCGGTTACTACGTCGAATCCATATAGTGTATGAATTCCTCCGTTACTTGCAGTGCCTATATTGCCAAACCTATGCATTATGCGGAAAACCATAGCGCCCGGGGCAACCGTTTTGGTGGTCTGGGCATTAATAAGCCGTGTATCTTTCCAGGTAGAACTCAAAGGAGGAGGGGCGGAAGTGGCGCTATCAGTTAGTGCAAGCAGGCTCTGGCCTTTTGCTGAAAATGAGTAAAGGCAAATAAAGCCCATTCCTACTAACAGACCCTTAATTATTCGCATACGATTAAAAATGTTTTTATTTCTTGACTTTATATGGTTTCAAACTGTAATTAACAGTCACGTCAACATTGTCGGCCACGTTTATAGAAAGCACTGAAGGGAGTTTGATGTTGTAATCGGCAATTTTTATATTGAACTTAGCATATACATAAAGTATGCCACCTTTAACAGTGATAGTACCGGGAACACTAATCTGTTTTTTTACCCCGTGCATATCCATAGTACCTGTAACCGTTACCTGGTGAACCCCGTCCTCCATATAGTCTATGGTCCCGTTTATTTTTCCGGTAAAAGTAGTTTTAGGATACTTGTCCGATTCCATGTAGTCTTCGTTGAAGTGTTCCTTCATAAGGTCCTTTTTAAAATCAAACGAAGTATTTATTAGGGCTATATCAAACTCTCCTGTTTCAATACTCATTACAGGTTTAGCTGTTTTATTTACCGCGTCAATATCTTCAGCTTTAGTCGATGAGAAAAAAGATACGCTTCCGGTATCGCCCAGGTATATCTGGCCAGTTGCTTTAAGCACAGATAGGCCTGAAAGGCAAATTAAAAATAAAATTATTTTTTTCATGAGCATAGTATATTATTGCGGGGCGCCATCAAGAACCCATTGCGTAATTTTATCCAGGTCGCATGTATTCCATCCCGGTTGAGCAACATTTGGCATTCTGTAAGGATTTCCATACATAAGACAAGTATATATCTGGGCGCTTTTTCCACCGGAAGCATATGAGCTTAAGCCGGCATAAGTTGTGAAACTGGCTGCACCTGCACCACCGCGTGGCACATGACAACCCGAAACCGCGCATTGGGTATTTATAATCGAATCTATCCCGCCATTGTATGTAAGGTGTGTAGTATCGCAATTCGACGGTAAAGCAATTACGGGAAGGGCTTCTTTACTTTCGCACGAACTTATTACCATTGCAGTAAATGCAACCATTACCAGTGCGCCTAAAATTAATCTACTCCTCATGGCCTGCAGTTTATCAGTTAACTATTACAAAGATAGTAGTTATTTATTGTACTACTATTTTACCTGTCTTTATACTTTCATTTTCAGTAGTGATAGTATAAAAATATATGCCACTTGTAAGTGTACCCCTTTCAAGATTTACTTCTTTGCCCGAGAAATTAACATGCTCCACTTCCCTACCGCTTAAATCGTATAATGAAAGTAATGCATTGCTAACTTCATTGCCAAGCGTGAAAGTTGTACGCGATGAAAAAGGATTTGGGTAAACATTAATTTCATTGGTAGTTGAAACTTCAGCAATACCTGTAGGTTTTATTTCGTTAATTACAATATGTGTGGTGTTCCATAAATCGCCTGCATCTGCACTGCCATTATCATTTACAGCATTAAGCGCAGCCCATATTGAAATGGTTCCTGTTCCCGTTGCAGGAGCAGTCCAGTTAATTACTTCCTGGTAGGTAGTACCCTTTCCTCCGCTACCGCTTGTAGGTGGAAGTTGCGTGCTTTGTTCCACCACATCCACTACATAATAGGTTGATGCAGCTGCATAATGCGTATTAGTCGGGTAGGGTGAAGGGAATGTGCCCGCATTGGTCGGCGTTGTTTGCGCAGTAGAGCCTTTAATAGCGCCAACCTGGAAACCAAACTTAGGCTGCGATGATGTAAGAGTATTTGTACCGGTTAATTTAATGGTGTATTTTCCACCACCTACATAATATTTTGTAGCCTTACCACCTGCAGAATCTAATTCCAAAGCCACCGTAATACCGGTTGTTACTGAGTTTGCATGGCAGCCGCTGCCTGTAGAACATCCGGCAGGATTTCCAAGCCCGGTTTCGGCCCCGGTACATTCATACCCGCCCGCACTTGCCGGGCCTGCATGGTAGCCGCAAATTAATATGTATCCGGTGCATGCAATCAGTGATGTTTTTAAAAGAGTCATTTTTTTCATAAAAGTTTTTGTTTTAACGTTACAGGGTTTATTAAAATTAGCCTATTTATGAGGTTTTTTGTAATCAATAAATATTAATCAGGGGGATGAACTTAAGTTATCTTGCTCCAATATAGATGAGTTTAATGGGCAAAAGGTTGGGTAAAGCCCAAGATTATCTATTAATGTAATGATAATCAGTATTATCCATATACCCGTAAACTGGTGCCTGTCAATGTAGTATTATACTTTTTCACCCCACTTGTAGCAGGGCCATTAACAACTCCTCCGCTTTCATTAAATATGGAGCCATGGCACGGGCAAGGGAATTGAGACCTGCCATCGAATTGAATTGTGCAGCCGGCATGGGAGCAAACATCGTAAAGAGCAATAAAATTACCACTGCTGTCGCGGGCAATAATAATGCTGTACTGGCTGTAATAAACATAACCACCATTGCTTTTTAAAGCGCTGTATTGCGAAGTGCTTATATCTATTGTGAAATCAACTGTCGGAGCATTACTTGTAGTGCTGCTTTTTTTACACGATTCCAGAATAGCGGCAGCTCCTGCCACTCCGCATGCTGCCAATATAGTATTCCGAAGAAAATCTCTTCTTTCCATTTCTATTTAATAAAAGCTAACGGATGCCTTTATATATAAAGATGACAGGAATGAGTAAAAAGTTGGGTAAAAAGCAGAATATTTATCCCTGCAGAATTATAAATGGAATGTTATTCCACCACCTCCGCCAATAAATGGAGAACTGTTTTTGGAGTTGCTGCCACTACCCCAAAGTATTGGAGAACCTTGCAGGGAAGGTTCAGCGTAAACAGATATACCATGGAATATGTTGTAGCTTATACCCGGGGCTATATAATATGAAAAGTAGATATTCTTAGTGCTTTCTATACCTTCAGTATTATAACCTTGCTCCCAGTTAGATTCTTTCCAGTATATGCTCATTTCCCTGCTGGCAACAATGTTTGTTGCCCCTCCGGCTGTTATGTAAAAACCCAACCTTCCGCCAGTCAGGAAATTGTATTTGAGAAGTAGCGGCACACTTATATAATTTGCTGTTGCTGTACCATTAACGGTCAGCATATCGCCCACACATACGTTACCACCATAAGGGCAGGTAACATTACCCATACTGGTTTGAAAATGGTAGCCTATATTGCCATCGTATGATTGAGCAAAAATGGCAGTGGGACTTACAACTACTTTAAAATTATAATAGTAACAACCCGTTACTATACTCCAATGTTTATTAATGGCATATCCTAACCTTATGCCTAATTGGTATGGATTTTGTTCCTCTTCATTCCCGGTAGTGTTATTAAAAGTTACTATATCATCATTATCACTCTCCAATAATTCATCGCTAAGGTAAGGCTCATAGAATAACGAAAGTGAGAGCCTGGATAAAAGATTTTTATGCTGAGGTATGCTTATGCCGCTAACAGGGCTAATTATATCAGGCGATATGGATGAACTAACATTATCAGCATGATTAAAGTAAATATTTTGTTGGGTAGCGAAAGCAATTTCGCCCGATGAAGCAGTTAAATTTGTTTGCGGCTGAACCTGATTTACCCCCATGTTTTCTTTGACAGTTGGCACCTTCGTTTCAGGCGCTGTTGAATTGTATGCAACAGGTGGCAATGCATTAACAGGGCTGGTGTTTAGGCTGCGTCCGGTTTTCATGTGAGTAGGTACACTATTTTTCTTTTCAGGTATAGATGATACCGGAGCCGGAGTAATAATATTCTTTGTTTGGTTTGAAGTATTAACTGCCACAGGCGCATTAGTGGCATTAGCAACCATGGGAGTATTATTTGAAGATTGTACTGAAGTAGAAGTATTCGGGGTGGCAGGTTTTGATGAAGTTACTGAAGTAGTATTACTATTTATTCCAGCCTGTGTTTTTGAGTAAAATGCATAAACTGAAAGAGCTACAACCATAGCTGCAAGTGAATAGGCTGTAATTTTCCATTTAGCTAACTGGCGGGTATGAGCAAGATTACGCTTAAACAAAGCATCTTCCGAAGCTTTTATCCAAAAACTTTCGGAAGGCTGAGTCTCTGTATTATCCAGCGACTGCCTGAAAATATTATCAAAGTCGTTATCGGTAAACTTTTCGCTCATTGTATCTTTCTTCCAACAGAATATTTTTCAGTATTTTTTTCTTCAGCAAATTACGCGCGTCTGACAAATTCGATTTCGATGTCCCTTCTGCAATCTTCAGTGTCTCTGAAATTTCTTTATGCGTCATTCCTTCAAACACATACAGGTTAAAAACCATTTTATACATAGGCGGAAGTTCCTGCACCATTTTCAATAATTCTTTAGTATCAATATTGTTCAGTATTTCTTCCTTGCTTACCACCTCGTTACTTACATCTTCCACATCAAGCATGGCATAAAAGTGTACCGACTTCCTGTAATGTTCAATAGCTTTATTAACCATTATCCTTCTTATCCAACCTTCAAAAGAACCTTTCATTTTGAACTGTGCCATTTTCTCAAACACCAGTACAAAACCTTCCTGTAATATATCTTCCGCTTCTTCTTTGCTGTTGGTGTACCGCATACACACCGTCAGCATTTTAGCTGCGAACCTTTTGTACAACATTTGCTGAAAGGCCCAAGTACCCGCCAGGCAACCCTTAATCAGTTCCTCATCCGAAATTGTCTTCGACATTCTCCTATTATTAGATGTTTTTATGCCCTTTAGGGTTGGGTGGCAGAATAAAAAAATCTACCAGGGGTTTACCAACCTGTTTTTTACTCTTGCAAATATCTTAAATTCCCTGATACAGTAACCATTTGAGTCTCAGAAACCAACATGATATTCATCATTTGTATTCATTATGTTTTACCGCCAAATCTTTAAATAACTTTGCAACCAAAGATTTAGTATGGAAACCTTAAGATTAACCCAATATAGCCACGGTGCCGGTTGCGGATGCAAGATATCTCCTAAGATACTCGACACCATCCTGCATTCGGCACGGCCCAAAATGCACAATAAAAACCTTATTGTAGGTAATGAGAGTAAAGATGACGCTGCTGTTTATGACATTGGTGGCGGGCGCGGTCTAATTAGCACTACCGACTTTTTTATGCCTATTGTCGACGATGCTTTTAAGTTTGGTAAAATAGCTTCAGCTAATGCCATAAGCGATGTATATGCTATGGGCGGAACTCCTGTAATGGCAATAGCAATACTTGGCTGGCCCATAAATACAGTGCCTATTGAAGCAGCCCATGACGTAATGGAAGGCGCACGCGCTATTTGCGATGAAATTGGTATACCATTAGCAGGCGGGCACAGTATTGATTGCCCTGAACCTGTTTTCGGATTAGCTGTTACAGGCATGATTGATTTGAAATACCTGAAACGTAATGATACTGCTAAAGAAGGTTGTCTGCTTTATTTAACTAAATCCGTTGGGGTAGGTATTTTAACTACAGCTGAGAAAAAAGGAATATTGAAAAAAGAAGATGAGGGATTGGCTGCAGAGAATATGATGAAACTGAATACTGTTGGCGCACAATTATCGCAGATTGATGGAATAACTGCAATGACTGATGTTACAGGTTTCGGTCTGTTAGGGCATTTAAAAGAAATGTGCGAAGGCAGTAAACTTTGTGCAATGGTATATTTTAATAAAGTAAAACAATTAGCCAACCTCAACGAGTATATTGCACAGGGCGCTATACCGGGTGGCACCAATCGTAATTGGGACAGCTATGGATCAAGCATTGGCAAAATATCTGATGAACAAAAGGCTATTTTATGCGACCCGCAAACAAGCGGCGGATTATTGATTGCTGTTGCACCTGAATCCAAAACTGAAGTAGAAAGCCTGTTGAGCAAAAATGGACTTGGGGCATTTACTGAACCGATTGGAGTAATGGAGAAACATAAAAGTAACAATTCATTAATAGCGGTAAAATAATGGAAGACTTACTTATTCGCCCAGCCACTGCATTTGACCTTGAAGGAATATTAGAAATATATAACGATGCTATATTAAACACCACAGCCATATATAACTATAAGCCTTACACCAAAGCAGAAATAGAGAAGTGGTTTGCCGATAAAAAGAAAGACAGTTATCCGGTATTTGTAGCGGTTATTAATAATCGAATTGCAGGTTTCGTTACGTACGGGCCATTCAGGGTTAGGCCTGCCTATAAATATTGCATTGAGCATTCAGTCTATGTTCATCCCGATTTCAGAAAAAAAGGATTAGCAAAAAAACTGCTCGCCAAAATAATTGATGTGGCGCACGAGAATAATTACCACGCTATAGTTGCAGGCATTGATGCCGATAATAAGATTAGCATTGAATTGCACAAGCAATTCAATTTTGTTGAAGTGGGGCATATTAAACAAGTTGGGTTTAAATTCAACCGCTGGCTCGACCTTACCTTAATGGAACTTTTGCTGGATACTCCTCAGCACCCTACTGAAGACTAAACTACATCAACATAATTAAACTGTGCGCCTAAAATGTTGGCATCGTTGGCATTCAACCAGCGCTTAAGCACGGTGGCATAAACGGAGCGGAAATCGATTTGATATTTTAAATCGCCCTGGTCAAGGTCATTAAGGTTAGCGGCATCGTTATAAATACCTTTTTTATTTAATGCGCCGCCAATCAGGAACATATTATTAGCCGTACCATGGTCGGTGCCATTGCTTCCATTTTGTTTTACCCTGCGCCCGAATTCAGAAAATGTCATTACCAGCACATCGTTAAAACGATTATTCTGCTGCAAGTCTTTTGTAAATGCGCCAAGCCCATCCGATAAATCTTTCAGCAGTTTGTTTTGTCTTCCTGTTTGCCCCACATGTGTATCGAACGAACCAATGGAAACATAATATACCCTTGTATCTAATCCTGAAATAATAAGCTCGGCAATATTCTTCAGGTTTCTGCCAAACTCACCTTGCGGGTAATCGGTAGTGCTTTTATAGCTGTTGTATTTATTATAAACATAATCAGCCGATGAAATAGTTTCCGCCTCTGTTTTATATAAAAAGTCTAATGCACTATCGGCATGTTGTGTCGCACTGAAATCAGCAGAAACTTCTTTAAATAACTTACGCTGTGTATCCTGGTAAAGGCGTCTTGGGTCGCTTATCGCCATGCCCTTGCGGTTTTCTCCTTTCATGGCAAAGCTTAAAGTATCGTCGGCTTCAATAGCGCTATAGCCTGCACAGCCACTGCATTCGTTATCAAGATACCTACCTAACCAACCTGTCTGCACATATTTATCTGCATCGCTGGCGCTTTGCCATATATCCATTGAACGGAAGTGCGAACGGTCGGGGTTAGGATAACCAACAGTATTTATAATAGCCATTGAACCATTATCATACAACGATTTCATGGCTGTCATAACCGGGTTAAGCCCCAATTCGCCATTTAAAGAAAGAATATCATTACTCTTTACAGCTATGGTCGGGCGCAGTTTATAGTAATCGTCATTCCTAAATGGAACAACTGTATTGAGCCCGTCATTTCCACCTGACATTTGTATTACAACCAGTATTTTATTTCCATCTGGTAATGCAGGGTTCCTTGGCTCAAATGCTTTGAGAAACCTTGGCATAAGCAGTGAAGCGGATGCTAAACCCGAACGTATTAAAAAATCTCTGCGGCTGAAGGTCGACATAATTCTCAGGTTAACACAGTTGATATTCAGGTAACGACATAAGCGTTGTGGTGAGGCTCTTTATAAAACTCTCGCGGCTATCTCTCACTATATATTTCGTTATCGTTTCCATTTTAAATTCAGGGTTCACTGGCTGAATGAGATATTCCACAAGCGAGTTATAGAGGTCATCATCTTTTACATTGGCAAAGCCATTCAGGTAACCGCTCCAATCTGCCGTGCCTACAAGTTTACCCGGTTTCTTTGCCGGTTTTTCCTCCTGCATTTCTTCCTGCTGCATCATTCGGTGCTCCTCTTCTTCCGGGCTTTCTTTGGGCCTTACATTTATATCGGCATTATTGTATACAAAGCCGGGAATAGATAACCTGAACATAAGCGATGAGGTATCAATCCAATCTCTGCCGCCGGGCCATCCTGCCACATTGGGTGGCATAAATAAAACCTGTCCAAGTACTTTCTGGGCGTATACCACCACATCGGGATTATCGAATTTTACGGGTATAGCCCGGTGCATATTTACCAGTAACTCTACTGGCGATTTAATTTTTGTGCCCACATTATTCTCATCATAAAACCAATCTGATGAAAGTATTTTATGCATCAGCTTACCAATATCATAATCGGCCTGGAAGCTATGGGCAAGGTCAGCACAGCGATCTTCGTCAACCTCATCGTTTACAAAGTACCGATATATCTTTTTGGTTATGTAGCGGGCAGTCTGCGGGTTTTCCATAATGATATTCAATATATCATCACCCGTAAAATTCCCTGTTCTGCCTAAAAAGGTTTTATCCCCATCATCGTGCTGTTCTTGCTTAAATTCAAAATCGCCGTTCAATTTGAATCTCCAGCCGGTAAATGCGCGCGCGCCATTCTTAATATCGTTCTCTGTATAGTTTCCGCGGCCAAGTGTAAATAACTCCATCACTTCACGGGCAAAGTTTTCATTGGGGCTGTTTTTCCTGTTCTGCTGGTTGTTCAGGAATTGTATCATAGCAGCAGATTTTGAAACAGCCTTTAACAAATCGCCGAAATTACCCAGCGCATTTTCACGCATGGTATTATTCATAACCCGTGAATAAAAACCAAGAGGGGAGCGACATGCAAAATGTCCGTGCCAGAAGAAAGTCATTTTTTCCCTCAGCACTGCAGTGGTCGTAGTAAACTGGTTCATCCACTCCTCGTTCAGTTTCTTTACACCCATTGCCTTTTTCATCTGGAACTCCTTGCGTTCCTCCTCAGTCATGTCTTTCTTAAACTCGCTCGCTTCACTCTCATCGCCCGATTGCAAGGATGAACTTGAACCCGAATCGGCAAACAGCCTGTCGACAATACTGGTGATGCTTTGGTCCGCTATAGCAGCCATAGAGCCGGGAGAAGGCATAAACCCCGCCCTTAAAAACAGATGTTGTAATTTCTTCTGGTTGCTTAACATATTATCTGTTAGATAACATAAAGGTAAAGTGGTTTAACGGGAATGTGAGAATTTAAATAAGCTATTGTGCTTTTTCCCTGAAACACCTGTAAATAAACCTTCTTAAAGCTCTCAACGTTTCTTTAGGTGCTTCATAAAAGCCCATATGGGCCACATTTTCTAATAGTAATACCTGTTTATGCGGAGGTATTTCTGTCTGGGGTAGCATCTTTTGCCAGTCGATTACTTTGTCCTTTTTACCAAGGATAAATAAGACAGGGTAGGGTGCGAATTTCAATACAATCTCACGGCTGGGCCTCAGTTTCATTCCTTGCAGGGCAGCTACAATTCCCCTTGGCTGTGTGTCGGCTGTTAGCTGTTGCAGCTTTTTTATGTTGGAGTCTTCAGGGTCAGCAAAAAGGTTAGCGGCAAAGGTTTTAAGAAATTGTGCTGTATGTTTCTTAGCCGTTTCACTGGCGCGGTCGCGTTCAATTTTCTTTTCATCACTGTCGGCAAAAGCCGATGAATGAAAGAGGCAAAGCCCCCGCAAGTTCTCTGGAAATAATTCAGCAAATGCCATAGCTACATAACCACCCATAGAATGGCCCACGACCACGTATCTCTTCAGGTTCAGTTCTCTCATAAGCGAATGCACGCACTTTGCCATTAAATCCATGGTATGCACATAGCCTATGCATTCACTTTCACCCAACCCGGGTAAATCAATAGTAATAACCCTGAAACTTTTTGAAAGTGTTTTAGAAAATTCATCCCAAATATGAAGGTTTTCAGGAAAACCGTGCAGTAATATTACCGCTCTGCCTTTTCCCTGGTCGGTATAACGTATGCGTGCTTTGCGAAAGGTAGTATACCTTATCATTTATTCATTAGTTCTTCTATCTCGCCGGCTTCAATAGGAATGCTTTCCATAAGGTCAACATTGCCTTTATCAGTAATAAGTATATCGTTTTCAATACGCACACCTATTTTCTCACGTGGAATATAAATGCCGGGCTCACAGGTAAATACTGTACCTGCCTGGAAAGGCAAGTGGAAAAAGCCTACATCATGTATATCAAGCCCCAAAAAGTGAGAAGTACCGTGCATAAAATACTTTTTATAAAGCGGAAATGCAGGGTCCTGTTTTTTAATATCGCTCATCTTCAGTAGCTTGAGTTTTACCAGTTCTTCTTCCATTAACTGGCCAACAGCGGCATTGTATTTATCAATGTTGTTGCCCTTAACCAGCATTTTACGCGCACCTTTAAATACTCGTAACACTGCATTATACACATCTCGCTGCCTTTTAGTGAACTTGCCATCAACCGGTAAAACACGGGTAAGGTCAGAGCCATAGTTTGCATATTCGGCGGCAACGTCTAATAATATTACATCGCCTTTTTTACATTGTTTATTGTTGGTGTTGTAGTGCAAAACGCAACTATCTATACCCGATGCAATAATTGGTCCATAAGCAAATCCACGTGAGCGGTTGCGTACAAATTCGTGTATCAGTTCGGCTTCAATTTCATATTCCCAAACGCCTGGCTTCACAAAAGGTAATATCCTCCTGAGGCCCTTTTCGGTAATTGAACAGGCATGGCTGATAAGTTCAATTTCTTCTTTCGATTTCACCATACGCAATGCATGCATAATAGGCGCGCTCCTCTCATAACGGTGGAGAGGGTATTTTTCCCTGCACCATTTTCCAAAGCGTGCATCGCGGGTTTCCACTTCTATGGTTGCACGGGTATGTTCATTGGTGTTCAGGTATATATGCCGGCACTGGCCCATTACCTGCTTCAGCGTGGTTTCAAATTCAGTGAGCCAATAAATTTCCTGTATACCCGATACCTTGCGGGCTTCCTCTTTGGTATATTTATGCCCTTCCCAAACAGCAATGCGCTCGTTGGTTTCGCGAAGAAATAGCATTTCCTTCCACGCCTTATTACCCGCTTCGGGGTAAAGAACCAAGATAGATTCTTCCTGGTCAATACCACTGAGGTAGAATAAATCACTGTTCTGTACAAAGCCCATGCTGCCATCGGCATTGGTGGGCATAATATCGTTCGAATTGAAAATGGCTACAGAATTGCTTTTCAGCTCTTTGGCGAAACGTTTACGGTTACGTACAAACATTTCCTGAGACAATGGCAAGTATTTCATATTGGGGGAATTATTGTTCTTTTTTCTCTATATTTAATTTATGCAGAAACCTATGTACTACCGGTGACAAAAATATACCAATACTGCTTATAAAAGCTACGCCGCTGAAAAGTGCGTAGCCCGATGAGAATAATTTGCCTGATACATTATCAATATTAGCTACCGGGCCCATACCCGATAATATCATGCTGGCATTGTGAATGGCGTCTATCCATACCAGGTGGCCAACATAATGATAGCCTATAATTCCAATACTGAGACAAAATAATACAGCGCCGGTACCAAAAAGCCATGTACGCATTAAACGGGTTAAGAATACTTTACGGCTGGCAAGGGGTTCGTGTTTGTTTTCAAACATTGGCGTCGGTATCTGTTACAATGTTAACCAAAATAGTGCTAACATTAACAGGTACGCTCTCAGAATCCAAACGTTATACCCATTTGCACAGTGGTAGATGCCCAGCCAAGTTCGGCAAAAAGGCCAAAGTGGTCTTTAATCATATAGCGTAACCCAAGGGTAAACTGTGCATCGAATACAAGCGATTTGGTGTCGGAATTGGTGGCTGTATTATTAGGATTAGTATCCTTAGAACTGTTAAGCGTATACAGGTAACCTAATCCTACTCCTGCAAAAATATCGAACTTATCGCCTATGGGGTAATGGCCGTTGAGCCTTAAATACCCGCCAATAACGGCGCTTTTAATGGTTACATTGTAGGTTGTGTCGGTATTAAATAGCCTCGATTGGTTATACTGATAGGTAACATTAGCCGCAGAATATTCCAGGTTAAGGCCCACTCCAAAATACTTCATAAGCCCATGTTCGTATTTCAGCACAACGGTACCATAATCCTTGTAATTATAATCCTGCTGGCTCTGGTAATTCGAAAAACTTTCTGTTATTCGCGAGGTTGCGGGGAAGCCAAAACCAAGCGAAATAAGATTTTTGCCATCGTCGAAGGCTTGAGCCATAGCAAGGTTAGAGGCAAGTAGCGTGGTACAGACTAAAAGTAGCTTTTTTAGTTTTTTCATTTTCCAGGGAGTAAAATGTTGGGGACAAATATAGAATTCTACATGAGATAGTGGTACAAAAAAAGCCCCGCATTTCTGCAGGGCTTTTTATATAATAACGCTTTGCGTTTTACTTGGCTTCTTCTTCCACGAGTTCTTTCTCTTGTTTGCTTTCCAGCAGGCGTTGATATTCCTCCATAGAACCAACAATGAGTTTTTCGTATTCGCGTAAGCCTGTACCTGCAGGTATTAAGTGACCCACAATTACATTTTCTTTCAAACCGGCAAGGTAATCTACCTTTCCGCCTATTGCTGCTTCGTTCAGTACCCTTACGGTTTCCTGGAACGATGCTGCCGAAATGAAACTTTCTGTTTGCAGTGAAGCGCGTGTAATACCTTGTAGCACCGGGTTCGATGTTGAATGAACGGCATCTCTGAACTGTATTAACTTACCGCCTTCGCGTTTCAGGCGCATGTTTTCATCTCTCAGTTTACGCGCGTTAACAAGCTGGCTCACTTTATAGAGTGTTGAATCGCCTGCATCGGTAATCATTTTCTTACCATACAGGTCATCATTGGCTGCCATAAATTCGCTCTTGGTAATAAGCTGCCTTTCAAGGAAGTTGGTATCTCCGGGTTGTTCTATTTCCACTTTCCTCATCATCTGGCGTACAATGGTTTCAAAGTGTTTGTCGTTAATCTTCACACCTTGTAAACGGTATACTTCCTGAATTTCATTCACTAAGTATTCCTGTACTGCTGTCGGGCCTTTTATTGAAAGGATATCGGCAGGAGTTACTGCGCCATCTGAAAGAGGCTCGCCGGTTTTCACAAAGTCGTTCTCCTGAACAAGTATGTGTTTTGCCAGCGGCACTAAGTATGTCTTTTTATTTCCGGTCTTCGATTCAACCATAACCTCGCGGTTACCCCTCTTTATCTTACCGAAGGTTACTACACCGTCGATTTCAGATACTACAGCAGGGTTGCTTGGGTTACGTGCTTCGAATAATTCTGTTACCCTTGGCAGACCACCTGTGATATCACCCGATTTACCGGCGATACGAGGTATCTTAACCAATATCTGTCCGGCTTCTATGCTTGCGCCATCAGTTGTAATAACGTGCGAACCTACAGGAATGTTATAAGTCTTAAGGGTTTCTTTGCCCTTTACAACCTTAATCATAGGGTTCTTGGTCTTATCCTTGGTTTCAATAATTACCTTTTCCTTAAAACCTGTTTGTTCATCAGATTCTTCACGGTAGGTAACACCTTCTTCAATGTATTCAAATTCAGTTTTACCCGAGAATTCAGATATAATAACCGCATTATACGGATCCCAGTCACACAGCAATTCTCCTGCTTTTACAGAAGCTTTGTTCTTAGTGTAAAGTTGCGAACCATAAGGTATGTTGGCGGTTGTAAGCACAAGGCCTGTGTTCTTATCAACGATACGAAGTTCTGCAGAACGCGATATAACCGCGTCTACTTTCTTGCCGTCAGCGTCTTTACGAATTACTGTCCTTACTTCTTCTATTTCTACAATACCATCGTACTTAGCTTCAATTTTCGATGAAGCCGAGATGTTTGATGCTGTACCACCTACGTGGAATGTACGCAGTGTAAGCTGTGTACCGGGCTCACCTATTGACTGAGCCGCAATAACACCTACAGTTTCGCCACGCTGAACCATCCTTCCGGTGGCCAGGTTGCGTCCGTAACATTTTGCACAAACACCGGTCCTCATTTCGCAGGTAAGCACCGAACGTATTTCTACGCTTTCAATTGGTGAACCTTTGATTTTGTCGGTATGGTACTCCATAATTTCTTCGCCGGCAGCAACAATAAGCTCGCCTGTTGCAGGATGGTGTACATCGTGCAGGCTCACACGGCCAAGAATCTTATCGTAAAGTGTTTCTACAATTTCATCGTTCTTGCGCAGTGTGCTGGCTGTAAGCCCGCGAAGTGTTCCGCAGTCTACACCGGTAATAATAACGTCTTGCGATACGTCAACCAACCTACGTGTAAGGTAACCGGCATCAGCTGTTTTCAACGCTGTATCGGCCAATCCTTTACGTGCACCGTGGGTTGAGATAAAGTATTCAAGTATTGATAATCCTTCTTTAAAGTTCGAAATAACAGGGTTTTCAACAATTTCCTGCATGGTTGCACCCGACTTCTGCGGTTTCGCCATAAGTCCCCTCATACCTGAAAGCTGGCGGATCTGCTCTTTTGAACCCCTCGCGCCTGAGTCAAGCATCATGTAGATTGCATTGAAGCCCTGGCGGTCGCTGCTCAACTGATCCATTACCTTCTTGGTAATCTTCGAGTTGGTATGTGTCCAGATGTCGATAATCTGGTTGTACCTTTCATTATTGGTGATGAAACCCATGTTATAGTTGCTCATCACTTCTTCAATCTGAACATTTGCGTCGCCAATCATCTTCTCCTTATCGGCAGGGATGATAACATCGTTCAAACGGAATGACAAGCCACCTTTAAACGCGTAGTAGTAACCGATGTCTTTAATATCGTCGAGGAACTTGGCCGTTTTAGCCATGCCCGCAACTTTCAACACTTCGGCAATAATATCGCGCAGGTTTTTCTTGGTCAGTAGCTCATTGATAAAGCCCATTTCTTTAGGCACCACCTGGTTTACAATAATCCTTCCCAGTGTGGTTTCAATAATCTTATCTACAAGTTGATCCTCTACTTTTATAGTTGTCTTCACCCTTACATTAGCGTGAAGCTCAACTTTCTTTTCATTGTATGCTATAATAGCTTCTTCAGCAGAATAGAATACAAGTCCTTCGCCCTTAACATGCTCTTCTTTTGTGCTCTTCTTCGACTTGGTAATGTAATACAAGCCAAGTACCATATCCTGTGAAGGAACGGTGATAGGAGCTCCGTTAGCAGGGTTAAGAATGTTGTGCGAGGCAAGCATTAACAATTGAGCCTCAAGTACAGCGGCGTTACCTAATGGTAAGTGAACGGCCATCTGGTCACCGTCAAAGTCGGCGTTAAATGCTGTACATGTAAGCGGGTGCAACTGAATTGCTTTACCTTCTATAAGCTTAGGCTGGAATGCCTGGATTGATAAACGGTGCAGAGTAGGAGCACGGTTAAGCAATACAGGGTGTCCTTTAATTACGTTTTCTAATATATCCCACACAGCTGCAACCTTGCGGTCAACCAGCTTACGTGCAGATTTTACAGTTTTAACAATACCTCTTTCAATAATTTTGCAAACCACAAATGGCTTGAAGAGCTCGAGTGCTACATCTTTTGGAAGGCCGCATTCGTGCAGTTTCAATTCAGGTCCTACAACAATTACCGAACGTGCGGAATAGTCAACACGTTTACCTAACAGGTTCTGACGGAAACGTCCTTGTTTACCTTTTAAGCTGTCGGCAAGTGATTTAAGCGCGCGGTTCGATTCTGTTTTGGTAGCAGTTGATTTGCGTGAGTTATCAAGCAAAGCGTCAACCGATTCCTGTAACATACGTTTCTCGTTACGCAAGATAATCTCAGGAGCTTTAATCTCTATGAGCCTCTTCAAACGGTTGTTACGTATAATTACACGACGGTATAAGTCGTTCAGATCTGATGTCGCGAAACGGCCGCCATCTAACAATACAAGCGGACGAAGTTCAGGAGGAATAACAGGAAGCACTTTCAACACCATCCACTCAGGGCGGTTTTCAACGTGCGTGTTTGCCCTGCGGAAAGCTTCAACAACCTGTAATCTCTTCAACGCTTCGTTTTTACGTTGTTGCGCTGTTTCGGTATTGGCTTTGTGGCGAAGCTCGTAAGCCAGGCTTTCAAGGTCAATACGTTTTAAGAGTTCGTATAAAGCTTCACCACCCATCTTGGCAATGAACTTACTAGGGTCGTTGTCATCTAAGTGCTGGTTTTCTTTTGGTAAAGTATCCAGTATCCTTAAATATTCGTCTTCGCTTAAAAAATCGTAGTTCTTAATACCTTCAGATTCTTTCACGCCAGTCTGAATAACGATGTATTTTTCATAATACACCACCATTTCAAGTTTTTTGGTAGAAAGGCCGAGCAGGTAACCTATTTTGCTGGGTAAAGAACGTACATACCATATGTGTGCAACAGGAACCACCAATGAAATGTGGCCCATGCGCTCGCGGCGTACTTTCTTTTCAGTTACTTCAACACCGCAACGGTCGCATATAATACCTTTATAACGTATGCGTTTGTATTTTCCGCAATGGCACTCCCAGTCCTTGGTAGGACCAAAAATACGCTCGCAGAACAAACCATCGCGCTCAGGCTTGTACGTACGGTAGTTTATAGTTTCAGGCTTTAAAACCTCACCGTGCGAACGATTCAGTATCCTCTCGGGAGAGGCCAGGCTGATCGTTACTCGGGTGAAATTACTTCTTTGTTTTTGTTCTCTTGAAGAAGCCATATTGTGTTTAGTTTATAAAGTTTGTAAAGTTTGTAAAGCTGAAAGTTGAAAATTTACTTTATGAACTTTCAACTTTACGAACTTTTTACTGAATTTAATCCATTTTAATTTCAAGACCAAGGCCATGCAACTCATGCAACAACACGTTGAATGATTCAGGTATGCCAGGTGTCGGCAGGGGTTCGCCCTTCACGATAGCTTCGTAGCTCTTCGCCCTTCCTACCACGTCATCCGCTTTCACGGTGAGCATTTCCTGAAGGATGTGCGATGCACCGAATGCTTCAAGCGCCCACACTTCCATTTCACCAAAACGCTGACCACCAAACTGCGCTTTACCGCCCAGAGGCTGTTGTGTGATAAGTGAGTACGGACCGATTGAACGGGCGTGCATCTTATCGTCAACCATGTGTGCAAGTTTCAGCATATAAATAATACCTACGGTAGCCGGCTGGTCGAAACGTTCGCCTGTGCCGCCATCGCATAAGTATGTTGCTCCATAGCTAGGTATGCCTGCTTTTTCAGTCCACTCGTTAATCTGGTCTAAGGTTGCTCCGTCGAAAATAGGGGTTGCAAATTTCACACCCAGTTTTTCACCGGCCCATCCCAGTACGGTTTCATAAATCTGTCCAAGGTTCATACGTGAAGGTACACCAAGCGGGTTAAGAACGATATCAACCGGTGTTCCATCTTCCAGGAATGGCATATCTTCTTCCCTTACTATACGTGCAACAACACCTTTGTTACCGTGGCGTCCCGCCATTTTATCGCCTACTTTCAATTTACGTTTCTGAGCCAGGTAAACTTTCGAAACCTGGTTAACACCTGCAGGTAATTCATCACCTACGGTAATTGCAAATTTCTGGCGTTTGTTTATACCTAACAGTTCATTGTAAGCCAATGTGTAGTTGTGTATAACCTGTTCTATAATCGCGTTCTTGTCTTTATCGTGTGTCCAGCGCTTAGGGTTAACTTCAAGGAAATTCACCTTTTCAAGTATCTTTTGTGTGTACTTGGTACCCTTAGGAATTACTTCTTCTTTCAGGTTGTTCAATACACCGTTTGATACTTTACCATTGAGGATGATAAAGAGTTTGTCAACCAGTTGCGACTTCAATTCAGCAGAAGCATGGTCGTGTTCTTTATCAATCTTTTCAATAAGTGCTTTTTCATCAATCTTGGTCTTCTTGTCTTTCAGGTACTTGGCAAATAACTTGCGGTCAATTACCATACCTTCAACACCAGAAGGAACACGTAATGAAGCATCTTTCACGTCGCCTGCCTTGTCGCCGAAAATAGCGCGGAGCAGTTTTTCTTCCGGTGAAGGATCGCTTTCGCCCTTAGGTGTAATTTTACCGATAAGTATATCGCCTTCGTGGACTTCGACACCTACGCGGATAATACCTTTCTCATCGAGGTTCTTGGTAGCTTCCTCGCTTACGTTTGGAATATCCGGTGTAAGTTCTTCAGGGCCCCTGCGTGTATCGCGTACTTCAAGGGCGTACTCATCAATATGTATAGATGTAAATAAATCTTCGCGCACTACTTTTTCAGAGATAACGATAGCATCCTCAAAGTTGTATCCTTTCCATGGCATGAATGCCACTTTCAGGTTACGTCCGAGTGCAAGTTCGCCGTCTTTGGTAGCATAACCTTCGCAAAGCACTTGTCCTTTGCTAACCTTGTCGCCTTTCTTTACAATAGGGCGAAGGGTAACCGAGGTGCTTTGGTTGGTTTTGCGGAACTTGGTAAGTGAATATGATTTAATATCATCGCCAAAGCTCATCAGTTTTTCGTCTTCCGTACGGTTGTAACTGATAACTATTTCTTTAGCGTCAACTCTTTCAACAATACCGGTGCCTTCCGAAGAAACAAGTACCCTTGAAAACTTGGCTACGTGTTCTTCAAGGCCTGTGCCTACAATAGGAGAATCGGGCCTCATAAGCGGAACAGCCTGGCGTTGCATGTTTGATCCCATAAGAGCACGGTTCGCGTCATCATGTTCAAGGAACGGAATGAGCGATGCGGCTATAGATGCAATCTGGTTAGGGGCAACATCCATTAACTGAACTTTGGTCCTGTCTATAATCGGGAAGTCGCCTTTCTGACGAACTTTCACTTTTGCTGTGTCAATAGAACCGCTTTCAGTTACAGGAGTATTGGAAGGAGCGATAATCTGGTTATCTTCTTCTTCCGCTGTAAGATAAGTTGGTTCTATCTTAGGGTCAAATTTACCGTTCTGTACAAGGTGGTAAGGCGTTTCAATAAATCCGAGAGGATTAATTTTCGCAAATACGCACAATGAAGAAATAAGACCGATATTCGGACCTTCAGGTGTTTCAATAGGGCACATACGGCCATAGTGTGTATAGTGTACGTCACGCACCTCGAAACCTGCTCTTTCTCTCGATAAACCGCCTGGACCGATTGCCGATAACCTGCGCTTGTGGGTGATTTCCGACAGCGGGTTGGTCTGGTCCATGAACTGTGAAAGCTGGTTTGTACCGAAGAATGAGTTAATAACCGATGTAAGAGATTTAGCGTTGATAAGGTCAAGCGGAGTAAATACTTCGTTATCCCTAACGTTCATCCTCTCACGGATGGTCCTTGCCATACGGGCCAAACCTACGCTGAACTGAGCGTATAATTGTTCGCCCACTGTCCTTACACGCCTGTTGCTTAAGTGGTCAATATCATCCACATCGGCATTAGAGTTAATAAGGGCAATTAAGTATTTTACAATGGCAATAATATCCTCACGGGTCAATACCCTGGTATTTTCCGGGGTAGTTAAACCTAATTTTTTGTTGATACGGAAACGTCCCACTTCGCCGAGGTCATACCTCTTGTCTGAGAAGAAGAGCTTATCGATGATACCGCGTGCGGTTTCCTCATCGGGTGGCTCGGTGCTCCTTAACAGGTGGTAAATGAAGTGAACAGCCTCTTTGGTAGAGTTTGTTGTATCTTTCTGTAAAGTGCTGTAGATGATAGCGTAGTCAATCGACTTTTTGTCTTCCTTATGCAGGATAATATATTCTGCTTTTGAATTCAGAATACGGTCGATATGTTGCTCTTCCAGTATGGTTTCGCGTTCTACAACTACTTCGTTACGCTCAATAGATACTACTTCACCGGTATCTTCATCCACAAAGTCTTCAACCCATGTGCGGAGTACCCTTGCAGCCAGCTTACGGCCAATTGATTTCTCAAGGGCAGCTTTGCTAACCTTAATTTCATCAGCCAGGCCGAAGAGCTCAAGTATCTGTTTATCAGTTTCAAAACCTATAGCCCTGAAGAGTGTTGTTACAGGCAATTTCTTTTTACGGTCGATGTAAGCGTAAAGTACATTGTTAATGTCGGTGGCAAACTCCATCCATGCGCCCTTAAACGGAATAATCCTGGCTGAATACAGCTTGGTTCCGTTAGGGTGACGGCTCTGGCCGAAGAATACGCCCGGTGAACGGTGAAGTTGAGATACAACTACACGTTCAGCGCCATTAATGATAAATGTACCACGAGGGGTCATATAAGGAATGGTACCCAGATACACATCCTGTATAATGGTTTCAAAGTCTACGTGGTTAGGATCGTTACAATACAGTTTCATCTTCGATTTCAAAGGAACGCTGTAGGTAAGGCCTCTTTCGATACACTCGTCCATTGTATAACGCGGAGGATCTACGAAATAATCGAGAAACTCAAGCACAAATACATTGCGTGCATCGCTTATTGGGAAATTTTCCATGAAAGCTTTATATAAGCCTTCATTTTTACGGTTTTCAGACGTCGTCTCTAACTGGAAAAAGTCCTTGAAGGACTGAACCTGTATATCTAAGAAATCGGGATAATCTGACTGAAACCTGGTAGTGGAAAAATTGATGCGCTGTTTTTTCTTGTTTGTAGCAGACATAGTACAAAAGTTAAAGAGTTAGATAGTCCGCAAAAAGGCACAATGCCTTCCGCAAAACTATCTCAAGAAACTGTTAAAAAGAACGTTTACAGACAAAAACGGACAAGGTTGCCCAAAAATGAGCAACGCTGTCCTGTTAAGATATAGTTCCGAAGAATGCTTACTTAACTTCAACTTCAGCTCCTGC